>Ga0265596_1000411_pt1 | contig 26561 bp, 18 predicted proteins | sample saktaG_FD_190143 | JGI IMG/M metagenome (GOLD analysis project Ga0265596, IMG submission 190143) | Saline water microbial communities from Sakinaw Lake, British Columbia, Canada - sak_2013_06_06_60m | ecosystem: Environmental > Aquatic > Non-marine Saline and Alkaline > Saline ...
TCATCTAACTTCCCGATGGTGGCAGGTGATACACCATTTCAGGACTCTAACAAAGGCGGCAGCGACGTTTTTGTAACCAAGATAAATTCCGAAGGTACAGAGCTTGATTATTCCACCTACCTTGGCGACAGTTCTAACGACTACGGCCAGGGGATTGCCGTTGACTCATCCGGTAATGCCTACGTGACGGGTTACACAGATTCATCTAACTTCCCGATGGTGGCAGGTGATACACCATTTCAGGACTCTAACAAAGGCGGCAGCGACGTTTTTGTAACCAAGATAAATTCCGAAGGTACAGAGCTTGATTATTCCACCTACCTTGGCGGCAGTTCTAACGACTACGGCAAAGGGATTGCCGTTGACTCATCCGGTTATGCCTACGTGACGGGTTACACCTTTTACACCTATTCATCTCACTTCCCGACGGCAGGTACACCATTTCAGGATTCTAACGAAGGCGGCAGCGACGCTTTTGTGACCAAGTTAAATTCCGAGGGGTCAGCGCTTCTCTATTCCACATTTCTCGGTGGCAGCGGCGATGACGAAGGCCTTGGTATTGCTGTAGATAGTGATAATAACGTTTACGTTACCGGCAGTACTTTATCAACCGACTTCCCGACTGAAAATTCTGTCCAGTCAACGAAAAGCGTCTCGTATGATGCCTTCATTGCCAGGTTTGATTCCACCGGTTCCACTCTTCTCTACTCCAGCTACCTTGGTGGTAATTCTGAAGACTATGGTAAGGGGATTTCTGTGGATTCATCAGGCAATGCCTATGTGACGGGTAGTACCGATTCAACCGACTTCCCGACAAAAAACCCCGTGCAGGCAAATAAAGGAGTCGGCAGCGACGCTTTTATAACCAAAAGCAGTACGAAGGACATCACTCCCGCACCCTCACCCCCTGATGGTGGAGGAGGTGGATGCTTCATAGCGACGGCTTCTTACGGCAGCAGTATGTCAGATGAGGTCATGGTATTAAGAGAGTTCAGGGACAGATATCTTCTGACAAATTCGACAGGCAGAAAATTTGTGAAATGTTATTACAGATATTCACCACCAGTTGCGCGCTATATTGAAAGAAACGATACATTCAGAACGGCCGCGAGGATAAGTCTGTTACCTGTGGTTTATTCTATCAGGTACCCTTTCATAGCTTTTGGCATATTTCTTACATGTATGCTGGTGACTATTAGAAAGCAGAAGAAAGACAAGTACTGAATAACCTGACACTATAAGGCCGAATCTTCTTTTCATAATGAGACCTTTGCAGAATGTTCAATTTTGTTCAAGTTCAAGGAAGACGAGAATTTTAAACACAGGAATATATTGGATATTTCGAGGATTAAAATTTAAGACTGACGCAGAAATTGGGCAAAAGGGGACGTTATGCAAAGGTCTCATAATACCACTCACACCGTATTCGAGGTGTCGGAAATTTTCCCTCTTAAATATTTAAAATAATCTCCGGCATATTGAAGACGGCTGCCATACCAGGAAAAAATCTCTCCATCAACGATGAATGCCTTTGCAAAAGGAAATATTTCTTCAAACTCGCGGACGTGCTTCTCTTCAAAGAGATACGGTTCAGAACAGAGTAATATTACATCCGGTCGTTCTTTGTTGACTTGTTCTTCTGTCACAGCGGGATATCGGGATAATGAGTCAAAGACATTCGTCAGCCCGCATTTTTTCAACATTTCGTTAATAAATGTATTTTTTCCTGCTATCATATATGGTTTTTGCCAGATAAAATAGGCAACACTGATCGATAAATCATCAAACTGACGCATGCTCTCAGAGATCCGGGAGACGATATGGTCAGCTTCTTCTGGTTTGCCTACCAGTTCCCCGACTCCTTTTATCATGTCAAGTGCGTCTTCCAGGGTGTAAATATCACTGATCCACACGGGATGTTTTTCTCCGAGTTTTTCAATTTCCTCCTGAGCATTTTCCTCTTTATTGGCTATGATTACGTCCGGTTGTAATTGATCAATTAATTGAAAGTCGACCGATTTTGGCCCGCCGATCCTGATCTTCAGATCACATTTCTCTTTTGGATGGATACAAAAATCCGTAATTCCGATAATTTCTTCGTCCAGGCCCAAATCGAACAATAATTCCGTCTGTGAGGGAACCAGCGAAATAATTCGACGGGGTGTCTGCTTAAAATGATGAGAGTTTCCCATTTGATCTTTAACAAATTTTTCCATTTCAAAAAGCCCCCCGAAATCAATTGATTATAAGCGAATGATAAAATTCTGCATTCTCCATGTCTTGCAGAAATCCGTAGCATTGGTTCGGTGCCATAGTCAAGCTGAAATCACTGGATCAGGAACACGGCTCGATTTTCGGATATTGGGGAATTGGAATGCTTCTTCTTTGAAAAGCATGACATAATCATATATGATTTGTAAATTAATGAACATTCTTTGACACTTATGTGATTTAATGATAGAGATAATTCTATAGAATTCAATGGCCTTCAAATCGTATCTTAATTTCTCTGGTCAACCCTGTGTCGGGACCATGGGTCTTTCACGCTGTGGAGATACCTTATGAAAAAAAATACAAAAACATCTCGGCAATCCAAAAAAATCGGTGAATATTTAGGCTTAAATCGTGAGGTTATCAATGATGCCCTCAGCGTTCAAAAGAAGCTCGCTGACGAGGGCGTGACAAAGCTTCTGGGAGAGGTGCTTTTGGAATCAGATGCCATCAGCAGTGAAAACCTGTCTGTGGCTATTAATGATCAGAGATTGGATCGCATGAAAGGATGTTCTGTTTTCTCCAGGCTGGGCTATGAAGAGCTGAACAATATATGTGATTTTATTGAGGAAAAACTTGTAGTTTCGGGGGAGGAATTTATCAGTCAGGATACCTTTGGCAACTGCTTCTATATTCTTGTAGCCGGCAAAGCTCTTGTTTATCGAAGAGATGAATTCGGAGAGGAACTCTCTCTGGAAACCATCGAATCAGGTGAATTTATTGGAGAAATGGGGTACTTTTCGAACGGAAGACGATCGGCTTCTGTGCGTGCCATTGAGAAAACACTTTTATTTCGAGTCAATTATAGAAATCTTAAGGAAGCTTTTGAGGTAGCTCCGACCCTCGCCGTAAATTTTCTGAATATTGTAACGGAAAGACTGCGCCGGGCAAACCTTCGCTTTCAGGATACTGTGCAAAAGACCAGAGTTGTTGAAAAAACTATACAAGACCTCCATGATTTCATGGATATATCCGGTATGTTCAGCCTCCGTTTAGGAATAGAGGACTTGATTGAACGTGCGGTGACAATGGCCAGTAAGGCAATAAATGCTGATCGTGCTTCCCTGTTTCTTGTGGATAAGGTTACCTGTGAATTGTGGTCCAAGGTTGCAGAAGGAGAAAAAAGTCGTGAAATCAGAATACCATTAGACAAAAGTATTGCCGGGTGGGTAGCTCGAAACGAGCAAATAGTCAATATCCCGGAAGCTTATAAGGATGCTCGCTTTAATCAGGATGTAGACCGCCGCACTAACTATCGAACCCAGTCCGTTCTCTGTGGGCCGGTGATTGGTGTACGGGGAGATTTGATAGGTGTCATTGAAGTAATCAATAAAAAAGAAGGCGTATTTAATGAGCAAGACGAGGCCTTTCTCCGAATATTTACCCATCAGATTGCCATTTCCATTGAGAATTTTTACCTGTCCAGGAAGATGATTGCCAACTATGAAAAGATGGCTATCATGCTGGATGTAGCTACGTTCGTATCTCAAACCCTCGATTTGGAAACCCTTATTATCAAAATCGTTTCCAGGATTTCGCAGATTCTCAATTCGGAACGATCTTCTCTTTTCTTGCTGGATCGACAGACCGATGAGCTCTGGTCCAAGGTAGCTCAGGGAGTGGAGATTTCCGAAATTCGCTTCCCCCGCTCGGTGGGTTTAGCAGGCCATGTTACCACTACAGGCCAGTCGCTGAACATAAAGAAGGCTTATGAAGACTCCCGATTCAACCCGGTCTTTGACGAGGCAACAGGGTTTCATACGGAAACCGTTCTTTGTATGCCTGTGTTCAATAGAGAGGGAAAGATTATAGGTGTAACAGAGACTATGAACAAGAAAAGTGGCGTATTCGAACAGGAGGATGAGGATATGCTGAGGGCTCTTTCATCCCAGATCGCTGTGGCCCTGGAAAATGCGCAGCTTTTCGAGCAGGTCGTTAACATGAAGAACTACCTGGAAAGTGTTCATGAGAGTATCTCCAACAGTATCATAACCCTTGACAATGCTTATAAAGTAGTAACTGCGAACCGTGCCGCCCTGAACTTGTTCAGGCAGGGATCTGAAGATATCCTGAGAAAAGATTTCAGGGATTTGACAGGTATCGACAACCAGCATATCATAAGTCGCATAGACCGTGTGTACTCCTCTCATCGATCGCTGGTGGACTATGATGTGGATCTTACTTTTCCATGGGGGAAAAGGCATTCAATCAACCTTAACGTTGTTCCTCTCATAGGGCATAAAGATGATTACCTGGGTTTAGTTCTTGTCATTGAAGATATAAGCCAGGAAAAGAGATTGAAGAGTACCCTGACGCGGTATATGTCGAGGGACATTGTGGAGAAGGTGCTGGACGATCCGGACAGGCAGGTCCTGGGTGGTATTCGCGGTAAGGCAACCATTCTGTTTTCAGATATTCGGGGTTTTACAGCTTTAGCCGAGAGCCTGAGCGCTGAGCAGACGATGGATTTTGTCAATGAGTGCTTTAGCATACTGGTAGATGTTCTATTTAAGCATGGGGGGCTACTTGATAAATACATCGGTGATTCCATAATGGCGGTTTTTGGTGTTCCATATACGCGTTATGATGATGCTATACGAACAGTGAGAACAGCCCTGGAAATGCGCTCAGTATTGGCTGCGTTTAATGCCGGCAGAAAGGTAGAAGGTAAGAGACCTGTTCATGTAGGCTTTGGTATCTCCACGGGTGAAGTCATTTCAGGGAATATCGGAACGGAAAAAAGAATGGATTTCACAGTGATAGGTGATGACGTCAACATTTCCACATACCTGGAAAAACTTAACAAAGAATATGGAACAGGCATCCTGATCAGTGAGTCCACTAACAGAGAACTGGGAGAGCATTTTGTGACTCGTTTGATCGATCAGGTGCTTTTCAAGGGCAGAAAGCACCCTGTGCTGGTTTTTGAAGTGTTGGGAGGGCATGACTACCGCCTTTCTCCAGCGGAGGAAGGCTTTTGTCAGGGGCTCGTCCTTTATCGCCGGAGAGAGTTTTTGAAAGCCAGCGAACTATTCGCCAGGTTTGTGGACAGCGATCCCCCCTGCCGGGTATTTATGGACCGCTGCCTGTACTTCCTCGAGAATTCGCCACCCGACGATTGGGATGGGTTATGGGTGGTCTCGAATAGTAAAGTCCCTCTGGGGAAAAGGGGGTCATAAAATTCATGGAGAAGAATAGACATTATGAATAAAAAGGATAGAGAGCATTTCAATCTGCTTTGTGACGTTGGTGATCTGGCAGCCCTTCTTGCGGGAAGCGAAAATATTGAGAGTTTCCTTCAACAGACGGCAATAATGGTTGCCCGTCACCTGGAAGCAGACGTCTGTTCGATTTATCTTTACGATGAAAAATCGGAAGAAGTCGTGCTAAATGCAACCGTTGGATTGAATCCGGAGGCTGTCGGCGTGATCCGGATGAGATTGGGCGAAGGACTTGTAGGAACCACCATGGAGTTGCTCCATCCAATTCGTGAGGGATCCGCGAGCCGCAATCCAAAGTTCAAGTATTTTGAGGAAGCAGACGAAGATCGCTTCGAATCCTTTCTCTCAATACCTATCCAGAGGGGTATCGAAAAGATCGGTGTTCTTGTTGTGCAGCACGAGAAGATCAACTACTTTGAAGAAATAGATCTTATGGCATTGCGTGCGATCGCGTCACAGCTTGCCGGAGCCATTGAAAATGCGCGTCTTCTGATGGACATGAATCGTCAGGATTTGCCGCCGTCGGATAAGGACCTTTTCGCGAGCCTGCGCTTTGTTAAAGGAAAAAGTGCTTCTGGGGGTTATGCGTTTGCCCCTTCGACTGTTTACGGGAAAAGTCATGGCAGTTTGATTGCCGGTGGTCCTGATACAGATCCCGTTTGTACGCTGGAAGACTTCTACAGTGCGGTTCAGAAAACAGCCGACCAGTTGGAAGCTCTCCAGTCCCGATTTTCCGAGCGTCTTGAGGAGAGTGCTTCATTGATTTTTACCGCTCACTTCTTGATTCTGAAGGATGCTCAATTCATTAATAAAATAGTCCGCCACATTGAAGAAGGTATCTCTCCTTCCGAGGCATTAAGGGCGGTGGCAAGACATTATATATCCATATTTGCGTCGAGTTCGCATGCCTACATGCGCGAGAAAGTCAATGATATCGAAGATCTGGCAGGTAGAATCCTTGTCAATCTTCAAGATAGGATTTCTGAGGAACACACATTAGGCAGGAGTCGCATTGTCATCGCACGCGGGCTTTATCCATCTGACATTCTGAAACTTGCAGCTGAAGATGTAAAAGGCATAATTCTGGTCAGCGGCGGCGTTACATCCCATGTGTCTATTCTCTCCCGATCGTTGCAGATTCCCCTTGTCATTGCCGATAGACCTGAACTGCTGAACCTTCCGGAAGATACGCCTATTCTGCTGGATGCGGAAATAGGGAACATATATGTCCGTCCCTCTGAAAAGGTCATCGGGCAGTTTGAATCTCGAAACGAGGCGGAAAGGTCAGCGGCACAAATGAAGAAAGAAATGTCTCCTGCGACGAGCACAAAAGACGGCGTACGTGTGCGTCTGCTGGCCAACATCAATCTTCTCAGCGAGTTGCCTCTCGCACGCGACCTGAAAGCCGAAGGAGTGGGCCTTTACCGGACAGAGTTTCCATTCATCATCAGATCGAATTTTCCTTCTGAGGAAGAGCAGTATTATATCTACAAAAAGCTTTTTGACGCGATGGAGGGGCGTGATGTGACGATTCGGACCCTGGATATCGGGGGTGAAAAGATACTTGCATATTCAGATGCGACAGGTGAAGCGAATCCCGAACTCGGACTTCGGTCCATCCGTTTTTCTCTCCGTCACAGGGATATTTTTAAGCAGCAGTTGCGGGCAATTCTACGTGCGGCTTCAGAAGCAGCAAGCGTTCGTATAATGTTCCCCATGATTTCGTCACTTGATGAATTCCGGGAGGCAAAGCAGGCTGTATTTGACTGCATGCACGAACTCGCACGGTTAAACCTTCCATACCATGACAATCCTGCTATCGGCTTGATGCTGGAATTACCCTCGGTAATCGAAATTATTGATGAACTCTCGCAGGAGGCAGATTTCTTCTCGATCGGAACTAATGATTTCGTGCAATATATGCTTGCCGTTGACCGTGCAAACGAAAAGGTAGCCGAGTATTATCGGCCCAATCATCCGTCTGTATTGAGAGCTCTTGCAAGGATAGTAAAAGCGATATCCCGTAACAATAAGGATCTTTCCATCTGCGGTGAGATGGCCCATGAACCAGAGTACATTCCTTTTTTTATCGGTATCGGTGTGCGCAGTCTCAGCGTCGATCCGCAGTTCATGCCTTCTGTTCAAAAAAGTATTACACGTCTTTCCATATCGGATGCGGAAGATTATGCCAGGGAACTTCTCGCTGAAAAAACGGTAAAGGGAATCCGAAAAGTTATTGACAGCAGGACTATTTAGTTTCAGTTTAAATGTCAATAGTTATACAAAAAGGTGATGCATCTTACCGGTACTTTCTCATTGACACACAAGAATAGTTTCCTTATACTTCTTCACTGAAAAGCAACTTTTTATCAAATACTTAAGGGGGATAAGCTATGGACGAGATCAAGGTTATTCAGCCGGATGAGATCAAATGGGAGCCCCATCCGCAATTAGAAAAAGCTAAGGTGGCTTATTTACTGTCCAACCGCGATGAAAAAGCGGACCTCACGAGCCTTCTGGTTTATTTGCCTAAAGGCACACAGGTAGAAAAGCACATTCACGAAAACTCCGATGATATTATTTATGTAGTAAAGGGAAAGGCAACGATGTGGATCGAAAACATTGGGGATGTACCGATGGTCGAGGGTTCCTTCTTCAGGATTCCCAAGGGCGTACTGCATCAGCCCCATGATATAGAGGAGGATTTGATCGCCTACGATATATTTTATCCGTTTTTGGCCTGATCTCTGCGGCTTATACGAAACTATTCCCGAAAGATGACGTGAAGTACCAACGATGCTTGATAAACCAAGGTCCAAATTTGTCAGCGTTAACAATCTTAATCTGCACTACCTCGAATGGGGGAGCTACAATACACAGACCATTGTACTCCTGCACGGGATCGGCGATAACGCCCATATATGGGACCATTTCATTTGCGCTCTCGAAGGGGAAGTGCGGGTTATAGCGCTCGATCAACGTGGGCACGGCCGCAGTGAATGGGCTATGCCGGCTGCTTACACCTGTGGAGACTATGTGAGCGATCTTGAAGGGGTTATCACTGCTCTCCGTTTGAATAATTTCGTGCTTATGGGACATTCCATGGGTGCCCTCCACGCGACTCGTTATGCGTCTGTACATTCCGATATGGTTGCCGGGCTTATTCATGCAGATATTGAACCTCGTCCCCCCGAGTGGAATAAGCAGTATCTTACCAATCTCTATAATAATTTGCCGACATGTTACAGCTCTGTCGAGGAATATGTCCGTCAGATGCAAAAGGACAGTCCGTATGCGGATCAGGCGCTTCTGTTTGAATTTGCTTCGACGGCCCTTAATCGAAGAGACGATGGCACGTATGCGTGTCAATATGACAGAGAGGTCCTTTCCGGTTTCGACCGCTATGATATATTGCCGTATCTCGGTGATATCACATGCTCAACCCTGATTCTGCGTGGCGTGGAAAGTCGGGTTATGCGTCGGCACATCGCCGAAGAGATGTGCAGTGCCATTCCTGACAGCAGACTTGTCGAAATACCGGATGCAACCCATCCTGTTCATACAGACAACCCCCATGGATTTCATCAGGCTGTCTATAGTTTCTTAAGAGAAATCAATTTCATAAAGGCCTGACCCCAGTCACTTTCCTATTGATATTATTGTCAAGAGTTATTTCATGACACGCCATTACTTTAGAGACAGGTTAAAAGATGCAGTGGAAAGTTTAGAAAACTAATCGCTGTCTGCGAGAAGCAGCGTTGGCTAAAGAAATGCCTGAACAAAGCTGTCTTGAATTTTCAATTTGACAGCATTCATCAAGGTATCTGTCGGCTATCTGACCGTAGTTCAACAAAGAAATGTATTATTAACACCTACAAGTCGGTGGTTTATGATTTGGAATTGAAGAACTCACGACCCTCGGTTGCCCGAACGCCGCTCCCTTGAGCTACCAAGGTGAACGAATAATTCCTTGGACGGGACTTTAACCCGTTAGATAATCAGCTATTACTGCGAACGGCCAAATGTCTTGATAATTAACACTCAAGTGACGAGAGATACATTTTGAGGTTGTTTTCTTTCTTCAGCCCCATTTTTTTTCTAATGCGATATCTGTAAATATTGATGGTGCTGCACGATACATTCAAGAGATCAGCTATTTCTTTTGATGAGTTTCCTTCTTTTATCAAATTTATAATCTGAAATTCTCTGCTGGTCAGGTTCAGATATTTTGATGAAAGCCTATAAGTGAATGGTGAAAGGATGTTTCTTAGGTTTGCATCAAGAATGTTGATATATGCCATATCCTTGCTATGTAGTTGCCTTTTCTTCAATTTTTCTGCATAGGGCAAAACAAGCTCCCTAACATTAACCAGAAGCCTTTCTTCGAGTTCTGCTTTGTCTCCTTCTCTTTGCTTCAGAAGTACCTTCAAGGCCGCATTAAGCTCCCCCAACTCATGAGACTTGATCCCTAATTCGTACCCTCTTTTTAGAATGATCTCTTCCGCCAGCTTGCGCTCTGTGATGTCACGTATAATCTCAAGGGAACCTATGATGTTGCCTTTGCTATCGTAAAGAGGGCTTGCCTTTCCCCACAGACAGGCATTTTTTCCTTTTGTCTGGATACCCGGCACTTCTACCTCTACAACCACAAGACCCCTTTCCCTCTTAAAAGCATCATATGTCTTTTCATATTTTCTATTTGCCTTCAAAACCAAGTCAACACACATGGGCCTTTTGATTTTCCAGAACGGCAGAGCATATTCGTGGTTTCTCGTCCCAAGAACATCTTTCGCCTTTACCCCCGTCATCTCTTCCGCGGCATGGTTCCAGGCAATCAACCTCCCTTCCAAATCGATTGCAAATGTTGTGTCCGGTAGAAATTCTATAAGATCTCCAAATCGCCGACGAGATTTCTGTAAAGCCTCTTCCGCCAGTTTGTGCTCTGTGATGTCCATGGAATTTCCCATGAGAGCCCATCTACCCTCAAAGGATATAGACATAATGACTTCCTTGATCCATCTGATATCCCCGTTTTTTGTGATGATCCTGAATTCATAAGGCGACGTTCTCTTGCCCCGAAGCATCTCTCGGGCACACCTATTAACCATCTTCATATCGTCGGGATGGAGAATGGAATCTGCTTTTTGCCCAATGAGTTCCTCCGGTGTATAGCCGGCATAGGAAGCGGCGTTTTGATTGATGAGAAGAAATTTTCTGTCTTGTACTATGTAAATACCGATGAAAGATCGCCCATTTAAGATTTTTAGGAGCTGATCACTCTCTTGAATATTCCCAGTGATCGTATTGGGGGGGGAATTAATGTTCGGCTCTTTTGCTATGTAATTTACTTCATCATGATTCGTTCTTCTCATTATGAAAATTTCCTTTCGATCAAATTTTCAGAAGTGATTGGTGTTTACGTTTACGATCAAGCATTCAACATTTGCGAATTTTTGCCTTCATATATTCATTTAGGAAGATGGATATTGAAAAAATCTCATGTAGATATTAAATATACTTTTTAATATTTCTGTAACTACTCAGGTCTGATATTTTTTACCGCAGAGGTTGCAGTAAAAATTGTTTTGAATCATAAGTATTCAAATTTATGAATATTTGCTTATTCAAAAACTCAATATTGACAGTTTCGTAAAAAGTCAAAAACTTGCCAAGTTGTCATTCCCGCGAAAGCGGGAATCCAGTAATTACACGCAGTTATGGATTCCCGATCAGGTCGGGAATGACAAAACGACAGAAATTCGGACTTTTTACGAAACTGTCAATATTGATGATATCTCCTCAAGTTGTCACTTCGAGTGAAACGAGAAATCTTTAGGCCGTAACACATTGATAGAATAAGATTCCCCCCTACGGTCGGAATAACGGGAGTACCGAGTTTGATTTTTTGTTTATTTGTCTTTGCGTTCTTTGTGACCTCTGCGGTGAGTAGTTACATATTTCTTTCATTCTGTAATAATTAAAGAATCTAAGTCAAGACAAAACTTGAAAGATTTCGCAAAGACTTAAAATATTCAGGAACTTGAATGTTTTGAAAAGGAACCCTAAGGGGAAAATAGAAACTTTATTAAACCTGAATCCAAAGATCCTTCATTTAGCCATTCACTCCGGATTCAGGTTGAGTCGTCATAAATTGGTTACAGCCATCCCATACTTTCGGCCTCGGCTTTAATTTTTTTACTCAGTTCAGCTCTTCTCAAGAAAAAGCCATCGGGGTCGAGTTCCCTTATAATCCTTATCTGCTCTTCAGTGGGATGTTCAGTTTCTCGTACATCCGGCGAAATCTTCAGGTCCCATTCAACATTTTCCTTAACCTGTTCCACCGTAACCCCTGGATGGTAGGTGTCCAGAAACATTTCTTTAGTTTCCGGATCGAACCTAAACACTCCCAAGGTGGATATAACAGCAGCCGGACCGGTACCTTCAGGCAACCCTTCTTCATATCTGCTATCACCCCCTCTTATATATCCTGGAGTCGTAATATAGTCACATTTCTCGGCAAAACGCCGTTTTTCATGAATCATAACTATCAAGCTTCTTTTTGAGAATGTTCCAAAGTCATGAGCTCCGCCACTGCCGGGGAATCTGACATCGGGGTTAAAATAATCGCCCATACATGTCGAATTGAGATTACCATATTTATCAACCTGGGCTCCGCCGATGAAGCCTATATCAATAAAACCTCTCTGCAGGAAGAGGGCTACAATATCTCCTAACTGTCCTGCCCAAATCGCTCTTGGAACTAAAGCCGCATCCACGACACTGAACGGTGTCCTTGAAGGAAGAGAATCAAATGAACCCGTCTCATAAGCCATTTTACTATTAGGGGCATGGGTTCGCTTGGCCAGCATAGCACTCAGGAGTGGTAATCCTACCCCGATTAGAAGCCTTTCACCATCTTTTACTTCTCTGGAACCGCAGGCTATTAGCAGTTCGGGTAACGTATAATCCGTTGCGTATTTTTTATCTGTCATCATCTTCACCTCCTAAGCATTCATATGCATAGTGTCAAAGGAATAATTACCGTAATTGATCGGATCACTCCAGAATGGTTGTGGCTTAAGCCTCATGAGTCTATTGTAGCCAAACTTCTCGATATAATGAGCTACGTATTCTGATCTATCCCGTACGCCATAGATCCATTCGTCCATAAATTGCTTGAATTTGTCATCGTCTGTAGAGTAAAAATTGGCATACATGTATCTGAACCAGCGATCATCGTCATAATGTCCGAATAAATGCCCCGGATGACCACCCCATGGTTCATGAACCACGGCTGCTACTCTGAAGCCTGGTGCAAGAGTCAGTTCAGGATTGCGCCTTATAGTGTCTGTATCTACAATCTCTTCTACACTGACAATGATCTTTTTCCCAGCCAATGTTCCCGGTTTTGCGGAAAAGATAGACCCCCATGTCTGGATATTGCCCTCCGTATCGGCACGCTGGCAATGAATGATTGACACGTCGGGATTAATGCCGGGAATAAGCGTAACCTTCTTACCCGTAAAGGGACAATCCATATGTTTAAGTTTAGCATCTCCAAGAAAAGATGTGATCTCATTTATAGAGCTGCCCATTTGGGACATTATCGGCATGAATGGTAATCCCATGGAGCCCGCTATTAGTTTTGATGTGAGACCAAAATTGGAGTAATCCTCTACTTCTATCGATCCCTCTTGCACCGCCTTCCGGAAACGGCCTCCTGGTCCGAATGCCTCATTAGCCGACCAGGAAAGCATTATTCTCTTGACACATCCTGCGCCAACCATATGATCGAAAATCTCGCCTGGAGAGCTCTCAATTAACGTTAGATCCTTTTTACCCTGCCTGATGATTTCGTGGCAGGCGCTGGCAGCATGATTGGCCCATACTGCGCTTATAAATAGCGTCATCCCATCATCAACAAATTTTGAGATTGCCTCTTTCATTGTCATAACTTTTGATTCTTCTGACATATTTTTCCTCCTTTTTGACTTTTTCTCATTTTCATATTTCTACTATTTGTTTTAAAAAATTTACCCCCTTGTCGCATTAACTTCTATCTTTTCACCTCCTTTTTTCAATTATCGCAGCCTTTCACAAAATTCATAAGGCATAGAAATTGCTAATGTTTTCAGGCAAGGCCAAAAACAACTCACCTCTACCTAAAAATATGAGGCCACTTGACAGAGATGGCAATCATGTTTTTACAAGGGATTTGGGACTTAACCGTCTTAGCGAGTTGTCAAAGAACAAAATTTAGTGCAACTTTGATGGCGTATTACCTTTTATTAATTTATAGCCGATACTGGTAAAGCATGTGGTTCCCGGGATCCCCTTAGATAAGCATGGTTGTATCACTACTCTTTGGAACATTGATGGCATATCGAACGGCCTCCTTTCCCATGTGGTAAAGTTGTTCATCCTTTTTTGGGCAACTGGACCATGACGTCAAAACCTATTGTTCCCGTATGGCCAAGTGAATTTCCTGATCATTCATGCAAAAAATATCCAGATCAGTCCCAAGGGAACGTACGTTTGTGTCTTTTACGTTTTGTAAAGAAAAACAATAAAGCAGTCAATATTAAGAGATATTTATATAATATATACAAAATTTGTATATATTCCTCTTTTTTGGATATGAGTTGAGAGGGCATGAGGAAAGGGCGTTATCTCACTATTACAAAGACCAGCAATATTCGGGTTGACCGTAAGAAGGTCAAGGAATCCGAAAAGTGCGACGGCAAGAGGGTCATTGAGACCAATGACGATACCATAACCCTTGATGATGCGGCCTGCGGTTACAAGGGAGGATACTTAAATCGTTGTTAAAGGGGGAGGTTTAGACTGGGGGTAACATCCAAATGGAAAGCCCTCAAGGACGAAAAGGGGGTCAAATCTGCTCTTGACTCATCTTTGTTTATTCCCATAAATCGCATACAGGAAATCAATATCATAATTCCATAGTCAATTTTGGAAGTATTGCTATCTGCTATGATCTATCGAAGATTACCATCTGTAATATGTTATGGGCTGCCGATCGAGAAAAATCCCTCTTTCAGGAAGAAATAAGCTAACGGGGAAAAGGGATAAATCCCGCTTATAAATTTCATACAGGGAATTAATATCGTCATTGATGCTATCGAAGCTAAAAATGCAGACAGCTTGCCGTGCGTAACTTTTAAAATCGGGTGACACCCGATTCCCTCCTGGTGCTTTCGGCCTCGCCGCCTTCCCCTAAAAAGTTTCGCTCGCCCTCGCGACGAAGCTATTCTCGGATAGCCTCCTGGTACTCACAATCTGAAGTTGCACTACCTCGAATGCAGGAAGATCGCTGAAAGGTTTGATAACGGAGTGATCATTTTTTAAGAAGCCACTACATCTTTCAGTAAGGACTTTTGAAAATGTTTTTTAATATACGTTTTATCGTGAAACAAGCGTTTAATGCTTACAGTCAGCCATTCCTCATCTATTTCTAAAATCGCATACGTCAAAGGACATCCCCTCTCTTCATCATTACTCATATGGCCAGGATTAACAAAGATCATACCGTTTTTATGTTTCACTTCCGCCAAATGTGTATGTCCGTACAGAAAAATATCTGCTTTACCAGTGAAAATGATATTTTCAGGTTTCAGGTCATCGTATGAATCATTGTAATGAGATTCGGGAGTATGACTCAAAAAAAGTTTCCAACCGGCGATATCAACAAATTTTCTGTTGTTTACACTCGGATTTTGATAATAAAGGTGATCCCATGTACCCGGTACCTTAATAAGCTCATATCCATGCTCCTCTATAATTAAAGCATCGCTGTAATAATCGCCCAAATGGATAATTTTATCTATGTCGTTTTCTTCGAGATAATCCAACACCCATTTTGTAGCAATAGCATCTTCATGAGTATCGGAAATAACCATAATTTTACTTCGCATGTACAGACCTTCCGTTGGTAAGAATTTAATTTAAATAACCGGTAAAATGAAAATAATTCTTTTCTGCCTGTGCATTGTTCATGCAGCAGCTACATATAGAAAGGATTTTCCTGTGTCAAGATATATTGGGGAAAATGGGGTTAGTGGTTCAATCCTTCAATTATCGCCTGTTTGTCGTTTTCCATTGGAGGGGGAAAGGTACCGCGGGTGAACATTCACTATCGGTTACGGTCCTGTAATCTCTATGAATCTTCCTGAGGCGGAACCCGCTTTCCCAGCAGAACAACACGACTGCGACTTATCTGGGGGCTATCGATTACTTCAAAGCCATTCTGCTCGGCAAGGGAAATAGATATCTCAAAATCCTTTTCTGATACATGCCCCCTTGGTTCTACTACCAGAAATTTTCCATCTTGCTTTATCGTTTCATATATCTCAGAAAAAAAAGCGGAAGCATCAGGAACTTCGTGCACAACGGCAGCCGCAAGAACAAAATCGATTTTTTCTTTAAGGTCATTCAAATCAAGAGAATTGTGACGACATATACGAGTTTCAATTCTGTCGGACATTTTTGCTTTCTGTGCACGTTTTTCAAGTGCCTCAATCATCTTTTCCTGCACATCCACACATATGACTTTCCCGTTCGAACCGACCATCTTTGCAAGGGGTAAACTGAAGAAACCCATTGCACAGCCAATATCCAGAACATTCATGCCTTCCTTGACGTATGGGCTTAGCATCTTTTGGGGATCCTGAAATAAATTTCTCACCGGACTGGCAAGAAGATAACCGACCCAGACAGGGCACACTTTTTCAGCCATTCATTTCTCCAATAATCATCGCTTCTGGTGACAAGATTCTGGTGACGCCTTACCTGTTTCTATTCGGTAGAAACAGGTAAGGCGTTCACGAAATTCTCCTGCAAGGAATGAAGGTGTCATTATCTTTTTTAGGATCAGATTTAGTCTTTATAGAATTTTTTCCCGAACAGTTTTTCACTAAGTCCGATCAGATCCGCCCACTTCAGTGGTCCCCCCTTGTCGGATGGAAACCCGGTAGCCCATATCATCCCCACATCGATCATCCGGGGGTCGCCGACAACTTCTCTATCAAGAAGATCGCGGGCCACTTTCACCATGGCCTCCAGAAGGCCCGTCTGAATTTCCTCTTCCGTTCTTTCTCTGGGTTCTTTCTTTGCAATTAGTGAAAGGACTTCGGGATCGACGCTTCCATCTTTCAGGAAAAAACCTTTTCCCGACTTCTTCAAGCCGAGACGACCATCCTCAATTATGTTTTTGAGGGTAGGTTGTTCCATTCCCATTCCGACAAAGATCTTATAAGGAACATCTATTCCCACCTCATCGGTTAATCTGATCGGTCCTACGGGCATGCCGAATGCCGTTAACGCGCCATCAACTTTTTCTATGGCGTTTCCTTCCTCTATATATTGCAGAGCGTGGAGCAGGTAGGGGAATAACATTGCATTAACGACGAATCCCGGATTGTCCCTGCAGACAATAGGTCGTTTTTTTATCAACGCAGTAAAATTAAGGAGATTGTCGATCGTTTCCTGACTGGTTTTTTCTCCCCGAATGACTTCAACAAGTTGCATCATCCAGACGGGTGAGAAAAAATGGAGCCCGCCGAATCGATCGGGATTGGTAACATATTGCGACATAGCGTCGATTGGCAGGGAAGATGTATTGCTAACAATCAGGCAATCGGCCGCCACCACATCGCAGAGTTTCTTATAAACCTGTTCCTTTACCTTGATGTCTTCGAAAACAGCTTCAACAACAATGTCGACATCCTTAAAATCATCACCGTATTCCGAGGTGACGGTCAATAAGTTCATCAGGTCATCCACGGGGGTTTTAAGCCTTTTCTTTTCCGCCATGCCGTCAAATATCTTTTTCACAAATGCTTTCCCCGGTTCGAGAGCTTCAGGTATGTCTTTTACAACCACGGGAATCTGCATATTCCTCAGTATGTCAATTACGATACCGCGGCCCATAGTCCCGAAACCGAGGACAGCGGCCTTTTTTAGGGGTTTCGGTTCAAATCCCCTGGTCATCATTTTCTTCGGTTTGTCTGTAAGATTTTTCAGAAAGAATGTGTTGATGCTACCCTTTGCTTCATCGGAAAGGATGGAATCAATAAAGTACTCCCCTTCAAGTTTCAGACCTTCTTCTAATGAAAGTTTCAGACCATCCTGAACGCTCGTAATGCAGAGCATAAGTCCCGGAAGTTCACGTCCCCTTGTTTTTTTGAGAACTTTTTGTCGTGCCTGTTCCGCTACATTATCTATATCGGAGAAGTCATATTCCGGTCTTTTTAATTGGGCTTTTCCTGAGATAATTTCCTTAAGAAATGTTTTGGCCTCTTCGAGAAGGCCGCCATCGGGGGGAACAAACCTGTCAACCATCCCGATTTGATAAGCCTTTTCTGCATTAAGAAAATTACAGTCGAGCATAAGATCGATAGCGGGGTATCCGATCAGGCGAGGGAGTCTTTGAGAACCGCCTGCTCCCGGAAAGAGACCTACATTGCATTCGGGAAGGCCAAGCATTGTTGTCTTTGAATCCTTAGCTATCCTTGCTGTGCATGCGAGGGTTAACTCTAATCCGCCTCCAACACAAAAGCCCTGAATGGCTGCCATGGTGGGAATTTTCAGTGCACTGATCTCGTCGAAGGCATTGCGAAAGTAGCTTATAGCCTTTCCCGTCTCTTCTCTCGTTTTCAGCAGGGTGAACAATTTTAAGTCGGCGCCTGCGAAAAAGGCATTTGGTTTTCCTGAAATAAAAATGAGGCCTTTCAGTGTTTCATCTTTTTTCAAGCCTTCAAGCAGTTCAAGAAATTCCATGACCGTGTCTTCAGACCATGTGTTCATTGGACTTCCGATTACATCAAAGGTGATGATACCCAGACCATCTTCCATCTTCACATTAAAAGCTCTTTCAGAACTCACAAGATTCCCTCCTGTTTATACTTTTTTGTGGAGGGAGTATAGAGGCGTGTCTCTTGTGTGTCAATGAGAAAGTGGCCACAGGGTGGGGGGTAAGGTCACCATATGCCAAAGAATCAGTGTCGGTCCCCGATTTCGCGGAAAAATTACCCTTGGCAAAATAGAAAATGTTGGATATGAAGCATGATAACCGTCTGACTGATGTAGCGTAATCGGAAAACATATGTTAGAAAGAATGGTTGTCAGACAGGATCGTAACTAATAAATTCTCATGAAGGGACTCCATGTTATATAGCTCGACATTTATTACCATGGCCTTAGCCAATTTGTTTACCGTATCAAGTTTTGGCGCCTTCTTCCTCTTCCCTCTGTATATTTTAAACCATGGAGGTTCCAGGTCGGATATAGGGATTATTATGGGCATATTTGCCCTTTCCGCCGTCCTCTGTCGTCCCTGGATTTCTAATATGGTAGATCGGATCGGGCGGAAGAAGAGCTACACTATTGGATGCATTATCATAAGCATACTCCCCATTACATACCTGCTTTTTCAGGGAAATCTCTATAACTTCTATCTTCCCCTTCTTTTTGTAAGGGTTTTGCATGGTGTGGGACTGGCTATTTGTTTCACGTCTGCGTTTACCTATATTGCCGATATTGTCCCTCCGGAACGCTTAAATGAAGGAATCGGCATGTTCGGAGTTACGGGTCTTATAGGGATGGCCGTTGGCCCCATCATTGCTGAGATAATAATCAGGAAGTTCGGCTTCTCCGTCTTCTTTCTTGTCGCTGGGGGAATGGGAACCCTTGGACTTTTGCTCCACATTCACCTCCCCGAATCCTATGCGCGCAGCTCACGCGAGTCGTCACAGTCCTTCTTTTCTGTCCTGCTCAGGAGAAAGACTTTAACCGTGGCCTTGCTTGCCCTTCTCTTCGGATTTGGATTGTCAGCGTTTATCGGATTTGCTTCACCCTTTGCCAGGGAGCAGGGCATCGCTTTCATCTCTCTTTACTATATTTCCTATTCCGGAGCCGCAGTATTGACCAGGTTTTTCGGGGGGAGATTTGCGGACAGGATAGGGGAAGACCGGATCATTCCCTATGCGCTAATCCTGACCGGGGGCGGCCTTCTGACTATGGCCCTCCTGGGAGGAAACGTGATTTTGATTCTTTCGGGTTTAATATCAGGCTGTGGGCATGGATTCCTTTTCCCATGCCTGAACGCACTGGCTATACGAGACGAACCTGTCGATATCCGTGGAAAAATCACAGGGATTTTTACAGGTGGGCTTGATGCCGGGGTCTTTGTCGGGTCTGTTATGCTGGGCTACATCGGAGAATGGGCTGGTTTCCGGACACTCTTTTTTGCGGCAGGTCTCGCACTCTTTATCGGATTCGGTGTTTACAGGTTCCGGGTGATGAATGGCAGATGGCTTGTTTCCGGAGAGCAGGTGGCTGCGATTGAGGTTGAAAAATTATAGATTGATAATTTGAGACCTTTGCATAACGTCCCCTTTTCCCATTGTCCCTTGTTTAGCCGTCTTTTCCGTGATATACGTGTCCGAACAATAATCATCGAGCAAAACGTAAGGAAATTACTGTGATCGGGACAATTGTCAATAGTGGAGCCATCATTGCCGGCAGCATGATTGGTATTGCCGGAGGACAGCATTTGTCAGGGCGGATGAGGGCGATAATCATGAATGCCCTCGGGCTTTCCATCGTCGTTGTCGGGCTACATATGGCTCTTACCGGGGAGAATCTCATCGCAACTATCGGATGTGTATTGCTCGGTGCAATCACCGGCGAAGTATTAAAAATAGAAACGTGGATTGAAACACTCGGTGAATTGCTTAAACGGCGGTTTCGATCCGATTCGTCTACGTTTGTTGAGGGGTTTGTGTCAGCCTCAGTCCTGTATCTGACCGGTGTGTTAGTCATAATTGGCCCGATTCAGGACGGAACAGTGGGAGATGCAAGTACACTCTATATAAAGTCACTTCTCGACGGCTTTGCGTCTATGGCCCTCGCATCGACACTTGGTGTTGGTGTCGCTTTTTCAGCCCTCCCGGTCTTCATCATTCAGGGGGCGATTACCCTTCTTGCTGCGTCACTTCTCTTTATCCAGGAACCTCACGTATTAAATGCAGTAACTGCCACGGGCGGGGTTCTCATTCTCGGAATTGGCGTTAACATTCTGGAGATCAAAAAGATACCTGTAGGGAATTTCATTCCGGCGATTTTTTACGCGATCATCTTCGCAATGGTGTGGTAGAGAAAATCTTCGTTACCTTCCGATTTATCCCCGGAACTGCCTAATGTTGGTATTATTTTTAGCTTGACACACAATCAGCGACTCTCCATAATCTTTATAATCGAGCTGATTTTTCAGTCTTGTCAAGTTTGATGGCTTCGTAAAAAGTCAAAAACTCGCTAATCTGTCATTCCCGCGAAAGCGGGAATCCAGCAATTACACGCAGTTATGGATTCCCGATCAGGCCTGTCCTCGGCTCCGATCGGGGATCGGGAATGACAAAACGACAGAATTTCGGACTTTTTACGAAACTGTCAAGTTTTAAAAGTGTAACCTGTTCTGTAACGAAATATTCATAAAAGAAGGAGGAGGTTTAAAATGCAGGCAATATTTACATTGACACCGTCGGAATCCAAGAGATTGATTGGTAAAGCCGTAGCGGCAATGCCCGAAGTGCAGAAGGCAAAAAAAGAAGGGTACCTGATTATAGGCAGGGGATCTACAAACGCCTATGTCGCGGAAGAACTGTTGAACCAGTCAATGGAAAAAGAAAAGTATGTTGCGGGGCAGGTGATTAAAGGGGTTTTATGCGCCCTTCACCAGGGGATAAGAATACAGCCGATTACGTTTCATAAGGACAAAGTTCTGAAAGTAGATCCGGCCACTCTCATTGACAAACTGGGACCGGATGACGTGTTGCTGAAAGGTGCGAATGCCATTGATCATACGGGGAAAGTAGGTGTTGTTATGGCGAGTCCCGTGGGAGGCACAATGGGCCAGTTTTATATGGTAATGAAAGCACAGGGAGCGACAATAATTTATCCAGCCGGACTCGAGAAGTTAATACCTTCAGTAGAATTGGCAGCAAAATTTGGTGGCAGACTGAATTTAGAGAGAAGCATCGGTGCCCGGGTGGGATTCGCCGCCGTTGCCGATGGGAAGGTGGTTACTGAAATACAATGTATACACAATCTGTTCGGTATCAGGGCTGTACACTTCGCGTCGGGAGGTTATGGCGGTGCGGAAGGTTCCGTCACGCTGGTTATCGAAGGCGCAGACGAGGATGTTAACAGGTGCATGGATTTTGTAGAAAGTATCAAGGGTGAGCTGCCACTGCCTGCTGTCAAAGGCCCCTGCAAAACCTGTCCCGTACTCTGCAGCTTCCAGGGGAAGGAAGAGGATGAACTGCCTGCTTATTTGAAATAGGTGGTGGATTTTGTCAGCTTTATGATTCAAAAAGCTTCGCGAAACCCCACTTTTTTCTATTTTTCCAGTTTCCCTGGTGATAGGCGTAGCTTGCCAGCAGGGGCAGGGCAGTTGTTGCCTCGGCGTATACCATCTGTTCAAAGACCGTATCCACCTTTCCCCAGGAACTTGCTTCCCTTAGTGTGGAGCTGGAGCAGGCTCCATCCCTCACGTCGGCAACGGTAATTTGAACGGCGTATTTGTGCATGGGGACGTCCTTACCAAGGATCTCGGCGCAGATTACCGTATCCTGGGTAAAGTTTTTGGGGACGCCTCCCCCGATAATGAGGAGGCCTGTCGTTTCGGCTTCTATCTTGATACGGGTCAGCTCCAGGAAGTCCTTTACCGAATCGATGGAAACATGATTTTCGGGATTATTGTACTGGTGCAGAACCAAGCCGAAACCGGCGCTGCTGTCTGAAAATGCGGGGCAGAAGATGGGCACATCATTTTCATAGGCAGCCTGTACGAGAGAGTCTTTCTTCTTCGCGTTGGTTATCAGATGTTTCCCCATCTCCTTTATAAATTCTCTGGAGGAGTATGGCCTGGGTTCAAGGGAGTCAGCGATTTCGGTAATAGTCCTGTCACATACCTGAAGTTCCTTTTCGTCTATAAATGTGTCGTAGATCCGATCGATGTATAAATTTCGTAATTTCCCGTCATCCACATGAGGAGTGCCCTGATAATGTTTATATCCAAGGGCCTCGAAAAAATCCATGTCGACGATTGTTGCGCCTGTGGCAACGATGGCATCGACCATATTATTTTTTACAAGATCAACATATATCTGCATGCAGCCGGCAGCACTCGTGCTCCCTGCGATTGTTAATATGACGGCGCATTCCTTGTCTTTCAACATCCTGTCATAAATGTCGGATGCCACAGCCAGATCCCGCGCCGAAAAGGACATATCTTTCATGGCGTTTATGATATCAACGGAATTGATCGATTTGATATCGATATGTTTGACTTCTTTTTTCAGATAGTCTTTTTTTCTCATTTTAAAACGCCTCTTTCTTAATTATTTAAAACCGGTTATTACCATTTTTTATAAAAATACGCCAGCCGGCCAAGAGAGAACCTGGAAGCATATCAAGTGCACCCGATGCTTCTGCCACGGGTGTAAATCCGCAATCCCTGCATTTAAATTGCATCGGTCAGCTTGAAGCTCGCAAGAAGGGGTATCTTCTGTCTCAGAACCTTTCTTCGAAAGTAAAAGTCAAGAAGATCAATCCCCCAGCGAATTTATCGTTTCCACGTTTCGTGATTCAGGTATGTTTTTTGGCCGAACTCTTTATTGCCTGTCATGATGCTCATTTATCATAATAGATGATATGAGCAAATGAAAATTTGTATGATGCCACGGGAATATATTATACCCGCTCATGCTTCTATAGCCCTCGGTTGTTTTGGAAAGCCAGGATAAAGTTTTTCTACAAAGTGGCTTCCTTGGCAGACTGATTTATGGTAGGAATTCCATGTTGTCTGTAGTTCCGAAGTTAAATGCCTTATTGAGGGCATAATATGATCCTGAATTGCTTGACAGCTTCGTAAAAAGTCAAAGAAGATGTCATTGCGGTGAGCCGAAGCCCCGAGCGTAGAGAAGGGGGCATGCGAAGTAATCTCCTGCCACCATCAGCCAAGTTGGCATCATCCAGGAGATTGCCACGGCCTTCGGCCTCGCAATGACGAAGACCTGTGCGTCATGGCGAGTTTGACACGACACTATAGCGATGTTCTGTTTTTTGCTTTGAGCTCTTCCGGTTTATCCGGGTTAGGAGAGAATAATGGGAAAAGAGTACGAATATCTTGATGATTACACCGTGGGTGAAAAAATAATATCACCGGCGAGAACAATTACTGAGGCGGACATCATAAATTTTGCTGGTCTCACGGGTGACTGGCATCCTCTGCATACGGATGTGGAATATGCGGCTAAGACCCATTTTAAAGGCAGAATAACTCACGGGATGCTTACCTTAAGTATCGGCATGGCCCTTCCCTTTCGTTTAGGGCCATATTCAAGTTTTCTCCCAAAGTCTTTTATTGCCTTTTACGGTATGGATGAGGTTCGCTTTACGGCCCCAAACAGGATTGGCGATACTATACACTGCGAAGTGGAAATTGTTGAAATAACAGACAAGGGAAAGGACAAGGGCATATTAACAACCCGCAATTTGATTAAAAACCAGCGAGACGAAATACTGGTATCCTTTATCTTGAAGTTATTCTGTGGAAAGAGACCGCGGTAAGGTTTGTCCTCAGATACCTGGTATATTATATGCGTTGAGATTTATGAGGCCTGAAAACTGAATGAATTCGTTGTTGGATAGGGAACGTGCCATTCCATTAGTTCCCTCCTTTCTTCACCCAGGAATGGGATGTAGTGATTCCGTTCCTGAGTGAACAGTTTAAATGTTGATCGGTAACGAAAAAGATAAAAAGTAATCATATATCAAGATCTTGAAATAGTTAAATATTTCAAAATGAAAGGAGATATCAAAATGGCCGTGAAATCGGGCAAGAAAGAGTCGGGCAAGGAAAGGAAAGAAAGGGAGTATAAGGAAAATCGGGAGCACTGGCTGGCGGAAGAGAAAAAGATTTATGATTTGTGGGAAAGGGGCGCCAATCCCGGAGGTCAGAAACAGATCGACCGTTTGGCAAAACAGGGGAAAAAGCCGGTTCGCCAGCTCATAAAGCAATTAATAGATCCGGGCACAAAGTTTTATGAACTTAGCCGGGGAGCCGGTTTCGGAATCGACTATGATGTACTTGATGAGCCGACGATGGATGTGCCCAGCGCGGGATTGGCTACAGGTATGGGCAAAGTACACGGTAATTGGGTAATGGTCATTGCCAATGACAGCCGTGTGAAGGCGGGCGCCTATTACCCGATTAATTGCAAAAAGCATCTTCGCGCCCAGGAAATAGCGGATCGGAGCGGGATTCCCTGTGTTTATATTGCCGATTCGGCAGGTGGTTTTCTGCCAATGCAGGACAGGATATTCCCCGGCAGAAACCAATTCGGGCATTTTTTCTATAACATGTCCAGGATGTCGGCCAAAGGTCTCAAACAATATACCCTCAGCACGGGAGGAAATACGGCTGGTGGAGCCTATATTGTCTATCTTGCCTGTGAATCGATTATGATAGATAAAATGTCCTATTCATTTCTCGCTGGGCCGCCCATGGTCAAGTCAGCGATTGGTGAAGTGGTGAACATGGAAGATCTTGGGGGCGCGAAGGTCCACACCGGCATATCCGGCGGCGCCGATCATCTTGTCCACTCGCAGGATGAGGGCATAGAAAAATTAAGAGAGTTATTGTCCTATGATCCGAAACAGAAGTTGTATATCGAACGGCGTGAGCCAAAAGAGCCGAAGGTTCCCATAGAACGTTTATATGAAGTCTTGCCCGTGGATACGTATAGAGGAATTAATGTTCGGGAAGTTATTCAGTGCATAGCAGATGATAGCCAATTCAGTGAGTACAAGCGTATGTACAATCCCGGCCGGGGTGATAGCATTGTCTGCGGCAAGATTCACCTCAAGGGAATCCCCGTAGGGCTGATAGCAAGTAGCGGCAATGGAGTAATATACGTCGATGCGGCAAGAAAGGCCATTGAATGGGTGGTTCGTTGTTGCACGGAAAAGATACCTATTCTGTATATACAAAACTCACCGGGCTATATGGTCGGGAAGGATGAAGAGTATGCCGGTATTGGCAAATACGGTTCAGGAATGGTGAGGGTCGCCGCGTGTGCGGATGTTCCGAAGATTCAGTGGATAATCGGTCCTGACCATGGCGCCGCGAATTTCGGAATGTGCGGCAGGACATTTGACCCCGATTATATCTTTGGAACCATGCGTGCCAGGACTACGGTGTTGGCCGGTAGAACCGCCGGCAATATCTTGACTTCTCTGGCGCGTGTAAACGCAAAGAAAAGAGGCGAGGAAATGGATGAAAAAGCGGCTGAGGAATATAAGCAAAAGATGATCGATAAATATGACAAAGAAGGCCATCCCTTCTATAATGAGGCCAGACTGTATCAGGATGGAACAATTCCTTTTAAGGATACTCGTGATGTCCTCTCAACGGCCTTTGAAGTTTCTCTCTTGAATCCGATTCCTGAATCTAAATTTGGTAATTTTAAATTCTAACTTTTACCATATTGAGTCCTGACGTTATATATAGAAATATGAGGTAGTTATAGGAGGTAATATATGAAAGACAAGTTTCAGTTGACTTATCCTAAAAAAGTGCGTTTAGCAGACGTTTCCATACGGGAAGGTTTGCAACACGAGGAGCATTTCATTCCTACTGATGCTAAAGTCTACTATGTGGAAGAATCCATTCTTGCAGGGTTTAAGAGACTGGAAATCGCCAACCTCGGCAACCCTGCTTTCATGCCGCAATTTCGGGATGCCGAGGAACTCTTTAAGCGTGTGCGTGACAGCAGGCGTTTGTCCCGCGCCGGCATAAACTTTGATGATATTGAGCTAACCGCTGTTGCCATTCGTGAAAGTGGAGTAGACAGGGCCGTTGCCGGCAGGAAGGAAGGCTGGGGACCCGATCGCATCGGTATGATGGTTTCCACGGACGAAGAGCACCACTTCGCAAATGCCGGTACAACACTTCCGGAATACTGGGAGGAAGCAGAAAGATGCATACAG
>Ga0265596_1000413_pt1 | contig 26426 bp, 42 predicted proteins | sample saktaG_FD_190143 | JGI IMG/M metagenome (GOLD analysis project Ga0265596, IMG submission 190143) | Saline water microbial communities from Sakinaw Lake, British Columbia, Canada - sak_2013_06_06_60m | ecosystem: Environmental > Aquatic > Non-marine Saline and Alkaline > Saline ...
GAGCATAATCTTTCTTGTTGGGTTCGAGCTAAACAATGATACAGATTTAAAAAAGAGGAAAGTTACTAGCCACAGCTCTCTTAAATTTTATATTAATAATATAGAATGGAATTTTAGTCTGACAGAGCCAGATGAAATTGATAGAATAATTCTAATTTTGAAAAAATTAGCTAATTTCATATTAAAATTTTATTTGGGATGTAGCTTACTGCATAAAAACCTTTATAAATGGTCTAATTCTTGCAATGTTAAGTTAATTATTGAGAAATTGTCTCAATAGATTAGTTTTTGATAACAGCTGGTTTTTACTAGCAGGTTCAGAAGCTCTTTAGAGTTCTTTCTGAATAGTTATCAGGATATAGGTTATTAAAATACAATTAGGAAAATAGTTAAAAATGCCAAAACGCGGACATATAAGACATGGAAGCTTGCAATTTTATCCTCGTAAAAGAGCAAGAAGAATATTACCTAAAGTTAGTTGGAAAACTATTTCTAAATCTAGAAAAGATATAGGATTATTAGGATTTATTGGATATAAGGTTGGAATGAAATCTGCTTATGTTCTAGATAATGCTGCTGGTTCATTAACAAAAGGACAGAGAATTGTTATTCCTGTGACAATTATTGAATGTCCAACTATCAAGATTCTAAGTGTTAGATTTTATAAAAATAATAAAGTTGTTGGAGAGGTTTTAAATCAAAATATAGATAAAGAAGTTAAAAAAAAGGTGAAGCTTCCAAAAAATAAAACAGGTTTAGAATCTAAAAATTTTGAGGGAGCTAAGAAAAAAATAGAGGATTTTGCTAGTAAAAAAGATAAGTTTGATGATGTGAAGATTATTATTTATTCTCAAGTTAAAAAAACAGGTGTGAAAAAAACTCCAGATATTGTTGAAATAGGTTTGTCAGGAAGTATTGATGAGAAGATAAATTTTATTAAAGATAATTTAAATAAAGAAATTTCAATTAAAGATATTTTCAAAGATGATTTGGAAAAAGAAGTTGTTGATATTAGAGGAGTTACAAAAGGCAAGGGAACTCAAGGACCTTTGAAAAGGTTTGGATTAAAATTAAGATTTCATAAATCAGAAAAAGGTAGAAGGGGTCCTGGTTCTGGTGGGCCTTGGCATCCTGCAAGAGTTGAATACACTCAACCAATGGCTGGACAAATGGGATATTTTTCAAGAGTTATTTATAATAATAAAATTATTTTAATTAGTGATATTAAAGATAAAGATATTAATCCTAAATCAGGGTTTAAAAAATATGGAAAAGTTCGTGGAGATTATTTAATTGTTTTTGGAAGTATTCAAGGACCTTCAAAAAGACAGTTATTAGTAACAGCTCCATTAAGAGCAAGTAAAAAACAAATTAAAAAAAATTATGAGTTTTTGGAGTTGAGATGAAAATACAAATTTTAAACCAAGAAGGTAAGAAAGTTTCTGAAAAAGAAACAAAGTTATTTGAAGAACCAATTAGGAAAGATATTATTTTTAAAGTTGCTGAAGCTGAGAAAATATGGCAACCATTTTCTCCAAGATTTAGAGCAGGAATGGATAGGTCTGCTAGTGGAAATGTAACTCATAGAAGACATGTTTGGAAAACAGATAGAGGAAGAGGATTATCAAGAATTCCTAGAAAAATATTTTGGAGAAGAGGAACACAATTTTCATGGGAAGGAGCAATTATCCCTTCTGTTAAAGGTGGAAGAAGAGCACATCCTCCAAAAGGAAAAGTTAATTTAAAAAAAATAAATAAAAAAGAATTACAAAAAGCTTTGTTAAGTGCTTTGACATATGTTAGTTCTGCTGATGAAGTAAAGAAAAAGTATAGTTCATTAAAAAATAAGAAGATTGATGTTAATCTTCCTTTGGTAATTGATGATAAAATATTTGAATTAAATACAAGGGATTTTTTTGCTTTTCTTAAAAAGATTCTTAATGATTTATATGAAATTGCTATTCAAAAGAAAAGTATAAGGGCTGGAATTGGTAAAATGAGGGGAAGAAAATATAAAAAAAATGCTGGGCTGTTATTTGTTGTTGGAAAAGATGAGGATTTTAAAATAAAAGGCATTGACATTGTTAAGACAGATGGATTAATTGTAAGTGATTTAGCTTCAAATAATGCAAGATTAACTTTGTTTAGTGAGAAGGCTATTGAAGAATTAGAAAAAGTTTTAATTAAAGAGAAGGGTGATAGAGATAAAAAAGTTAAAAAACCTAAGGAGAATAAAAAATGAAACCTTTAACAACTGAAAAAGCTGTAAGATTAATTGAATTAAATAATACTTTAGTGTTTGAAATAGATAGAAGAAAAACAAAAACAGAAATTAAAAAACAAATTGAAGATGATTTTAAAGTTAAAATTGAAAAGATAAATAGTTTAATTAGAAAGAATAAGAAATATGTTTATGTTAAATTAAATGAAAAAACTCCTGCAATTGATGTTGCTACGAAGTTGGGGATGATTTAAAATGGAAGAATTAAAAACAGACGAAGGAAAAATTTATTATGTGCCAAAAACTCATGAAGAATATGAAGTATTAATTGGAAAATACATAGGAGTTAGATTCGTTGAAACACAGAAACTCGAGAAATTAGCTAAAATTCCTGAAGGAGCTAAACTTCTTGAATTAAACCATCCCCTTAGACTAATAGTTTTTTCAGGAGAATTTAGAACTTTTTCTAACCAAGTTGAGTATGAGTTTTTAAGAAGGTCTAAACCTAATACAAGAATGGAAATATTAAGAGTGCCTGAAAACAGAATATATCTTCATGAGGATTCTATAATAATTAGTAAATCTAGGGCTTTCATACTCTCTCCAGTATCCATTTTTTCAGACATGGATAATCTTTTAGGTCCTTCTTGGTGGACATCTAAACCCCCTTCATTAGTAAGAAATGATAATTATAGGGAAAGAGTAAGATTACTAGAAGAAGCCGAAAGTGAGGGGGTGGTTTGATTATTTTTCAAAAAAATTAGAAAATTTCATAAAATGGGAAAACGAATAACACAACAAGCTAGAGGAAAAGGAAGCATGACTTTTAGAGTTAGAAGAAAAGCATATAAACATAAAATTAATTATCCTAGTTTGAATTATAAAGGTGTTGGAAAAATTATTAAATTAATTAATTCAGCAGGACATAGTGCTCCTTTAGCTAAAATTGAGATTAAAAATAATAAGAAAAAAGAAATTTTTATTATACCTGCTGCAGACGGAGTTTATGAAGGCAAGGAAATTTATATTGGAAAAAGGCCTGAAAATAAAGCTCCTGAAAATGGAGATATTTTAAAATTAAAAGATCTTATTCAGAGAACAAAAGTATTTAATCTTGAGTCTTCACCTGGAAAAGGAGGGAAAATTTTAAGAAGTGGAGGAAGTTCAGGGATTATAATGAATAGAGATGAAAAAGGTGTAGAGATTATTATTAAAAGAAGAAAATTAAAAATGAATGAAGGTTGCAGAGCTGTTGTTGGAGTTGCTGGTGGTGAAGGAAGGAAAATTAAACCTTTTGTTAAGGCTGGGAATAAACATCATTTAATGAAATCAAAAGGCCGTAAGTGGCATAGAACTTCTGCTGTTAAAGTAAATGCAATTGACCATCCATTTGGTAGTGGAAGAGGAAAAAGAATAAAAAGCAAGATTGCTAAGAGAAATTCACCTCCTGGATTAAAAGTTGGTCATATTAGACCTAGAAGAACTGGGAAGAGGAAATAAAATGAGAAATGGAGATAAAGTCGAAGCTATTGTAATGGGTGGAACTGATGAAGTTTTAAAAGTGGAAGGAGTTTTACAAATAGCAAATGATGGAGAAAAAAAAGTTAAAATTACTAGTTTTCAACAAAGTATCTGCGATTATTCAGGCCCTTTAGAAAAGATGTCTACTCCTCTTTATCTTAGTACGTTTCTTAATGAAATTCATAATATTTCAAAAGAATTACATTTTGATAAATTAGGTCTTAACAGAAGTTTTGAAGTTTCAACATCATTTAAATATTCAACAAACGGAGAAGATTAAAAATGGAACAAACTGAAATTCAACATAAAAAGAAAGAATTCTCTTATAGAGGGAAAACCTTTGAAGAGCTGAAGCAATTAGAGGTTAGGGAATTTGCAAAACTATTAAAAAGTAATGAAAAAAGAACTGTTTTAAGACAGTCAGATGAATTGCAAAAGTTCTTAATAAGATGCAATAAAAAAATTCAGAATAATAAACCAATTAAGACTCATTCAAGACATTTAGTTATTGTTCCGCGAATGGTTGGAATGAGGATTGGAGTCTATACTGGTAAAGAGTTTTTTCAGGTTCAAATTGAAAAGGAAATGTTAGGACATAGATTAGGAGAATTTTCAGTTACTCGTACTAAAGTTAAACATGGTTCAGCTGGTGTTGGTGCTACTCGTTCATCAGCTTCAAGGGCGGTTAAATAAAATGGAATTAGACAAAACATTAAAAATATTGAAATTGAAAGGGAAAGTTGTTGAACCTAGTCTTAATGATGGTGAAATAATGTTGTTTCCATATTTTTACGAAATAAATGAAAAAGGATTTATAACTAAAAGATAAAATGCCAGAAGAATACAAACAACATGCAGAGAGCAGAGCTGAAGAAAAAAAATTAGAAAAACCAGTTGAAGAAGAAATAGATAGCTCTGAAAAGGATAAAGAGATTAGTAATCTTAAACAGGATAAGGATAGTGAGTCTGTTGAACAGACTAACAAGAGAAGTCAAAGTGCTCAGAAAATAGAAGATACTAATAAAAAACAAGATAAAAAATCTGAAGAAAAGAAAGAAGATAAAAAACCAGTTGAACCTGTTGTAAAAGGCAAGAAAAAAGAAGCTGTTGTAAATGGAAAAGATTTGAGAATTTCAACAAAACATTCAGTTGCTATTTGTAATTTTATTAGAGGTCAGGAAATTGATAAAGCTATTAACAAGTTAGAAGATGTTGTTAAAATGAAAAGAGCTGTTCCAATGAAAGGTGAAATTCCACATAGACATGGCAAGATAATGAGTGGTAGGTATCCTGTTAAAGCTAGTGAAGTTTTTATAAGATTATTAAAAAGTTTAAAATCAAATGCAATTGCAAATGAATTAGAATTAGAAAAAGTTAAAATTGTTTGTAAAGCAAATGTTGCTGCTCGTCCTCATAGAAGATTTGGGCAGAGTAGATTTAAAAGAAGTCATGTTGAAATTAAATTAGTTGAATTTAAAAAGAAAGTTAAGAAAAAGAAAATAAATAAGGAGGTGAAAAGATGAACACAATAGTAAAGCAAACAGATGAAGGATATATAGAATACCGATATACATGGAGACTTAATCTAGAATCTTTAGGATTTTTAGAAGCTAAATTAGCAGGCTCGCATCATTTAGCAGCTAAAATAGAAAGCAATATAATGGGAGAACTTATGGATCTTTATAGATATGTTAGAGAAGGAAAGAGAGTAGGAGATACTATAAGAAAATATGAACTCTTCTTAAAATTAACAGGAGGTAGAAATTAACAGGAGGTAGAAATTAAAATGGCAGAACAAACAAAAACAACCTGCACAGATTTCGCATGTCCAAAACACGGGCAAATAAGTTTAAGAGGAAGAAGTTTCAAAGGAAAAGTTATTAAGAAATTTCCTAAAAGAGTTGTGATTGAATTTGAAAGAACAATTTATATAAAGAAATATGAAAGATATGCAAAAAGGAAAACTAAGTTGCATGCTCGGTTAGCTGATTGTATGTTTCATGATATTGATATTGGAGATTATATTGAAATTAAAGAATGCAGACCAATTAGCAAGATGATTCATTTTGTTGTTGTTGGGAAAGTTGGAGGTGAAGAGTAAGATGATATTAGAACGACCAAGAAATTTAAAAAAATATGAAGATGGGCAAATGAGAGGAGTTGTAAATAAAAGAATGATTCCTATAACTTGGGATCTTTGGACTTATGCAACTCTAGCTCACATTATGGAAACAAGAGAACCAGGAGAAGATTTATCAATACAACATTCTGTTCTTGAAGAATTTAAAGAAATGTCAAATGGGAAAAAACCTCATTATAAAGAACTTTTAGATGTTTTAATTGAGAGGTATCCTATTTTTGAAACTTATAGAATATTAACGGAGGAAGTAAAATGAAAGGCTTCGCTGCAAAAGCAACAAGAGCATTAAATATTGGAAGCATGGTTAATGCAAGTGATAATAGTGGAGCAAGGATTGTTAGAATAGTTAGTGTTAAAGGTGGAAAGACTAGAAGAAAAAGACAGCAATATGCTAAAATAGGAGATTGGGTTAAAGTATCTGTTAGAAAAGGAGATCATAAAATGAAAGGACAGGTTTTTGATGCTATTGTAATAAGACAAAAAAAACCCTATAGAAGAAAAACAGGGGAAAGAGTTGCATTTCAAGATAATGCTGTTGCTTTATTAAAAGATGAAAAAGGAAATCCAAAAGGTACTCAGATTAAAGGAGTTATTGCAAAGGAGGCAGGCGAGAGATGGCCTTTTGTAAATAAAATTGCAAAGTTTGTGTTATAAAAATGAAACAAAAATTTTCAACTAAATGGGTATCGAGCAAACAACCTCGAAAACAAAGAAAGTATAGAGCTAATGCCCCATTACATATTAAAAGAAAATTTATGTCTGTGAATTTAACAAAAGAACTTAGGAAAAAATATGGAAAAAGAAATTTCTCAATTCATAAAGGAGATAGTATTAAAATTATGAGGGGAGAGTTTAAAGGCAAGAAAGGAAAGATTGAAATGGTTGATATTGGAAATTTAAGAGTTAGGATTGAGGGAATTTATAGAACTAAAAAAGATGGAACAAAAGTAAGTGTTTATTTTACTCCATCAAATCTTCAGATTAATGAATTAAATTTAGAAGATAGTAAAAGGAAAAAAGCATTAGAAAGAAAAACTGTTGTGAAAGATAAAATAGATAATAAAAATGTAAGCAAGAGTAGTCCAGTTGATAAGACAAGCAAGGATGATTCTGTATCAGCTAACAGTAAGAATGAAAAACCTAAATTTAAACCATTACCTAAAGATAAAAAACAAGGAGAAGAAAAATAAAATGGCATATCTTAAAAGACAAAACATTGGGAAGTTCTGGCCTGTTGCTAGAAAGGGAACAAAGTATTTATCTGTAAGTACACATAATAAAAAAGATTCTATTCCATTAGTAGTTGTAATGAGGGAAGTGCTTGGAATTGTCAGGACAAAAAAGGAATTAAAGAAAATCTTAAATGAAAAACAAATTAAAATTAATAATAAAGAAATTAGAGAAGCAAATTATCCTATTTGTTTGTTTGATATTTTGAGTTTTAGTGATAAGAATTATCAAGCAATGCTTTCTGATAAAAAGAAAATGATTTTTAAAGAAGTTTCTGGAAAAGATGCTGAGATAAAAGTATTTAAGGTTCTTGGTAAAAAATTATTAGAAAAAGGCAAAGTTCAAGTTAATTTAATGAATGGAAAAAATATTCTTTTAAAAGATGATGTTAGGGTTGGTGATTCTGTTGTTTATAATTTTAAAGATAAAAAAGTTGAGAAAATTATAAAAATGGAAAAAGGAAATCAAGGTTTTGTTGTTAAAGGTAAGCATGCTGGACACAAGGGCGAGATTGATAATATTATTGAGAGAGGTGGAAAAAGTTTAGCTAAGATTGTTGTTGATGAAGGTAAGAAAGAGGGTGAAAGTAAAGTTGGAAAAATAAATGTTTGGATTAAGAATATAGTTGTAATGGAGTAAAATGGAACAAGAAATAGAAAAACCAAAAATAGAAGAAAATATTAAAGATGTTAATAGCATGCAGGATGAGAAAGAAGAAGTCAGGGAAAGTGAGAACCAGGAAGGACAAGCTGAAGAAATTAGTGAAAACCAAGAAGCAGAAGTTCAGACAAGCGAGAATAGTCAAAGCTCTCAAAAAGTAGAAAATTTAGATGTTAATGATAAAAATAAAAAAATTAATAAAATGCGTTTAATTGAAATAGAAAAAATAGTTCTTCATTGCGGGGGGACAGAGGATAAATTAGAAAAATCTAGGGTATTATTAGAAAAAATAACAAATAAAGAAAAGAAAATTTATATTGTTAAATCAACTAGAAGAATTCCTGCATTTGGAATAAGCCCTGGAAAACAAAGTGGTTGCAAGGTTACAATTAGAAATAAAGAAAAAATAAAAAATTTATTAGAAAGATTTTTTTCTACATTAGATAACAAAATTTCTAAAAAACAAGTTGTTGAAAATCAGGTTTGTTTTGGAATTCCTGAGTATATTGAAGTTCCAGGATTAGAATATGAAAGAGATATTGGAATTTTAGGTTTTGAAATTGATGTTGTTTTTAAAAGAAAAGGCAAGAGGGTTAAGATGAGGAAAATTAAGAGGGGTAATTTGCCTAAAAAACAGCAAGTTACAAAGGAAGAGATTATCGAATATTTAATTAAAAATTTTGAATTGGAGGTTGGAGAAAAATGACAGCAAGTGATTGGAGAAAAGCATTAAAGCAGTTTTTGAAAAAACCAGCAATTAGAAGTAAATATATCAAACATAATAAACCAAAAGACAGAACAACAGGAATTACAAGAAAAAAATGTGAAAGATGTGGAAGATATGGTGCAATGATAAATCGTTATGGATTAAATTTATGTAGGCATTGTTTTAGAGAAATTGCTGAAGATTTGGGGTTTAAGAAATATAGTTAGGAGTAAGAAGATGAATAAAACAAAATTAAAACAAATAAATAATGAATGGAGATTTAAGTTAAAATGTCACAAGATATAGTTTCAGATGGATTGAATCAGATAATGAATGCAAAAAAAGCTAGAAAAACAGAAGTTGTTTTAAAAAAGCATTCAAAGTTATTGAGAAATCTTTTAGATATTGCAAAACAAGCAGGATATTTGAAATATTCTGTTGAAGGAAGACAGTTAAAAGTTGAGTTTGAAAATTTTAATATGATTAGGGCTGTTAAGCCTCGTTATACAGTCAAGGTTGGAAAAATAAATAAGTATGTTAGAAGATTTTTACCTGCAAAGAATTTTGGATTTGTTATTGTTTCAACAAATAAAGGATTAATGAGGCATGAAGAAGCTGAAGAACAAAATTTAGGAGGATGTGTTGTTGCATATGCTTATTAAAATGGAAGAAGAAAAAACTAAGAAGATGGAAGAAGAAAACCTTATACAGGATAAGGCAAGTGAGTCTCAAGTTAGTGAGAAGTCAGAAGTCAAAGCTGAGGAGAGTAGCAAAAGCTCTTCTAATTCAGGAGATAATAAAAAAGAAAATAAGGAAAAACATATTAGTAAAAAAGATAAAAAACTTTATGAAGAAATTGGAATTCCAGAAGGAATTACAGCTGAAATAGAAGATGATGTTTTAGTTATAAAAAAAGAAGGCAAAGTGTTGAAAAGAAAATTAAATGCTTTGATTGATATTAAAATTGAGGATGGGAAAATTATTCTAAGTGCAAAAAGAATGAGGAGAACTGAAAAAAGATTATTTGGAACTTTTAAAGCTCATGTTAAGAATATGATTAAAGGATTGACAGAAAGTTTTGTTTATAAGTTACAGGTTGCAAATGTCCATTTTCCAATGAATGTGATTTATGATAAAGAAAATAATGAAATAGTTGTTAAGAATTTTTTAGGTGAAAAAAAAGATAGAAGGATAAAGTTAGTTGATGAAGTTGATGTTAAGGTTGATAAAGAGATTATAGAGGTCAGTTGTTTTGATATTGAAAAAGCAGGACACTCTGCAACTAAAATAGAGAAAGGAGCTAAAGTTAGAAATAAAGATAGAAGAATTTTCCAAGATGGAATTTTTATAATTGAAAAACCAGGGAGGGTTTATTTATAAGATGGTAATAGGAGAATATCTTGGAACAAAAGAATCTGGGTCTGTAGCCTATGTTCAAGTTGATGATGATACCCGGGTTAAAACAAGATTTCCAGAAGGAGTTTTTGAAGAAGCTGGAATAACAAATCAAGGACAATTTTTTGAATATAATCATCATTCACAATCAGTTAAACTAGTTGAGATAGAGGATCCTAATTTCTGGAGCCCTCTAAGGGGGAAGGGAAGATTAGATACAGAGACTGATTTAATGCAAGAAGAACTTTTTCAATTATTAGAGGGACATGAAAGTTTGCTTAGTCAACAAGTAATTAAACCATTAAATAGGGGGAGGAGATAGAAATGAAAACTAAAAAACCAAAATTCAGACGAACAGACGGGCATAAGTACTCAAAACTAGGAGTAAGAAGAAAGAAGAAACAAATTTATAGAAAAGCAAAAGGAAGAGATAATAAAATTAGGTTGAATATGAAAGGACATGTTAGGAATGTTAGAATTGGATTTAGAAGTGAAAAAAGCAAGAGAGGATTGTATAAAGGATTGAAGCCAGTTGTTGTTTATAATCTAGATGATCTAAAGAAAATTAAACAAGGCATGATTGGAATTATTGGAAGAATCGGAATGAAAAAGAAAAAAGAAATTATAGATTATGCAATAGAAAAGAAAATTGAATTAGGAAATGTAAATATTGATAAATTTAAAAGAAAAGTTGAGGAAAGAATGAAAAAATCAAAGGAAAAAGAAAAACAGAAAATTGAAAAGAAAAAAACAAAAGAAAAGAAAGTCAAGGAAAAAGAAAAACAAGATAAAGAAGATGAGAAAAAGCAAGAGGAAGGAAAAGCAAAAGAAAATGGTGAAGGAAAAGCAGAGAGTAAAGAAGGTGGAGATAAGAAAGAACAAAAATTAGAAGAAAAATTTGGAGTTGACATTAAACCTAAACAAGATAAAGATGAAAAGAAAGTTAAGAGTGAAGAAGCTGAAGATAATATTAATAAAGAAAATAAGAGGGAAGGAAAATGAACTTATCTAAGAAAAAAGCATTAGCTGCAAAAGCATTGAAAGTTGGTAAAAAAAGAGTTATATTTAATATAGATGGGCATAGTGAAATTAAAGAAGCAATTACAAAACAAGATATTAAAGATTTATATAAAGAGGGAATTATAAGTATTCGACAGGTTAAAGGAAGGAAAAAAGTTAAAAAAAGAAAAACCAGAAGAGGCCCTGGAAAAATTAAGAAAAAAGTAAAACACAGAAAACAAGAATATGTTAAGATAACTAGAAAATTGAGAAAATATGTTATGGGATTAAGAGATAAAGGGGAAATTGGAAGAGAATTATACTGGAAATTAAGAAATAAAATTAGAATGAGGGATTTTAAAAGCAAGGCTCATCTTAAGGAATATTTGAAAGGACTAGAAGATTTAGGCGTTGATATTGAAAAGAAAGAAAAGGAAACTGTTAAGAAAACAAAGGATAAAAAAGAAGTAAAAAAAGTTATTAAAAAAAATAAAGAAAACAAGGGGAAAGGAAAATGAAAATATTTAGAGCAATAATGGATGTAATGGAATATTGGGAAAATGCAGTTAAAGCACGGCATGCTATGGAAGATAGTCAAGATGCCCTATTTGGTAGAAATTATGGGGAGGCAGCAAGATACAATAATAGTGCTTATAAGTTAGTAACTAAAAATCTTCAAATAGCAGAGAGAAGAGGGTGGAGAACTAGGGATGAAGGATTCACATTAAAAAGATTATCAAGGAGGGCTGGTAGGATAGCATCACATTTAGAAAATATTACTGGAGAAAATTAAAATGAAAAAACAAACAAAATTAAATAAAAAACGAAGATTGCAAGGTAAGACAAATTATACAAAAAGACTAATTTTACTTAAGGGGAAATGTCTTAGACTTGTTGTTAGAAAAAGTAATAAGTATATTCTCCTGCAGATTGTTGAAAGTGTTCATGCTCAAGACAAAGTTTTAGCTGGTGTTAGCACAAGAGATTTATTAAAATATCAATGGCCTGAAGAGAAAAAAGGGAGTTTAAAATCTTTAGGTGCTGCTTATTTAGGAGGATTATTAATTGGTAAGAAAATTAGTGGAAAAATTAAAAGTAGAGTAATATTAGATAGTGGATTAATACCTTCAACAAAAGGTTCAAGAGTTTATGCTGTTGTAAAAGGTGTTGAAGATGCTGGAGTTAATATTGTTTATGATGAAAAAGTTATTCCAGGCATTGAAAAGATTAAAAAAGAAAAGTTTTTTGATAAAGTTAAAAATAAAATAGGGGGAGAAAAATAATGGAAAGAAGAAAACCCAGAGTAAAATTAAGTAGAGATGAATTAGAAAAAGTGAGAGAAGAAAGATTAAAGCAAGAGCAAATACAAAAACTTGATAACTGGAAACCTAGGACAAAATTAGGCAAGCTTGTTAAAACAGGAAAGATTAAAACCATTGATGAAACTTTAAAATATAAAATATTGGAAGCTGAAGTTGTTGATTCATTATTAAAACTTAAATCTGAGATTTTAAATATTGGACAGGCAAAAGGGAAATTTGGAGGAGGTAAAAGAAGGGCTTGGAGGCAAACTCAAAGAAAAACAGCTGAGGGCAATGTCCCTACTTTTTCTTGTATGTGTGTTGTTGGAAATGAAGATGGTTATGTTGGACTTGGATATGGAAGAGCAAAAGAAACCTTGCCTGCAAGAGCTAAAGCAGTAAGAAAAGCTAAACTTAATATTATAAAAATTAAAAGAGGGTGTGCTAGTTTTGATTGCACTTGTGAAGAGCCTCATACTGTTCCATTTATTGTAGAAGGAAAATGTGGAAGTTGTAAGGTAAAATTAATACCTGCCCCTCAAGGAACAGGATTAGTTGCAGGAGATGAACTTAAAAAAATATTAAAAGTTGCTGGAATCAAAGATGTTTATAGTGTTACAAATGGTAAAATTAGAACAACAATAAATTTAGCTAAAGCATGTATGATTGCTTTGGAAAAAACAACAGAGATGTAGGATGGAAGAAAGAAAATTTATAAAACTTAAGAAAGAAGAATTTGGAATTAAAGAATATATAAAAAGAGATTTAGGCAAAGGTAAGATTAGTAGATTAGATATTGAGTATACCCCTGTTGGAGAGAAGATAATTATTTCAACTAGCAAGCCAGGTTTGGTTATTGGAAGAAGAGGAGAAAAAATAAATGAATTAACAGAAGTTTTGAAAAAAAGATTTAAACTTGAAAATCCTCATATTGAAATTCAAGAAATTGAAAATCCTTTGTTTGATGCTCAGTTGGTTGCTGATGAAATTGCAATGGCTTTGGAAAGAATGGGTAATTTAAAATTTAAAGTTATTGCTTATAGAAAATTACAAGAGATAATTAAGGGTGGTGCTTTGGGTTGTGAATTAAGATTAACAGGTAAACTTCCAAGTGAAAGATCTCGTTCTTGGAGATTTGCAGAAGGTTATTTAAAAAAAGCAGGAGAGTCAAGCAAGGAGATTAATAGGGCTCAGGCAACTGCTTTAACTAAAACAGGAGTTATTGGTGTAAAAGTTGCTATTATGGCTCCAACAGCAAAAATTTATGATAGAATCGTAATAGATAGTGAAATGAGGGCAAAGGTTAAGAATTTTGAAGAAGATGAAAAAGTTGAGGGTGTTGAAGAAGGAAAACCTGATAAAAAAGTTGGGAAAAAATCTAAGAAAATTAAAAAAGGAAGGAAATCAAAAGAGAGTGAAAGTAAACAAGTTGAGCAAGTTGACAAGAAAGAGGGAATAAAAGAAGATAACACTGAAGAAGAAACTATTCAAGATGTTGTTGAAACTAAAATTAAACCAGAAGAAGATGGAACTGCTATGAAGATTGAAGAAGAAATTAAAGAAGGTGTTCCACAAGAAGTTATTGATGAAGAATTAAATGAATCTGAAGAAGAACATGAAGAAAAATTAGAAGAAAAAGATATTGATAAGAGTGCAAAGGATAAGACAGAAGATGATATTAATGAAAAGCGAAAAGATATTAAAGATGAAAATGTTAGTGAGGTAAGAGAGTAAATGGCAATCCTAAAATCAAAAGATATTGCAAAGATGGGTGAAAAAGAAATTAATGGAAAAATTAAAGATTTGAAAATGGAACTTATTAAAGAGAAAATTAATTTAAGTAAAGGTGGGAAAACAAAGGTTAAAGAAATTAAGAGAACAATTGCAAGATTGCTTACATTCAACAGATTAAATAAAGCTGTTGAGAATAAATAAGAATGGATATATGCCCAAAATGTGGATTGCCTTTACAAGCTTGTGTTTGTGAAGAAATAGCAAAAACAGAACAGAGAATACAAGTTACTACGGAAAAGAAAAAATTTGGAAAACTTATAACAGTAATTTCAGGCTTTCAAGGTGTAGATTTGAAAGTTATTGCAAAAAGTTTAAAGCATGAACTTGCTTGCGGAGGAACTATAAGAAATAGTAGTATTGAACTGCAAGGAGATCATACCAAGAATGTCAAACAAGCTTTGATAAAACTTGGATTTTCAGAAAATACAATTGAAATTGCATAAGTGAAAAGGCATAAAAAAGGGAATTGAGAAACATAAACAGAGAGGGTGATATAAAATGGAAAAAACTGAAAAAGAAAATACTGTAAATGAAAAAAAGTCTAGAAGTTATAGTGGGAATCTCTTAGTTGTAATTAGAATTTCTGGAATGGTTAAAGTTAGAAAAGATATTGCTGAATGTCTAGATAGGCTTCGATTACGTAGAAAATATGCCTGTGTGTTAATTAATGGAAATGATAGAAATATAATGGGAATGTTAAAAAAAGTAAGATTTTATATTGCTTATGGTGAGATTGATAAAGATGTTTTAGTTGAGTTGCTTAAAGAAAAAGGAAAATTAATTGAAGGAAATAAAAAAGAACTTAAAATTGATGCTGAAAAAACTGCTTCTGAATTAATAAATGGTAAAAAGCTTTCTGAATTAGGATTAAAACCTTTTTTTAGATTACATCCCCCTAGAAAAGGAATTAAAAGTAAGTTGCAATATCCTAAAGGAGTTTTAGGAAATAATAAAAAAGATATAAATAAATTAATTGGGAGGATGTTGTAGGATGGCAATAGTTGAAGCAAGATTTGTAGTAGGTGGAACAAATCTAAATGGTTTAAAGACAGGTAATACGTTAATTGTTAATGGAGGAGAAGAAAGAGTATATGATGTTGAAAAAATAGGATTTAGTGATAATTATCGTATAACTTGTTTAAGAAAGATGAATGGTAATGGGATGGAATTTATTGTAGACAATAGATATAATGCAAGTGAAAAAATGTTAAAACAAGGAAAATTAGATCAAGGGGCTTGGTTAAGTGCAAGAGAATTACCAGTTCCAAAAAAAGGCATAATAGCTAGATGGTTTATGAGTCCTGAAGATAGATATAAATTAGAACAAGATGAAAAAGAGAGAGCACAATTTAATCAATATCATAGGTTTTTGGAGGCATATCAACAATGAAAACTAAAAAAACTAAAAAATCTGTAAGGCAAAGAGGCCAAACTAATCATGGTCATGGAGCTCGTAAAAAATGGAGGAAAAGTGGGCATAAAGGTGGATGTGGCATGGCTGGAACAGGTAAACGAGGAGACCAAAAGACAACTTTAATTACAAAATTATATGGAAATAAATATTTTGGAAAACAAGGCATAACTAGTAAAGGAACTGCAAAGAAAAAACAAAAGAGAATTAATTTAAAAAATATTGAAAGTAATTTTGAGAGTTTAATGAAGAAGTTTGGTAAAGGAGATGTTTTGGATTTAAAAGATTATAAATTATTAGGGGAAGGTGAGTTAAGTAAGAAAATTAAAATAAGAGTTAAAGAAGCTAGTCAGAAGGCTATTGGGGGCGTTGAGAAAGCTGGTGGTGAGATTGAGATTTTAAAGGAAAAGATTGTTAGGGGAAAAGATAAAGGAGTGAGTGAGAAAGGAGAAGTTGGAAAAGAAAAGCAGAATAATGAAAAAGAAGTAAAAGAAAAAGAGGTTGAATAAAATGGCAGAAGTTAAAGTTTTGATAAAAGGTTATGCTAAGGAAGAAAGTAATTTTGAATTAGCATCTTCTACAACTACTTTAATTAAAGAAAATGATTTAAACATTATTGTTGATCCTGGGATGAACAGAAAACTTTTATTAGAATCTTTAGAAAAAGAGAAATTATCTCCTAAAAATATTAATTATGTTATCTTAACTCATAATCATTTAGATCATTGTTTATTAACAGGAATTTTTGAAAATGCTAAGATTTTAGATAATGGAGATATTTATTCTTTTGATGGAAAAATTAGTGAGCATAATGGAAAAGTTCCTGAAACAGATGTTAAAATAATTAAAACTCCTGGACATGATAAGTTCCATTGTTCTGTTATTATTAATACTAAAGAACATGGTAAAGTAGTTATTGTTGGAGATGTTTTTTGGTGGACTGATAATGAAGAACAGAAAACAGATAAAGATAGTTTATTGAATCATAAAGATCCTTATGTAAAAAATAAAGAAGAGTTATTAAAGAGCAGAAAAAAGATTCTTGAACTAGCTGATTATATTATTCCAGGACATGGGGAAATGTTTGAGGTGAAGAAGTAAAATGCAATTTAGAGATATATTAAAAAATCTTCCAGAAGTTAAAGGACCTATTGAAAAAAAATTAGGTTTTAATATTAAATTAAAATGGACTTTAATAATTCTTGTTGCATTTTTTATAATGTCAAATATTGCAATTTATGGTGCTGATCCTGGATTTTTAGAAAGGTTTGAATATCTTGCGATTATTATGGGAACAAATTTTGGATCTATAATAACATTAGGAATAGGTCCAATAGTTATGGCTAGTATTATATTGCAGTTATTAGTTGGAAGTCAAATTTTAGAGATTGATACTTCAACTGTTGAAGGAAAGAAATTTTTTCAAGGATTACAAAAATTATTAGTTTTCTTTTTTATTTTATTTGAATCTATTGTTTATGTAATAATGGGCGGAATAAGAGCTGCTCCTGGATTTACTTATATTGTTATTTTTCAATTAATTTTAGGAGGATTAGTTATTTTATTTATGGATGAAGTTTGTCAAAAATGGGGGTTTGGTTCAGGGGTTAGCTTGTTTATAGCTGCTGGTGTTGGTTGGAGATTAATTACTGCTTCATTTGGATTTTTAGGACCTGAAGGTAATTTTCAAGCATCTGGAAAAGTTATTGCTTTAATTATTAGTTTAATAAATGCAGATTCTCAAGGAGCAATGCTTGCATTAGCTGCAATTGCTGCAACTGTTATTTTATTTTTAATTGTTGTATGGGCTCAATCTTTGAAAATTGAGATTCCTTTAAGTTATGACAGGTTAAGAGGATATAGTATGAGATGGCCATTACAGTTTTTTTATGCAAGTGTTATTCCTGTTATTTTAACTTCTGCTTTAATTGCTAATTTTCAGTTATTTGGAGGTTTGTTGCAAAATTGGTTAGGCAAACCTACTTTTTTAGGAAATGTCATAAATGGTCAACCTGTTTCCGGATTTTTATATTGGATTCATTCAACAAATCTTGTTCAAAGAATAATTACTGGAAGTTGGGAATGGAGTGTATTGGGCCAGACTTTAGGACATATTGTATTTTATATGTTTTTTTGTGCATTGTTTTCTGTTTTTTGGGTTAAGACTTCTGGAATGGATGCTTCTGCTCAAGCAGGCAATATTTTAAAATCAGGATTGCAAATTCCTGGTTTTAGAAAAGACCAAAGAATTTTAGAATCAATTCTTTCTCGTTATGTTATGCCTCTAACTATTATGGGAGGTATGGCTATAGGATTATTAGCTGCTCTAGCTGATGTTTTAGGAACTTTAATTGCAGGAACTGCATTATTATTAGGAATTATGATTACTTTCCAGTTTTATCAAAATATTGCGCAGCAACATGCAATGGATATGAATCCTGCTTTGAAAAAGATGATGGGAGTTTAAATGGAAATAAGGAAAGCTTCTATTAAAGATTTAAAGGATATTATAGAGCTTAATAAGAAATTATTTGAATATGAATCTAAGAAATTTGACGATACTCTTAATCTTGATTGGTCCTCTAAAAATAAAGAATATTTTAAAGAAAGTATAACTAGTGAAGAAAGTATTGCTATAGTGGTGGATGATGAAGGAATAATTGTAGGTTATTTAATTGGGGGTATAAAGAAAGCAGAAGATTATAGAAAAATAGATAGAATTGCTGAATTAGATAATATGCTTTTACTTCAAGAATATAGGAGTAAGGGAATTGGTTCTAAGCTTTGTGATGAATTTACAGAGTGGGCTAAGAAAAAAGGAGTAAAGATTGTTAGAGTTGTTGCTTCAGCAAGAAATGGATTGGCAATCTCTTGTTATAAGAAAAAAGGATTTAATGATTATAATCTAACCCTTGAAAAAGAATTATGATGCTTAGTTTTAAAAACCACATTTCATTAATAAAATAAAGAGGAAAAATAAAATGGCGATAAATGAATTAATTCAAACATATCCACATATTGCAATTATTGTTTTTTCTTTAATGGTTACTTTACTTATTACAATTGTAAATTATTTTATGATTGATAAAGAAAGAATGAAAGAGATTAAAGAAAAGCAAAAAGGACTTAAAGCTGAATTAAAGAGTCATAAAGGAAATCCAGAGAAGATGATGGAGATTAATAAGCAAATGATGGAAGATATGCCTGAGCAATTGAAAATGTCTTTTAAGCCAATGCTTATTACTATGATTCCATTGTTAATAATGTTTGCATGGTTAAGGTCAACTTTTGCAATAACTGCAATTGCATCAACATGGCTTTGGTGGTATATTGGTTCTTCTATATTATTTAGTATTGTTGTTAGGAAGGCTTTTGGGTTGCAGTAGAGTTGGTGAAAGGTATTTGAAGGTTTAGTTCTTTTTTTGCAGAAATTAAATTTTAATTACAATAATATTTAAAAAGTTATTTTAATCTGTTTAGTTATGGGTGCAAAAGAAATTCCATTAAGGATAGCAAGACAATTATATAAGGTTATAGATGAAGCTATTGCGTTTCATCAATCAATAGGATAGGGTTTAGTCGATGCAATATTTTGGAATGATGTAGTTCCAACAAAAGATGGAGGGGAATTATGTTTAACTACTCTTTTAGCTAAAGAGAATTATTCTACAGCTGAAAGAGGGCAAACTGAATAACTCCTTAATTATTGGCGTGAAAACTACGACTCCATAAGAAATCAAATTTTTTATAGGGACAATCCGAGAGTGAGTAAATCAGAATAAATTATTTCCCTCTCCTAAACCCAAAACTAAAAAAATAAAAACATGTTGAAAAAATTATTCCTGCAGAATTTGTTAAAACATCTTGAAAACAGCAATATCTTCCTGGAACAAAATACTGATGAATCTCATCTGAAATTCCATAAGCAATTGAAATTAAAATTATAGTAAAGATAAGATATTTGTTTTTTATTTTTCCTTTAATTAAAGAAAACGAAAAGAAAAGAGCTAAAAAAAAGAATGCGAAAAAATGATAAGAAATACTTAAAATGTTTGATGCAGGAACTCCTGTTCCTACAAATGTTTTTGAGGACATATAAAAGATTGTGATTGCTATTAGAATTGTTATTAACCAAGATATTTTATTATGTTTTTCAAACCAGTTTATTGGATTCATCTTTTTATTAATCAAAATGCAAATGTTTAAAAATGTGTATATTTTGGAGAACTCATAAAAAACAAAGACAAAAAATGAAACAAGAACAAATAATGCAAATACAAATGATGGAACAAGAAGCTAATCAGTTAAATGAGCAACTACAATTAATTGAGCAAAATGTTTCTGAAATGCAAGAATTAAAAGCAAGTTTAGATGAAATTGAGAATAGCGATGGAAAAACAGAGATTCTTGCAAATCTTGGAAAAAGAATTTATATTCCTGTTGAGATTAAAGAAAAAGGAAAAGATTTAAAGTTAGTTGTTGAAGTTGGCAGGGGAAATTTTGTTAAGAAGAATATTTCTGAAACAAAAGAAGTTGTTGATGGACAAGTTGATAAATTAATACAAGGAAAAAATCAAATCATGTCCAGGTTGGAAGAATTGCAAACAATGATGATGAGGTTGGTGGGAGAGATTGAGAAAGAGCAGATGAAGGGTGGGGAGAAGTAATAAATTTTAATAAATATTATGAGTCACGAGATAATTCAGGATAGGATATTAGAATCCGCACCTTATCCCCTTTACAGGGCTTTAGAACAAGGTGTTGCTTTAGAAAGATTATTAATAAAGGGGAGGTGGTTAGAATCATCTGCACATGATCATGAAGCACAAAGACTTCTTGGAAAACATATGCATTGGTATAGAAGAGTTCTTGAAACTTATGATCCTAAAATGCAAAAAGTTTTATTAAGTAAAAAAGGTTCACGAAGATTAAAAGAAGAATTAGAAACTCCTGACAGAGAATATTCTTTAGAAGAACTAGGAGAAAATAATCCTTTAAATGGGATGAGTGTGAGGCCGGCAAATCGCAGATTATATTAATAATTAATCTTTCACTTTCTTCAAAAACTTCTCATAACTCAAAACCCCAAATTCTGTCACAATCTTTGTTATAAACTTTTTATCAACAAATTCAAAAGCAGGATTTTTTATTTTTATGTTTTTAGGTGCTTTATCCCAGACTTCATTTAAATCTCTGTTTTCAATTGGAACTGGTTTTTTTGAAAACTTCCAAGAATCTGCAATTATATAAACAGGTATTTTTTCTAATTTTGCAATTTTTGCAATAACTTCAGAACCTATTTTATTTATTATTCCTTTTTTTAATAAAGCATCTGCACCCAGGAGGACAATGTCAACTTTTTTTGTTCCTTGTTTTTTTGATAATGCAATTCCTAAACTAGAATCAACAAATGTTGTAATGGGAATTTTTGCTTTTGAAAGTTCTTTTGCTGTTTTTCTTCCTTGATATAAAGGACGAGTTTCTGTGTTATAAACTTCAAAGTTTTTTTTATGTTTTTTTGCATAAATTAAAGCTTGAGTAACATTTGTAGAATGACAGTGTGTGAAAATTACATTATTATTTTTTATTAACTTTAAAACATGGTTGTTGATTTTATCTTGTGCTTGTTGAAAGTGATTAAGAATTGTTTGATAAGAAATTTGTTTTTCTGCTAAATCTAAAACATTTTCTAACATAGGTTCTGTTTCTCTTAAAGATAATAATTTTTTTTTTGATGATTTTAATGGAAACAATTGATAAGCTTTTAAACCTGCTTTTGCTATATTTCTTGCTCCTTGGATTTTAATTGATTTAATATCTTTACAGATTTTGTTGAATTGAGATTTTTTACTCATTTTGTTTTTTTATAATCTCCCAATATAGTTCGAATAATTTTAAACATTCATCTCTCATAAAATTTTTTTTTATTATCATGGGAGGTTTGCAATCTTTAATTGAATCTTTTGTAGGAATAAAAATAAATTTTCTTTTAGATTTTATTTTACCAATCTTAGGTTTCCAAAAATTCTTCATATCTTTAACATTTGTTCCAAACACAATAGCTTTCATATTTGCCCAAACAGCTGCTCCTGCACACATTGAACAAGGTTCATGCGTAGTATAAAGAATACAATCATCAAGATATCTTGTTTTTAATTTTTTAGCTGCTTTTTTTATAGCTAAAATTTCTGCATGGGCTGTAGGATCAAGATTTGAAGGCAAACCATTGTAAGATTTTGCAATCACTTTATTACCTTTTACAACAACAGCACCTATTGGATATTTTTTATTCCCTTCTATAGCTTCTTTAATTGCTAATTGCATAAATTTCCTTTTTGGTTTGTAATTATTCACCATCTTTTATAAAAAAATAAAGTTCAAAGAGTATAAAAAGTTGTTGGGAGATATTTGATATGTATTCAGCAGCGACTTAGCACATGCAAGATGTCTAATAAATCATATTTATATTTTCCCAACCCATAACAATATTTAAAAGCTGATTTTCATATATTATAAAGGAGAAAAAGAGAAGATGTTAGAAATGCTTATTAATCCTGCAAAAGCTGAAAAACGTCCTTGGGAAATGTTTTTTATTGGTGCATTTTATGCAACACTTTCTTTAATATTAACAAAATGGATTTTTTCAGGAGACCCTGTTTTATCTAAATATACTGGAATCTTAGTTGTAACTTTTTGTGTTATGTTTTCTATTCCATTTATGTATTTTGCAATTAAGAATGAAGAAGAAAAAGATTTGCGAATTACAGGATTTGTGAGATTATTAAAAGAACATGGAAAGGCCTTGAATTATTTTATGTTTTTATTTTTTGGATTTATTGTTGCATTTTCATTTTGGTATATTGTTTTTGAAGATGAAAATCAAAATTTTAGAGCTCAAATTGAGACTTATTGTATGATTAACAGACCTACAAATTTTGATCAGTGTGTTGAAGATTATGGAATTAAAACTGTTTCAAAAACAACTGCATTTTTAACTGCTAAAGAGAAAATTGTGAATATTTTTGCAAATAATATTTATGTTCTTATTTTCACGTTGGTTTTTTCCTTGATTTTTGGTGCCGGAGCTATTTTTATTTTAGCTTGGAATGCTAGTGTGATTAGTGCTGCTATTGGAATTTTTTCAGATTCAAGTTTAGCTAATTTGCCTTTAGGCTTAGCAAGATATATGATTCATGGAATTCCTGAAATTTTAGCTTATTTTGGAGGTGCTTTAGCAGGAGGAATAATCAGCATTGCAGTTATAAAACACGATGTTAGAACAGAAAAGTTTTGGATAATTTTGCAAGACTCATTAAATTTAATAATTTTTTCAGTTGTAATTTTATTTATTGCAGCTTTAATTGAGGTGTTTGTAACACCTGTGTTATTTTAATTAAGAAAATGGTAAAATATATATGTAAAAATTGCAATTATAGATTTGATGCAGAAAATCCTCAGGAATGTAATTTTTGTGGAATGGAATGTATTGAAAAAGAAAAAGATGCAGGAGAGTTGTTGAGAGAGATTGAGATGTTGTTTAGGTGATTTAATTAAGAGGATATTTTAATCCTTTATATAACTTAAAAGAATATAATTAAATCATTGAAGATAAATTTAAAAAGCCTTTATTGTAATTAGAACTAATGGAAGGGGAAAACAGAACAGAGGTTTGGAATAAGGAACCTAAAAATAAAAAAGAATATGAAAAAGACTCTTTAGAAATAAGAAAAGAAAAAGTAATTGGGTTTTTAAAAAAATCTCAGATATGGGTTATTGGAATCTTAATTATTGCTCTAATTTTAGGAATTTATATTAGAAGTCTTCCGATGACAGATCATGGAGGGAGGCCTGGTTTATGGGATGTCACTACAAATACCTGGACATTAGGTCCTGATTTAGATCCTTGGTTATTTTTAAGATATGCAAAAATAATTGTTGAAGAAGGTTCTTTACCTAAAATAGATTATATGAGGAATGTTCCTTTAGGATTTGACACTTCACTGGAGTCTATGTTACTTCCATATATGATTGATTGGACATATCATTTTTTAAATATATTTATGAATCCGAGTATTGAATTTGCAGGAGTTATTTTTCCTGTAATAATGTTTGGTTTAACAATAATTTCTTTTTTCTTGTTTGTTAGAGAAATATTTATTAGAAAATCTCAAAAAAGCAAACAAAAAGCAAATATTATAGCATTGATTTCAACTTTTTTTATGATTGTTATTCCTGTGTTTTTATCAAGAACTGTTGCAGGAATTCCTGAAAAAGAATCTGCTGGTTTCTTTTTTATTTTTCTTGCTTTTTATTTATTTTTAAAAGCATGGAAATCTGAAAAATTAAAAAATGCTATTATTCTTGGAATTTTAGCAGGTCTTACAACAGGAGTAATGGGATTGGTGTGGGGCGGATTTTCATATATTTTTGTTCCCATAGGATTAGCTTGCTTAATAGCATTTATCTTGAATAAAGTTCATAAAAAAGAGTTTATAGTTTATAGTTTATGGGTTTTAATTTCTATTCTCTGGATTCCATTATTTTCAAATAGGTATTCTTTTGAATCAATGTTCACTTCTCTTGTTTCAGGTCCTGCTTTTGTTGTATTTTTAATTATAATAATTCATTATTTAGTGTGGAATACAAAAATATCAGAAATTAAATTTTTAAGAGAATCAAAAATACCAAAGACATTTATGACATTTATTATCTCTTTTTTTATTATCTTAATTTTTGTTTTTATTTTATTTGGGCCTAGTTTTGTTTTGGATAAAATAAACTCAGTCCATCAGATGATGTTTAAACCAGTCACTGGAAGATGGAACATCACAGTAGCTGAAAATAGACAGCCTTATTATACAGAATGGGCAGGTAATTTTGGACCATTTATTAATAATATTCCTGTTTCATTTTGGTTATTTTTTACTGGTTCTGTTGTTCTTTTTAAAAAAGCTTTAAAAAAAATAAAGAAAAAAGATTCATGGATTTTAACAGGTCTTTATGTCTTGCTACTCCTTGGATTAATATTTTCAAGATATTCAGGTTCAAGTATTTTAAATGGAGAAAATTTTATTAGTAAATTTTTTTATTATGCTTCTGGTTTATTATTCATAGGATATTTTACTTATTTAATTATGAAATATTATAAAGAAGGGGATAATAGTTTTGAAAAAATAAGATTTGAGTATTTAGTTTTGTTCAGCCTTTTTCTCTTAATTTTATTTAGTGTTAGAGGTGCTGTAAGATTAATAATGGTTTTAGGACCTATTGCACCAATCTTTGTTGGTTTTTTAATTGTTGAGTCTATTGAAAAATTTAGAAAAACAAAAGACGAAACTTTTAAGATTATTTTGGGGTGTTTTGTTATTTTAATTATATTAATGAGTTTTTTTGTGTTTTTTGGAAATCCTATTACTAAATCTCCTGGATTTTATCAAACTATTAAAGCACAAGCATATAGTTTTGTTCCTTCTGCTTATAATTTACAGTGGCAAAAAGCAATGAAATGGGTTAGAGATGAAACTCCTGAAAATGCAGTTTTTGGGCATTGGTGGGATTATGGTTATTGGGTCCAAAGCATTGGAAACAGAGCAACTGTTTTAGATGGGGGCAATGCTATAGGATTTTGGAATTATTGGATGGGAAGATATGTTTTAACAGGAGATAACCAAAAAGATGCATTAGAATTTTTATATTCTCATAATACTACTCATCTTTTAATTGATTCAACAGATATTGGTAAATATACTGCTTTTTCAAGTATTGGAAGTAATTTGGAATATGACAGGTATTCTTGGTTTGGAACTTTTTTATTAGACAAGAAACAAACTCAAGAAACAAATAATGAAACTATTCTTATTTATCCTGGAGGTGTATCCTTAGATGAAGATTTAATTATTGAAAAAGATGGCAAGGAGATTTTGCTTCCAAGGCAAGGTGCAGGGGTAGCTGCTATTGTTATTCCTCAAAAGAATATTGAGGAAGGTATAAAATTCGGACAGCCTTATATAATTGCAGTTTATCAGGGTATGCAGCATAAAATCTTTTTGAAATACTTACATGTTGGGGGAAAATTTTATGATTTTGAAGAAGGAATTGAAGCTTGTGCTTATATTTTTCCAAGATTAGACCAGCAAGGGCAAGGACTTAATAAAAATGATTTTGGAGCAGCTTTATTTATTTCTCCCCGTTTATTCAGAGGAATATTATCACAAATTTATATTTTAGAAGATCCTTTGAATAAATTTTCAAATTTTAAAATAGCTCATGTAGAAAGTGCTTTTATAATAAATGAACTAAGAAATCAAGGACTTAATTTGCCTGAATTTGTTTATTATCAGGGAATTCAGGGACCTATTAAAATATGGGAAGTGGAATATACAGGTGAAGAAGAAGTCCAAGAAAAATATTTAGATAGAATCGCTTCAAATCATATTAGCTGGAAATTGTGAAAGTTTAATATAACTAATTTTAAAAACATAGTTTTTTTAATTAATTATGGAAATTTTGTTATTTACATCAATTTTGATTAGTTTTATTTTAACTTTGTATACCTTGCCAAAATGGAATAAAAAATGCAGGCAAGTTGGATTTTTATGGGAAGATATGAATAAATACAATTGTGTAAAAAATGTAGCTGCTTCAGGAGGCATTGTAGTTATTATGTCTTTTGTTTTAGGAGTTTTATTTTATATTGCTATTAGGACTTTTATATTTAATTTAGATGGGGCAAGCTTAAGTATATTTGCTTTGTTAAGTGTTATCCTGATTTTAGCGATTGTTGGTTTTGTAGATGATGTTTTAGGCTGGACATTTAAAGGTTTATCAACAAGATTTAGATTGTTTCTTGCATTTGTTGCATCTATCCCACTAGTAGTAATAAATGCAGGAGTTTCAAAAGTTGGTATACCTTTTTTTGGAAGTTTTGAATTAGGGATTATCTATCCATTAATTTTAATCCCAATTGGGATAGCAGGAGCAGCAACAACTTATAATTTTTTAGCAGGTTTTAATGGATTAGAAGCTGGACAAGGAGTTATAATCTTATC
>Ga0265596_1000424_pt1 | contig 26022 bp, 20 predicted proteins | sample saktaG_FD_190143 | JGI IMG/M metagenome (GOLD analysis project Ga0265596, IMG submission 190143) | Saline water microbial communities from Sakinaw Lake, British Columbia, Canada - sak_2013_06_06_60m | ecosystem: Environmental > Aquatic > Non-marine Saline and Alkaline > Saline ...
ATGCTTCATTTGGAAATAGTTTTAGAAAGATTGAAAAGAGAATATGGATTAAGTTTGGTGGTTACTTCGCCGTCAGTTAATTATCAAGTGATAACTAAATCGCCAGAAGAAAGACATTTTATTTCGTCACCAGCTGACTTTCCGGAGATAAATAAAATTAAAGAGATTGAAGAACCTTGGCTAAGTTTGGAAATAATTACCCCTAACCAATACTTAGGCCAGGTCATGAAATTATTAGCCCAGACAAGAGGCCAATACCAAGACACTCAATATCTAACTCCCGAACGAGTTTTGATTAAATACCAGGCTCCTTTGAATGAAATTATTGTTGATTTTTATGACCAGTTAAAAAACACCAGCGCTGGCTATGCCTCAATGAGTTATCAGCTAATCGGCTATCAACCAGCTGATTTGGTTAAGTTAGATGTTCTGATAGCCGGAGAAAAAGTAGAGGCCTTTTCTAGAATTGTTCATCAAAAAAGGGCCTATGGCCAAGGCCGGGCTTTGGTTGAACAATTGAAAAAACATATTCCTCGCCAGCAATTTACCGTTCCTCTTCAAGTAGTAGTTAATAATCGGATTATTGCCCGTCAGACAATTAGCGCTTTGAAAAAAAATGTTATTGCCGGTCTTTATGGCGGCGATTATACCAGAAAAAGAAAACTTTTAGAAAAACAAAAAAAAGGCAAAAAAAAGATGAAAGAATTCGGCCGAGTGAGCATCCCCCAAGAGGTTTTTTTGAAGGTCTTAAAGAAATAGCCTAAAGGTCTGAACTTAGATATGAAAAAAGACCTTGGTCATTGCCAGGGTCTTTTTGTAATAATGGATACGATTAGATTGGAGCCCAGCCCAATGTTTCACTGGGCCGTAAAAACACTATATCTTTCTCTTCGAGAATCCTCTGGCAACGGCTGCATTTTTTCACTTTAAGATCATTTTTGAAGCTAAAAAAATAGCATTTGGTTTTTGTTTTTTTGACTTCAACAACCCTCCCGCCACAGAAACGACATTTCTCAACAAATCCATCGGAATCCATCTTTTTACCCCTCCTTTTATTTGTTAACTCAATAACCAAAGAACTGATAATTGCCTTTTTGACTATTTCTGTTATTATATTACTATAACAGAGGAATCAGCAAAAAAGCAATCATACTCAGAACTACTAATCCAGCTAAAATAATCCAAGTTAAACGGAAAAGTTTTTTTTGAGTTATTTTTTTCATCAATATCTCCTTAAGATGAATCGCCATAAGATAATAACATAAATGACCCAACCAGTCAAAAATTTTATTAAGAAACTCCTTGGTTCTAAAGTTTTTCTATTTTTTATTATTTTAGCTTTAATCGGTTTAGTTGTTAGTCTTGGTCAGGAGAGTTATCGTAAATATCAATTGACTAAAGAAATCAATGGATTGAAATCAGAAATTGAACAATTGGAAGGAAAAAATCAGCAAATGGCTGATTTAATGGAATATTTTCAAGAAGGCTCTTATTTAGAAAAAGAGGCTCGCCTGAAACTTAATTTAAAAAAGCCAGGTGAAAAAATAGTTGTTATTTCTCAAACGGCCGAGGCCGAAGTTGATAAAAGAATAGTAGCGGAAACTGAAGACGAGATTAGTAATGAGACAACCAATTTTTGGAAATGGTGGGAGTATTTTTTCCAATAATTTCCGAATCTTTGATTCGGTTAAATTATTGAGAACCCCGCCCCCTAAGCCGTGATGATTACTTTTAAGTGTAAATATACTTTATTCTTAAAAATCAACTTTATTTTTCATAATTACAGCATAGAGGGCGGGGTGCTGAATTTTGTAGCTAAATTTAAAATTTAGACAAAATTCACAGGCGGGTGTAGCTTAATGGTAGAGTACTTGCTTCCCAAGCAAGGTACGTGGGTTCGATTCCCATCACCCGCTCCAGCCGATGTAGCTTAGTGGCAAAGCAGTGGTTTCGTAAACCACCGACGGCAGTTCAATTCTGCCCATCGGCTTACTTAAGGGGCGGAATAGGTTATGGGTTTTCAGTTTTTGGTTGACTAACTGTAGGCTGGAAGTCTCACCCTCGGCTCATTTACTCCAAATAGAAGATATGGTAAACTGGGCCAATGAAGGATTTGACTGAAAAATTAAAGGGGCAGTATGATAAGCGCCAGGCTATTTTATCCATTTATGCCGGAGCTGGTGGAGCAGATGCCCAGGATTGGGTGGAAATGCTTCTGCGAATGTATTTGAAGTATTGTCAATACAAAAACTGGCCTGTCCAAGTTCTTCAAATTAAGGAAGGCAAAGAAGCGGGCTTAAAAAATGTTACTTTAATCATTAAGTCATCTTATGCCTATGGTTATTTAAAAGGAGAATCAGGTGTTCATCGGTTGGTTCGGCTTTCGCCATTTAATACAGATCATCTTCGCCATACTTCTTTTGCCTTAGTTGAAGTTTTGCCGGAATTTGAAGAAATCAAGGAAATAGTTATTAGACCAGAAGACTTGAGGGTTGATACTTACCGAGCCAGTGGCCCAGGCGGTCAGTATGTTAATAAAACCGAGTCAGCTGTCAGAATTACTCATTTACCAACTGGTTTAGTTGCGGCCTGTCAAAGCGAACGTCTTCAAGGCGCCAATAAGAAGCAAGCGATGAAGTTGCTCTATAGTAAACTCCATCAATATTTATTAAAAAATAAAGAGAAAGAGGAAGGTAAGTTAAAGGACCAATCCATGGCCATTGAATGGGGCAGTCAGATTCGTTCTTATGTTCTTCATCCTTACAAGATGGTTAAAGACCATCGAAATGGCATAAAATCAGGCAATCCCCAGGCAGTTTTAGATGGCAAATTAGATAAATTTATTGAGGCAGAAGTAAAGTCTTTATGATAAAATTTAAACAAATTTCAAAAATATATTCGTCAGATTGTCGGGCCTTAGAAGACATTAATTTAATTATTAATGAAAAAGAGTTTGTTTCGGTGGCTGGTCGTTCCGGAGCCGGTAAATCTACTTTAATCAGATTATTAATTCGGGAAGAACTGCCAAGCCAAGGTCAGGTTCTTTGGCACAATCACGATATCTCTCAAATTCAAGACAGAGATTTGCCTTTTTGGCGTCGGCAAATCGGCATGGTTTTCCAGGACTTTCGGCTCTTGCCTTATAAAACAGCTTATGAGAACATCGCTTTTGCTATGGAAGTCGGCGCTCGGACTAATCAAGATATTGAACGGGATGTTCCTCAACTTTTAAAATTAGTTAACTTATCGGAACGAGCTGACCATTTTCCCGATCAGCTTTCTGGCGGTGAAAAACAAAGAGTAGCCATTGCTCGGGCCTTAGCTCACCGACCAAAGATTCTCATTGCTGACGAACCAACCGGTAATTTAGATGGTCTGCACACCTGGGAAATTATTCGGCTTTTAATTAAGATTAATGAATTAGGAACCACTGTTATCTTGGCCACCCATGACCGAGAAATTATTAATGGCTTGGAAAAACGAGTGGTTATTTTAGAAAAAGGCAGAGTAATTAGGGATGAAGAGGGAGGCAGATACATCCTTTAAAATCCAAATGTACTTGGAGAATGTTCTCACCAAACCAAGGACAGTCCTTGGTTTAGGAGAGATTTAAATCATATGTTTACTAATTTAATGCGAGTTATCAAATCAGGTTGTTTAAGTTTTTGGCGGAATAAATGGCTTTCCGTGGCGGCTATTTCCATGGTCAGTTTAGCTATTTTTGCCATTATTAGTTTGTTGTTAATTAATGTTTTAGTCAATTCTTTAATTACTAATCTGGAAGATAAAATTGACATCAGTGTTTATTTTCATTTGGATACTCCCGAAGAAAAGATTTTAGAGACAAGAAAAGAGTTAGTTAAACTGGACGAGGTTCGCAGCGTTGAATATATTTCTGCCAAAGAGGCCTTAAAAAGATTTGAAGATAAACACCAGGATAACCAAGTTTTAATGCAAAGTTTAGAGGAATTAGATAGCAATCCTCTGGAAGCCGCCTTAAACGTTAAAGCTCAGACTGCTTCTCAATACGAAACAATTGTTAAATTTTTTAATCAAGGCAAGTATCAGGAAATAGTTGACAAGATTAACTATCTGGAAAATAAAGCAGTCATCACCAGATTGTCTTCTATGACTAAGACAATTCGTCAAACCGGCTTAATTATCTTAATTATTTTAGCTGTCTTGGCCGTGGTGGTTACTTTTAACACCATTCGCCTGACTATCTACAGCGCTCGTAAAGAAATCAAGGTAATGAAATTAGTTGGGGCAAGTAATTGGTTTGTTCGCAGTCCCTTTATTATTGAAGGGGCCATTTACGGCATCATTGCCGCCGTAATTTCTTTACTTATCTTACATCCTTTGCTATGGTATCTGGCGCCTAAGATTACCGCCTATTTACCGGGGACTGACCTTTACTATTTTTTCCAGACAAACTTTTTATCTCTTTTCTTTCTCCAAATCGCCATTGGCGTTGCCTTGGGCACTGTCAGCAGCTGGGTAGCCATCCGAAGATATCTGGAGGCCTGATGGGGAGTAGCCAAGCGGTAAGGCAATGGATTCTGGATCCATGATCGTAGGTTCGAATCCTACCTCCCCAGCAGATAAAATAACCGCTATATGATGCGGTTATTTTTAATAGAGAGTGTGGACGTTAGAACTTTTTGATGATAGAATGGGCTCTAAAGATGAATGTAGAGTATTACGATTTAATTATTGTCGGAGCGGGTCCTGCAGGGCTTTGTTTAACAAGAGAATTATCAGATTCAAATCTTAAAATATTGTTATTGGATAAAAAGAAAAGCGCAAAAGATGTTCAATATAATACATCAGGAAGTTTTATTAAGCCCGAAGAGTGGAATATTCCAAATCATATTCTAAATCCAATTAATGAAGTGTATTTTGGTTCTAAAAACGAAGCAGTTATCAAAAAAGTAACAGCGTATATAATTGACAGAAAAAAACTCTTGGCTTTTTTTGAAACAGAATCAAAAGGAAACAAAAATTTAAAGATTGAATATAATTCAATAATAAAAGAGGTCAATTTTACTGATAAAAGGGTAAATTGCCTCGTCTATTCTAAGAATAACGTAAATAAAAAAGTCACTGCGAAAATATTTGTAGATTGTTCGGGAATTAGTGCAATTTTTGGAAAGAAAACAGGTATAGCTCCTGTAAAACCAATTGTAGCAGTCGGGGCGGAATATTTAGTTCCACTTAAAAAAGAATATCATACAGCAGATTTATTTATGAGCAGCAATTTTAAAGGAGGCTATGGCTGGATCTTTCCGAGAGATTCTGAAACTGCTATAGTCGGTTATGGCACTCTTTCTAAAGAATGTTTTTCCGATGTCGAAAAATATTTAAGAGGAATGTGGAAAATTAAAAAAGTTTCTGAAAAATGTCTATTAAAGCCCTTAGAGAAAAGAATCGGAGTTTTAAGGACAGGAAAACCACTTAATAAATTTTCAGAAAACAATCTTTTAATCATTGGTGATTCAGCCCTACAGGCGCATACACTTGTTGGCGAAGGAATACGATTTGTTATGGATTCGGCTAAAATTGCTACCAAATGGATAAAGAAGTCTCTTGAAAAAGATGATTTGTCTTTTCTTGAAAATTATAGTAAAGAATGGAAAAATAAATATTATAAACAGTATAAAATAGGCTTTTGGCTACAACAGAAGTTGAAACAATTTTCATTAGACGATAACAAGCTTGATTTTGGAGTTAGGAGATTAAAGAAACTATCAGATAGAGATTTTGAGAAATTACTGAGTGGCAAGTTAAGTTATTCTTTTTTAGTTAAAATTATATTTCAGTCTTTAATATAGATTTAGGTATTGGGACCTAAGTTTGGAATATGGATATATTGTTCTAACTCCTGAGTCTTGGTTCTAACGTCGTCCACGATGCCCAGCTGCCAAATAAAAAATGACTTGCTAAGTCGTTTTTTATTTCCCTTATAACTTTTGACAACCCGTCTATTTTCTGTTAAGATTTTCTTATGAAAAGGGGGTGGGGAAATAATAAATTGAAGCTTAGGGAAGTAATTGCCCTAACCGTAGTGATTAGTTTTTTAACAGCTGCTTTAACTGCTTTTCTGGTTAGTAGTTTGATTTATAGCTTAGAGCCGATTGAAAAGAATATTCAGTCGTCAGTTAAAGACGAGGATACTTCCTTAAGTGTTCTTAGTCAGGAAGATAAAGTGGTTAGGACAGTTAAAGAAGTTTCGCCAGCCGTAGTCAGTATTATTGTCACCAAAGATTTGCCGGTTATGGAGCAGTATTATCAGGAATACAATCCCTTTGAAGGCGATGATTTTTTTAAGCAGTTTTTTGAAGATGATTTTTTTGCTCCATTTCAATTTCAGATTCCTCAATACCGGCAGAAGGGAACCGAGAAAAGGGAAATTGGCGGAGGAACTGGCTTTATTGTTTCCAGCGACGGATTGATTTTAACTAACAAGCATGTGGTCGTTGATGAGGAAGCTGATTATACGGTTTTGACCAATGAAGGAGAGAAAGTCCCGGCTCAAGTTTTAGCCCGTGACCCGATTGAGGATATCGCCGTTTTAAAAATTGATAGAGATGACTTACCTGTGGTAAAATTAGGTGATTCTGATAAATTAGCCATTGGCCAGACAGTTGTTGCTATCGGCAATGCCTTGGGTGAATTCAGGAACACAGTCAGCTTAGGTGTTATCTCTGGTTTAAGGCGTTCAATTATGGCTAGTAGTGGTCTCGGCCAAACCGAACAGCTTTCCGAGGTAATCCAGACCGATGCGGCTATCAACCAAGGCAATTCTGGCGGTCCTTTGCTTAATTTGCAGGGTGAGGCGATTGGCATTAATGTGGCTATGGCTCAAGGGGCTGAAAATATTGGTTTTGCCCTGCCAATTAATAAGGCCGGTCGAGATATTGACCAAATCAAAAAACAGGGTAAAATTAGTTATCCTTAGAAAAAAAATATGGCAGCGCCCAAACAAAAACATACTAAATCAAGAAGGAATAAAAGACGTTCTCATCATGCTTTAAAAAAGAAGCATTTTTCTGTTTGTTCCAAATGCGGCGAGCCGGTGCTGCCTCATCGGCTTTGTGAAAATTGCGGTACTTATGCTGGCCGGGAAGTGATTGATGTCTTGGCTAAATTAACCAAAAAAGAACGGAAGAAAAAAGAAAAAGAGATGGTTGCTCAGGAAAAAGAAAAAACGGCGGGAAAAGAATTAACCATGGAAGAACTTTCAAAATAATAAAATCTATTATGGCTAATCGTCATTTATCTCGTTCCATTGTTATGCAATCCCTTTATGAATGGGATTTTAAAAAAAAGAAGCCAGAACAATTAGAAGAAATTGTTGGGCGTAATCTTGAGGAATTTGGTCCTGGTTTAGAGGATGCGGAGTTTGTTTGGAAATTAATCAAGGGAGTGATTAAATATTCTCCTCAAATAGATAAAATTATTGAAAAATCTGCTCCAGAATGGCCCTTGGAACAAATTACCGTTATTGACCGCAATGTTTTGAGAATTGGTCTTTACGAACTTCTTTTTGCTAACCGGCAGGAAGTGCCGCCAAAAGTGGCCATCAATGAAGCGATTGAATTAGCCAAGACCTTTGGCGGTGAATCTTCAGGCAAATTCATTAATGGTGTCTTAGGGACAGTTTATCGAGAGATTGGCGAACCGGGCAAGGATGAATAATTTCAGGGACTGTCCCTGAAATTATCTCTATAAATTACGGATTAAATAAACGTGAATAGTTTATCAAAATTAGAGTTAAAAATTGGAGTAAAATTTGACAATAAAGATTTATTGCGGCAAGCTTTAGTCCATCGCTCTTATTTAAATGAGAATCCAGATTTTCCTTTAGAGGATAACGAGCGGCTTGAGTTTTTAGGCGATGCGGTTCTGGAAATAGTCGTTACCGAATATCTTTATCGGAATTATCCTAATCCAGAAGGTGAATTAACTAATTGGCGAGCTGCTTTAGTTAATACTAAGATGTTGTCAGGAAAAGCTGATCGCTTGGAAATAAATAATTATTTACTGCTTAGTCGGGGTGAAGCTAAAGATAAGGGTCGGGCCCGTCAGTATATTTTAGCTAATGTCTTTGAGGCATTAGTGGGGGCTATTTTCTTAGACCAGGGATATGAGAAAGTTTCTCAATTTATTAAAAAAGAGATTCTCAAGGAACTGCCCCAGATTATCGAACAGAAACTCTATCAAGACCCCAAGAGTCGTTTTCAGGAAGAAGCTCAAGATAAATCCGGCTTGACTCCTGTTTACGAAGTAATTAAAGAATGGGGGCCGGACCACGCTAAACAATTTATTGTGGGTGTTTATCTCGATCAGGAATTAGTTGCCGAGGGGCAAGGCGTTTCCAAACAAGAAGCCCAGGAAAAAGCCGCGGAGGCGGCTTTGAATAAAAAAGGCTGGCAATAAGATAAATCAATTAAAATCCATTCAGGGACTGTCCCTGATAAATAACTATGCTTATTATTCGTTTAACTCGAACAGGTAAAAAAAACTCACCTAGTTTTAGGATTGTTGTCATAGAAAAAACCGCTCCGCCAAAAAGCGGTAAGTTTTTGGAAATTTTAGGTAATTACAATCCGCGGCTGCCTGCCAAAGACGGGTCCACCTCTGGCGGAAAAGAAGTTAATCTGAAGAAAGAGCGAATAGAACATTGGCTTTCCCAAGGGGTCCAAACTTCAGCAACTGTTCATAATTTATTGGTTAATCAAGGAATAATTAAAGGGTCCAAGATTAAGAAAAAGATTAGAAATAAAAAGAAAGAGGAGAAGTCCACCGAAGGCGGGTCTGCCTCTGAAGGAAAAGAAGAAAAGGAAATCAAGGAGGTTAAGGAAGAAACTCCAGTTAAAGAAGATTCTTTGCCCAAGGCAGATGCGCCCTTAGAACAAACCTCTGATAAAAAAGAAGAGGTTAGTAAAGAAATTAAAAAAGAAAAAGAGCCGGCCCAAGACGAGTCTTTATCGAAAAAAGAAGAGGTTATCTTAGGTGGAAAAGAAGAAAAAAGAACTCCCAATCTTGACAAATCAGAAGAAAAGAGTAAAATGGAGAAAGAGTAGCAGATAGATAAAGGGTCGAACTGCTGCTATTGATAAGATAAAGTAAATACTATAAAACTTATGGCTAAGACAGCTGTTGATCAGGAATTCTTAGAGTCTGTTATCAAAGCCATTGTCGACAATCCTAATGACGTCAAAGTCGTTCGGACAATTGACGAAATGGGGGTTCTCTTGAATCTTAAAGTGAATCCAGAAGACATGGGTAAGATAATTGGACGTGAGGGTTCTACGGCTAAGGCAATTCGGACGATTCTGCGGGTTATTGGCACTAAGAACAATGCCCGGATTAATCTTAAAATCGAAGAGCCGGAAGGCGGTAGAGTCCCACCTCGAGAAAGAACAGCCGCTTCTGAAGGACCTGAAAAAGGTGTTGATGAAGTAGTTGATGAATTGAAACTGTAAAAACTATTTTACAGCGACGCAAAAACTGTGCTACTCTAGTAGGGCAGTTTTTGTTATCTTTATGCGTTTTGATATTATCACTATTTTTCCGAATATTTTTAGTTCTTACTTAGGAGAAGGTATCATCAAACGTGCCCAAGCAAAGAAATTGGTCAAGATTAATATTCATAATTTGCGGGATTATACTAAAGATAAACGTAAGACAGTTGATGATAGACCTTATGGAGGCGGCTTTGGTATGGTTTTAATGGTTGAGCCGATTTATCAAGCAGTTAAAGATATTAAAAAAAGGTTACGGGTGAAAGGGTCTAAATCCGCCTCTGGAAGAAGAAAAGTAATTTTATTGTCTGCTAAGGGTAAAAGGTTTAACCAATCAATGGCTCAACGATTTTCTAAATTAGACCAACTTATTCTTATATGCGGTCGTTATGAAGGGATTGATGAAAGGGTGGCTAAGTATATTGCTGATGAAGAAATATCAGTGGGCGACTATATTTTGACCGGCGGCGAATTGCCAGCCATGAATATTGTTGATACAGTGACTCGTCTTGTTTCTGGCGTCATTGCCAAAGGTTCTTTAAAGGAAGAAAGTTTTTCCCAAGAAAAATACATTGAATACCCGCATTATACTCGGCCAGAGAGCGTAAAGATTAACGGCCGAAAAAGAAAAGTGCCTAAGATTATTCTATCAGGTAATCATCAGAAAATTGAGAAATGGCAGGAGAAACATTCAAAGCGATCTAGGTCTTAAGGACCTGGATCAAAGTTGACAAGGTTTTTTAGATAAGATATCATTAATATAAAGATGTTCTTTGAAAACAGAATAAAAGGTAATTGCAATTTTGTGCAGTTGCCCCAAATTATAATTTTTTTGAGAGTTTGATCCTGGCTCAGGATGAACGCTGGCGGCGTGGATAAGGCATGCAAGTCGAGCGCTCTGCTTTCGGGCAGGGAGCGGCGAACGGGTTAGTAACACGTAGGTATCTACCTTGGAGTCTGGAATAACCCGGAGAAATCCGGGCTAATACCAGATAGTCCCGCAAGGGTAAAGTTTCCACTTCGGTGGTTTCGCTTCAAGAGGAGCCTGCGTCCTATCAGCTTGTTGGTGAGGTAATGGCTCACCAAGGCAATGACGGGTAGGCGGTGTGAGAGCATGACCGCCAACAATGGGACTGCGACACGGCCCATACACCTACGGGTGGCAGCAGTCGAGAATCTTCCGCAATGGGCGAAAGCCTGACGGAGCGACGCCGCGTGAGTGAAGAAGCCCTTCGGGGTGTAAAGCTCTTTTCTGGGGGAATAAGTTGCCTTTTGGCAATTGAAGTTACCCTAGGAATAAGGGGCCGCTAAACTCGTGCCAGCAGCGGCGGTAATACGAGTGCCCCGAGCGTTATCCGGAATTATTGGGCGTAAAGCGTGGGTAGGCGGTCTTGATAGTGGTTGGTTAAATACCGAGGCTTAACCTCGGTCTGGCCAATCAAACGTCAAGACTAGAGCAGGTGAGAGGCTGATGGAACTTACCAAGTAGGGGTGAAATCCGTTGATATGGTAGGGAACACCAAAGGCGAAGGCATTCAGCTGGTGCCTGGCTGACGCTGAGCCACGAAAGCGTGGGTAGCGAACGAGATTAGATACCTCGGTAGTCCACGCCCTAAACGATGCCAACTAGCCGTTGGGAGTATCGACCCTCTCAGTGGCGAAGCTAACGCGTTAAGTTGGCCGCCTGGGAAGTACGGCCGCAAGGCTAAAACTCAAAGGAATAGACGGGGGCTCGCACAAGCGGTGGACCATGCGGTTTAATTCGATGACACGCGAGGAACCTTACCAGGGCTAGACAGCCTGATGAAACCCCATCGAAAGATGGGTCTTCTTACAAGGACATCAGATTCAGGTGCTGCACGGTTGTCGTCAGTTTGTACTGTGAAGCGCTCCCTTAATTGGGGAAACAAACGCAACCCTTACTCTGCGTTATAAGTGTCGCAGGGGACTGCCTCTGGACAAGAGGAGGAAGGTGAGGATGACGTCAAATCAGCGTGGCCCTTTGATGCCCTGGGCGACACGCATGGTACAATGGTCAAGACAATGGGTCGCCAAGCCGTAAGGCGGAGCTAATCCCATCAAACTTGGTCCCAGTTCGGATTGAGGGCTGCAACTCGCCCTCATGAAGTTGGAATCGCTAGTAATGGCGCATCAGCCATGGCGCCGTGAATACGTTCTCGAGCCTTGTACTCAAAAATAAATGCGCCTGGCAGCTATTAATGCTAAATTGTTAAAATCAATTCCTCCATTAATATTTATTGAAACATGGCAAATAGAATTTTCAATATTTATTGGAGCGTAGTGAACAGACAGGTCTCGCACCGCGAGGTAGAGACTGAAGGGTCTTAGTAGCAAAAGACAGTCCTATCATTAAAAGGATTCTTACGACTTGTACGGTGGGTTATAGGGAAGTAAGCATAGTGATAATCCGATAGGGATGCCTGGAATAGTATAAATAGTGACCCAGGGAGATCTTTGTGATATAATAGAGTTGTGAAGTCACGAAGAAGTCAGCTGCGTCATAGTAGCTCTAATTCGTTAGAGCGAAGGACAAAACCGACGGTTTCTCTAGATTATATTGTTGGCCTTACAGATGGCGAAGGATGCTTTTATAGTTGTATCAGACCGCCATACAATAAGAATGGCGGAGCAATGGTTTTACTTTCATTCCATATCAAAATGCAGGCAAAAGATAGATTTCTTTTAGAGATGATAAAAAATACGCTTGGTTATGGAAATGTGTATTTTCAACATGAAAAGCGTCCAAATCATACTCAATGCTATCGTTATACAGTTGCTTCGCATCGTGATATTTTGGGAAAGATTATTCCATTTTTCGAAAAACATCCTTTACAAAGTACAAAGATAGAAAATTTTAAAATCTTCTGTAAAATTGCTGGAATGGTTTGTAATGGCGAACATCATAATCAAAAGGGAATTGAAAAGATTAGATTGCTGAAATCTAAAATGAATCGTCGGGCTCGCTGAGTGCGGGAAATCCGCTCGCTCAGTGGGGATTCGAAAGAACTCTACTTATCGAAATCCGCCCGTCATATTAAGGAAGCCGGTAGTGCCCGAAGTGTCGTCTTAGACGACCCTAAGGTAAGATCGGTGACCAGAATAAAGTCGTAACAAGGCATCGGTAGGGGAACCTGTCGATGGATCACCTCCTTTCTAGATATTTTTGAATATCTGGGGTGTCGATTAGAGTTGAGAATTGAGAATTCTATTTTCAACTCCAGGGTGTTGGCCGAACAGCCCTAAATATCGGCTTTTGGGACAACTACACAAGATTGCAACTATAAGAAGAAAAATACTTGCCCAGGCAAGTATTTTTTGTTAGAATAGATTTGTTATTGGAGTGTGTAGCTCAGACGATTAGAGTGCATCTCTATAATAAAATCGGGCGGGTAGTTCAGTGGTTAGAACGCTTCTCTGATAAAGAAGAGGTCGGAGGTTCGATTCCTCCTCCGCCCACTTTTCCCCAAAAATCCGCTTTCTAGAAGGCGGGTTTTTGATTTCTAACTTATCCACAGGTGAGCAATGGATTTTTATGTTAATATTTAGTAAAGGTATTTAAAAATTGTCAAAAGATAAAATAATTAATTAAAGAAAGGGGGTGAAAAAAATGGTAGTTCAGAGTTGGACAGAGGTAGTAACGGCTTCTCTCCAGACGCTTTGGTCTGGTTTTATTGGTTTTTTGCCAAATCTTTTAGGAGCGGTTATTATTTTTATTATTGGTTGGCTGATTGCGATAGTTTTAGGCAGATTAGTTGCTCAGATTATTCGGGTTTTAAGAGTTGACCAGATTTTAGAAAAAGTGGGATTTAAGAAAAGTTTAGAGAGGACTAATTTAAAGTTGGATTCAGGTAAATTTATCGGCGAATTAGTTAAGTGGTTTTTCGTTATTGTTTTCTTGATGGCCGCCACTGATATTCTTAATCTACCTCAAGTAACAGATTTTCTTAAAAGAATTCTCCTTTATATCCCTCATCTGATCGTGGCTGTCCTTATTTTATTAGCGGCTGTTTTAATCGCCAACTTTTTGCAGAGATTGGTTAAAGCTAGTGTGGAGGCAGCTAGCTTAAGGGGAAGTAATTTCTTAGGAACGGTCACTAAATGGGCTGTGCTGGTTTTTGGTGTCTTAGCTGCTTTACTTCAATTAGGTATTGTGCCGGCCTTGATTCAGACGATTTTTACCGGCTTTGTAGCTGCTTTTGCCATTGCTATTGGTTTAGCTTTTGGTTTAGGGGGCAAAGATTTAGCTGGTCAAATCCTTAGTAAATTAAAGAAAGATGTTTCAGAGGGTTAGTAATTGGTTGACGATGCCAGAAAGGTTTTTGTAAAGGTCTTGACAAGAGATTCTATTGGTTTTATCATAGAAAAAGAAATATGAATAGAACAAAAAGACCATTAAATATAGTAAGCGGTTGATGATTGTATGCGTTTGTTTTGTTTTTTAGACGAAGACCGCTTTCTATAGCGGTCTTTTTGTTTGTTCTTTAACAAATGAAATTAAAGCAGGTAAAAAATAAAAATTAGCGGTTACTAATTACTCCGTTTTGGGAGCTTTACTCCCAAAGCCCGAATTAACAAGATTCAACAGAAAAGGTGCGGGGTAATATAAGGGCCTATGATGGATGCCTTGACATAAAGAGCCGATGAAGGACGTGGCGTGACTGCGATAAGCCTCGGTGAGGTGTCTAGCAACCTTTGATCCGAGGATGTCCGAATGGGGAAACCTGATTTTGCGATAAGCAAAATTAGCTCAGTCGAATGATTGGGCAGGGAACCCGGGGAAGTGAAACATCTCAGTACCCGGAGGAAAAGAAAACAAGTCCGCCTTTGGCGGATTCATTCTCTTAGTAGCGGCGAGCGAAAAGGGAAGAGTCTAAAATCGTTCGTGCTTTACTTTTGTTTAGCGCGAACGGTGGTTGTAAGGTAGTAATGTTCTGAAGCATCCAGTCGTCGCTTTAAGCGACAACTGGAGGCTTCGGAGGGAGTCCAATAAATAGAGGTTGGTTAGTCGAATGTGCTGGGAAGCAAAACCAAAGAGGGTAATAGTCCCGTAGACGAAAACTCCTTTATACTCCTAGTTATTATTCTTAAGTACCATGGGACCAGACTTTCTCATGGGAAGCGGGCAGTCCTATTCTGCCAAGACTAAATACTCTTTGTGTTCGATAGTGAACTAGTACCGTGAGGGAAAGGTGAAAAGTAGCCCGATGAGGGCGGTGAAATAGAACCTGAAATCATAGGCCTACAAAGACTCGGAGCCCCGCCTTCTATGCTTGTGACTATACATTTCTTATTTTCGTTTTCCATAACGTTAAATAAGCTTATTTGTGATAGTGATCGGCTTAGAAGGCGGGGTGACGGGGTGCCTTTTGCAGAATGAGCCAACGAGTGTATCTAGGCGGCTTGGTTAACCCCGCCCTCTATGCTTTATATCAAAGTGCTAAAAATTTTAGAAGTTTTAGGATTAGATATCTAAATAGATATAACATAGAGCTTAGAGGGCGGGGGGAGCCATAGTGAAAGCGAGGGTTAATAGCCCGTTTATTCGCCTCTGGCGGATTGTCGTCTGGATACGACCCGAAACCAAAGCGAGCTAGCCATGGCCAGGATGAACCCGTCTTAATCGACGGGGAAGGTCCGCACCCACTGGTCGCGTAATGCCAGGGGATGAGCTGTGGCTAGAAGTGAAAAGCTAATCGAGCTTGGTAATAGCTGGTTCTTCCCGAAATAGCTTTAGGGCTAGCCTTATGTGTTCACTTACAGAGGTAGAGCGCTGAATGGGTGTGGATGGATTTTCCTACTGCATCCAATCAAACTCCGAATACTGTAAGATTAAAACATAGGAGTCAGACTGTGGGGGCGAAGCTCCATAGTCAAGAGGAAAAGAGTCCAGACTGTCGTCTAAGGTCCCTAAATCAAGCTCAGTGGAAAAGGAAGTAAGGCTTCTTTAACAGCTAGGAGGTTGGCTTAGAAGCAGCCATCCTTTAAAGAGTGCGTAACAGCTCACTAGTTTAGAAATCTTGCGCCGAAAATTTAACGGGGCTAAGCTTGATACCGAAGACACAGCCCGGCGCCTTTTTTTAAAAGGCGCCGGGGGTAGGGAAGCGTTCTTTGGACAATGAAGTCAAATCGTGAGGTTTGGTGGAGCCCAAAGAAGTGAGAATGTTGGCATGAGTAACCGCAAATCCGGTGCGATACCGGATCGCCGAAAGCCCAAGGTTTCCTTGGCAATGAACATCAGCCAAGGGTTAGGCGGGCCTAAGTTAGCGACCTGTTCAAGCAGGCGTCTAGCGATGGACAGACGGTTAATATTCCGTCCCCCCAGTATTTTTTGACGGAAGGACGAAGTTTAGTAGCTCGGGCGGCTTATTGGATTGCCGTTCGTATATTAAGGAGCTAGATTTGGTAAATCCGGTCTAGATTAACTCCAAGATAAGCGAAAAGGTTTTCTTTCGGGAGAGCTAATTCGGGTGAGCAAGCTTCCAAGAAAAGTTTCTAAAATTAGAAATACTGGGTCCGTACCACAAACCAACACAGGTGGGCAGGGCGAGTAGCCCAAGGCGAACGGGTGATTCCTTGTGAAGGAATTCGGCAAAACAGCGTCCGTAAGTTCGCAATAAGGACCGCCCCGCAATACTGCGGGGCCGCAGCAAAAGATTCCTGGCGACTGTTTATCAAAAACACAGCTCCCTGCTAACTCGTAAGAGGATGTATAGGGGGTGACGCCTGACCAATGCCAGAAGGTTAACGGTTGAGGTGGTTGTCTTTTAGATGACTGCTGAGGCCCGAAGCCCTGGTGAATGTCGGCAATAACTATAATTGTCCTAAGGTGAGTTAAGTTGCCTTAGTAAAATTCGGCTATATGCTGGAATATCTGGAGTATCTGGCAATACTATGGTATAATGTTACCATAGATAAAATAACATTATGCCAAGTAAAAATTTGACCAGCGTGTCTTCAAAAGTGAAGACGCCAGACAATCAGCAGGAAAGACTAAAAACTATTGGATGGATAGTCGGTTATGTAGATGGAGAAGGATGTTTTTCTGTATCCATGTTTCGTAATAAAAGTACAAGACATGGTTGGCAGGTTTTTCCAGAATTTGTTATTACACAAGGAGAAAAGAGTTTAAATTCATTGAAAATAATTCAGAATTTTTTCGGATGTGGAAGAATATTTGTTAATCGACGATACGATAATCATAAAGAAAATCTTTATCGGTATTGTGTAAGATCAATTAAGGATTTAAACGAAAAGATTATTCCATTCTTCAAGGAAAATAGGTTAAAGACCGAAAAGAAAAAAGATTTCGAAATGTTCGTAAGGATCATAGAATTGATGTTTAAGCAAGAACATTTCAGTTTGAAAGGATTAAAAAAGATTGCTAATTTAATTCAGAAAATGAATCGAAAAGTGCCATCTAAGTTTTTAGAATCTTCAGAGACTATACGCCGAACCTTGCAATAATGTGAGGAAGATATAGTCCGAACTCTATAGCGATATAGAGAGATCTTGAATGAATCAAGATGATAACATATTGAGCGAAATTCCTTGACTGGTAAATTCAGTCCTGCACGAATGGCGTCACGACTGGGAAACTGTCTCCACAAGGAGCCCGGTGAAAATGCAGTGGGGGTGAAGATGCCCCCTACCTGCGGCAAGACGGAAAGACCCCGGAAGCTTTACTATAGGTTCTCATTGGGGTATTGTTTTGAATGCGTAGCATAGCGGTGAGGCTTTGAAGCTTGACTTTCGGGTTGAGTGGAGCCGCCAGTGAAATAACCGTCTTTCAAAATGATGCTTCTAACCTTGGTTAAATCCTTGGAACAGTGGGTGCTGGGTAGTTTTAGTGGGGCGCTAGCCTCCCAAAAAGTAACGGAGGCGTTTATAAGGTCGGCTAAGTCCGGATGGAAATCGGACCTGTCGTGTAAAGGCACAAGCTGGCTTTACTGCAAGGCGGATATGCCGCGCAGTTGCGAAAGCAGAACTTAGTGAACCGACCGTGGGTTGTAGAACCGCGGAAGATTATCAGACAAAAGCTACTCCGGGGATAAGCTCTGACTCCGATATTATGTCGGGGAAAAAGAGTTGTTGTCCAACCCATTCCGTAAGGGTGGGAAGGTACGGCTTATAACGGTGGAACTAAAACAGGTCTTCCTTGAAAGGGGTTTAGAGTTTTAGTAATACCGTGGGAAGTCAAAAGGACAAAAATTAAAAATTATGATTCGTTTATCTTCAATTCAGAAACAAATCATTTATGGAACGATTCTTGGGGATGGATATTTACAGAAAACTGGCGCAAAAAATGCTCGGTTAAGATTAGAACATGGAGCAAAGCAAAAAGAATATCTTTTTTGGAAAGCGAAGATGCTTAAACAATTCTTTCAAGGCAAGCCAACGTATATAGAAAGAATTCATCCACAAACAAGAAAGAAATATTGCTACTGGAGATATCAATCTCAAACTACTCCTTATTTAGGAAAGTTGAGAAAGATTTTCTATCCTCAAGGTAAAAAGAAAATTCCAAAAGATCTTAATAAATATCTAAGTCCTAGAACTTTAGCTGTTTGGTATATGGACGATGGATATTTTTACCAAAGAGATAAAGATAGTCATCTTTATCTTGGTCGGGTAACTCGAGAAGAAGCAGAGATTACTTCTCGAGCGATATCAGATTTGTTTGGTTTATTAAATAAAGTCATTGATAAAAAGAGAAAGGGATATGTTATCTACTTTTCTCCTAGAACAGCAAAAAAATTGAGTAAGTTATTGAAAAGATATACTCTTCCTCAATTTTATTACAAATTTCCTTTTGACCCCGTAACGACTGAGTCGCTTAAAGCGACGAGATAGTGGGTACCCAATATTTGGGAATATAAACCATTATCATACGCCGTCCCCAGCCGTAATTTCTGGAAAATTATAGCTGGGTGAAGATATAGTCTAATTCTTAAATGAATTGAACAGGTTAATAGGTCCCGAGCGTCCATAGCGACGGGCCTGCTTGACACCTCGATGTCGGCTCAGGATATCCTGGGGGTGAAGAAGCTCCCAAGGGTTTGGCTGTTCGCCAATTAAAATCCTACGCGAGCTGGGTAAGTGAAAATGAGCCCAGGTAAAACTGGCTAATAACGGTGAAGGTCGCTTTAAGCGATTAATACCGTGGGAAGTCCTCGTGACCCCGTAACGACTTAATCGTCAAAGATGATTAGGCGATAGGTACTCAATAATTGAGATATAAACTATCGCAATACGTCAGGTCGCCTTAGGCGACAAGTTATAGTCTGTACTGTTAGTAATAACAGAGTTATATGTCAGACCGGCGTAAGCCAGGTTGGTCCCTATCTGCCGCAGGCGTTGATACTTGAGGGAAGTCGTCAATTGTACGAGAGGATCCTGATGAACAAACCTCTGGTCTGCCAGTTGTCCCGCCCGGGGCATTGCTGGGTAGCTATGTTTGGACGGGATAAGCACTGAAAGCATCTAAGTGCGAAGCCCCTCCCAAGATAAGGTATCGTAGATTGGTGGGAGATGACCACCTTGATAGGCTCTAGGTTTAAGCGCAGCAATGCGTTCAGCCGAGGAGTACTAATAAATCGTCATTACCCCGCGCCTTTTCTGTTGAATTTAAGTTTTAAAATTGTCGCTGTCTTTAGGGAGTTATACTGGGAGTGTTCCACCTGTTCCCATTCCGAACACAGTAGTGAAATCTCTCAAGGCCGATGATAGTCCATTTTGGGCAAAAGTAGGTAGCTCCCTTAAGAGAGCGACAATTTTTGGACTTTACTATACATAATAAAAACCCTATAATATAAGAAGATAGGGTTTTTATTATGACCAGACGCACTACCAAACAATTAATTATTACTTTAATCTTCTTCTTTGTTTTATCTGGTTTTGGTTTTTTAGTTTATTATCTTAGCCAGCCAACTCCTTCTTGCTCTGATGGAATTCAGAATCAGTCAGAAGAAGGAATTGACTGTGGGGGAATTTGTCTGCCTTGCCAATTAGTTTACATTAAAGACATCGAGGTCTTATGGACTAAAGCCGTGGCCAGCCAAGATAATTTTTATGACTTAGTGGCTCAAATTAAGAATCCCAATCCAAATTACGGCAGCGGTCAAATCCCTTATCAATTTGAACTTTATGATTCTAAAAATAATCTGATTAGTCAGTCAAAGGGTTCGGCTTTCATTTTACCCAATCAAACTAAATATCTTCTTCAAATTAAGATAGCCAGCCCGCGGCCAATCAGTCAGCTTAAGCTCTCTTTCAATGAAATTGAATGGCAAAAAATAGAGGACTATCAACCACCCCAGTTATTTATTCAGCAAAAGGAATATCGTCTTTTATCAGGTCAAGAGCTGGGCTTTAGTCAGGTCAAGGGCATTTTAATTAATAAAACCAATTTTGATTTTGATAAGATAGATATTGATATACTACTGCTTGATTCCTCTCGGCAATTATTGGCTGTTAATGCTACGGAAATAGGGGCTTTGTCATCTGGTCAGGAACGTGACTTTGCCGCTACTTGGTTCAAAAAAATAACTGGCCAGGTGGCTTTTGTTGAAGTAGAGGCGGAAACCAATATTTTTGACCCGAGTAATTTCTTGCCGCCGGAAAAAGGAGAGCCGGAAAAGTTTCAGGAATATTAATTGTTTAAATCCGGAATCCGAATCAGTTCAGGGACTGTCCTTGAGTATTAGAATCCTTACTTCTTAAACTACCGGTATGTATAATCATTTCAAAAAACTTGACTGGCCTTTAATTATTATTGTCCTGCTCCTTTCAGGGGTAGGGCTTTTGACTATTCATGGCCTTGGCTCTCCTGAATCACTGGTTTTTTTTAAGAAACAAGTTCTCTTTCTTGGTCTGGGTTTTTTGTTAATGTTTAGTTTGAGTTTTTTTGATTACCGTGTTTTCAAAAATTATTCATCTATCTTGGTTATTCTTTATCTACTTTCTTTGTCTTCCTTATTCTTTGTCTTGTTTTCTCAAGAAATTAGAGGGGTGACCAGTTGGTTTCGCTGGGGTGGCTTAAGTTTTGGACCAATAGAATTTATTAAAATAGTTATTATTCTGCTCTTAGCCAAGTATTTTTCCTTACGCCATATTGAAATGTATCGGGTTCGTCATTTAATCGTCTCAGGAATATATATTGGCTTGCCGATTTCTATAATTATTCTTCAGCCAGATTTCGGTTCAATTTTAGTTTTATTTAGTATTTGGTTTGGTCTGATTATGGTGGCCGGTATTAAACTTCGTCATCTTTTTATTCTCCTCTTGATTGCCATTCTCCTTTTTGTTGGCAGTTGGTTTGTTTTTTTAAAAGATTATCAGAAAGAGAGAATTCTTACTTTTTTTAATCCCCAGGAAGATCCCTTGGGTCGGGGATACCATATTAGCCAGTCTTTAATTGCCGTTGGTTCAGGCGGTTGGTTTGGTCAGCGACTAGGGACTGGTTCTCAGGCTGGTCTTAAATTTTTGCCCGAACAACACACCGATTTTATTTTTGCCACTTTTGCCGAACGAAGAGGTTTAGTCGGCGTTCTTTTCTTACTAACGCTTTTTGCTCTTTTACTCTGGCGAATCATTAAAATTGCCTCAATTTCTCTTAATAATTTTTCTCGACTCTTTGCTACTGGCTTAGCCGTAATGCTTTTTGCCCAAATGGTTATTAATATCGGTATGAATATGGCTCTCTTGCCAGTTACTGGTTTGACTTTACCTTTAATTAGTTACGGCGGCAGCAGTTTAGTCAGTATATTTTTAGGTTTAGGTATCCTGCAAAGTATCAAGGCAAGAAGTTAAATGTTTCTCCGCGAGTCGCCTTAGGCGACGAGTGGTTAAGAAACATTAACCCCGCCCTCTATGTATTTGGCTTAGAGGGCGGGGTAAGGTTTTGTAATCAAAAAAACCGAGTCAATTTTGACTCGGTTTTTTTGAACAAAGCCCTTAAAACAGATCTATTTTTCTTTTTGCTTGTTTGGCTCTACTTAAATCCAGACGCCTTAAAAAAGTTTCTATTTGGTCAATTCGGTAAATGCGGTAATTATTAGCCGGATGACGATAAGGTTTTAAAATCCCTCTTCTATCCCAGTTTCTTAAGGTTAGGGGAGTGACATGAAGTAATTTCGCGGCTTTTTTGATAGTAAGGTATTGCATAGTTTTAAGTCGGAATTATCAATGTTTTGTAATCTTTACAGAACTTTATGTAATTTTAACTTTTATCTATAAAACAAGTCAAGTGGATAACCATTAGTTAAGGACAATAGTCAAGGATTCAAGGATAGTCTCACCGATTACGTCCTTAGAAACACAAGGGGACAGTCCTGATGGAGCAAGGGGACAGTCCCTTGGATACACTCCTTGTTTACAAGGAATGTATCCAAGGGACTGTCCCCGAATTAAGGACCGGTATCCAAGGGACTGTCCCCATATATTCACTGTCCCCAAATTGAACGTAATCAGTAGGACCGTCCTTGTCCAAAAATATTCACTGTGGATAAGTTAAAAATTCAAATTTCTAATTCAAAATCAAAAATTCTTCTATCCGATATTCCATAGGCAATTTTTGGCTTATTTAAGCTAAAAACCTTCCCAATAAAAAAACAGAAACATAAAAATTTTTATTATCGGATAGATATCGGATATCCACTTGACAGGGGTTTTGGCGCTGACATATAATAGGATTACAATTCGATAAATAAGTTTTCTGCAGGAAACCATAGAATTCTTTTAAGAATTTGTTTTGTGGTTTCCTGTTTTTTATTTCAAAACTAATCAAAACTAATATGTGTTTTTCTATCACACAATGTATCTATCAAGATTTAATCCAGACATTATTGATTTTGGGACTAATTGTTCCTCTTTTGATTTTAGTAATCTGGCAAAAAGAAATATTTAAGCAAAAATGAAGAACTTAAAGCCAAATGAATACATTTCTCTAATTGAGGCCAGTCAACTGTGCATCTATTCACAGGGATATTTAAGCTTGCGAGCCCGTCAAGGAAAATTAAAGGCGGTTAAGATGGGACGCAACTGGGTGACTACTCAAGAATGGCTAAAAGAATATATTAAACGAGTAAAGATTAAAGGCGAAGAAGAGAAATTTGTTCCGGATATTTCCCTTCAGGAAGCAGCTAAATTATCTCCTTATTCACAGGAGTATTTGAGCTTGCGAGCCCGTCAAGGAAAATTAAAGGCGGTTAAGATGGGACGCAACTGGGTAACCACTCGGCAGTGGCTAGATGAATATGTCAGGCAAGTAGCCGGTAAAGAGGAAAAATTTATTCCGGAACCAGGAATAAAAACAGAACCAGGAATAAAAACAGAACCAAAAGCAAATAGAATAAAACCAGAAATAAAACTAAAAGAAGTAAAGCTAAAAAAAGAAAATTTTTTAGAAAAGTTTATTGGCCAATCCATAGATAAAGGGCTGGCTTTTGCTGACGGAGTTATCTTTCGAGCTAGTCAAGCTGGCCGTAAAATAAGTTCCCGATGCGTTCAATCTGCTCATCAAGTTAAACTTAGCTCAAGCTTATTAAAGAAAAAACTCCGCCAACCCAAATTTGCCCTAACCTTTCTTTTAATAGTTTTATTAATCATCAGTTCAATTTTCTTTTTCAGTCCCAATGCTCGAGCTTCTTTGTCTCAATGGACAGATAAATCAGCCCGGGCTTTAGCCAATATCAGTCAAGAACTAACTGATTTTGTCTTTACCCAAGGTCAACAACTTTCCATCATCTTAAGCGACTCACCTGAATTTTTCAAAAAAGAATTTGAACAAGGAGTCAAACTAACCCAAAGACAGTCCTTTTTACTGCGTTCATATATCAAGAACGCCCAAAAAGGAACTGTCTCTGTTTTTGTTTCTGTTTTTCAGAACATCCCCGCCGCTCCCCAAAAAATTGTCAGTTCTTACAAGTTAATTGACCAGAAAAACGAACAATTAAAATTGAATTTGAAATCTAATTTATTTAATTTAAGCCAATCAGTTAGCCAAGGCCTAATTTCCACCCCTCATCATTTAGGGCATTTAGCTTTTCAAGTTAATCATTTTCTTGCTTCAATGCCTGCTTTTATTAGCCAGAAAAAAAATCAGGCCCAAATTGAGCTGGCTCAGGCCCCTGGTTTATTTAATCAGAAAATGACCAGTTTTAAATTAGCCCTGTTTAACCAGACCTCTAAAATTTCAAGAAAAATTCAGGATTGGCAAAACAGATTAGTTCTTCTGCCGGCTCAAATTAAGGAAAAACAGGAAGAAGTATCCCAATTAATTCAAAAAGCCCCACAAGCAGTTTATCAGTGGGGTAAAGACATAAAATTCCAGAGAGAGGCAATTTTGAGCAAAAAAGATGTTGTTTTAGATGAAGCGAAAAATCTCGGCCAAAAAATTACTCAGGATTCTTCGGTCTTTGGACTCAAAATGACAGAGGAGGCAGCCAGCCTTATTGACTCTTTAAATAATTTTAACCAAAAAATCACTTCCGTCAACCAAACCATCAAAGACAAATTAGGCCAGACCTATTTAAAAGTAGCTGAGTTCCTCATCCCAGGATATACCTTAGAAAGAATGGTTACTGAACAACTACCATTAAGCCGCCAAACAACCACAGTACAAGCCCCAGTCATTAAGGAAATAATCAAACAAGTTCAGGAAATAGCTCCCCAGATAGTTACCAGACAAGTCACCCAGATTAAAGAAACAATCAAACAAACAGAAAAGATAACTCAAATAACCAGAGTCACTGAAACCGTCCAACCAGCTGATTTAACTGCCCTGAATCAAAGAATCACCAGCTTAGCCAGTCAAATCAGTTCTAAAATAGATTACACCGTGCCTTCATACGCCCCCGTCTATATTCCTGCATCTGGCCTTCAGGTATCAGGCCATGCCCTCTTATCCACTCTTAATGTTTCCGGCTCTGGTTCCGTAGGCGGTTCTTTCGACGTTCATGATAATGCTGCCTTTGGCAATATCAATGATACCAAAACCACTTTTGATGTTTATTCCACGGCCACCTTCCATGAAGCAACTTCTTTTGATAAAGGTTTGAGTACGGCCAGTTTAGGTACCAGTGGCAATCTAACTGTTAGCGGCAATACAATTCTTAGCGGAACTGCCAATGTTAATGATTTGCTTACTGCTACAACAACCCTTATTGTGGCCGCGACCACTGATGCTGTTTTAACGGTTAGGCAAGATTCTACCGGCAATATCGTTGATTTCCAAGATGGTTCAACAAGTATTTTTACCATTGCGGATACCGGGAATATCAGCGTTAACGCTTCTTCAACAAGTCCCATTTTTTCAATGACCGCTTCTTCAACCGATACTCATCTATACTTTAAACTGACTGGCGCCGGACCTCTGCTCAATATCGCCGATAACCAAGACGCTTCCAAACTATATATTGACAATGACGGCAACATAGGCATTGCCACATCCACTCCTAAATACAAGTTATCTATCAATAGTTCTAATGCTACGGACAATCTCTTCCAGATAGCCACCACGACCAATCAACAAATTTTAACCATAAACAACCAAGGCAATCTCTTTTTAAGCGGCTCCAGCACCACCACGGGCAAGGCGATTTTAACTTACGCGCCCCAGACAGCCGGTGCGGACAATGCTGATGACGCTTCCCTTTACATTAATGCTGATACTTCCGGAGCCGTAGCCGACGCTAATCTGCTGGCTATTGCCGACAATGGCACTTGGAAATTAAGAATAGATAAAGAAGGAGATGTTTTTACCATGGGCAATATTACCACTGACGGCCGGGTTTCCCAATCAGACACCAGTGTTTTAGGCAATCTGACCGTGGAGGGCTGGACTCTTTTAGGCGATGCGCCTAATAATGATTATTTAGAAATCAAGGGCTATACCGTCGTCAGAGCGACAACCACGGAACCGGCTTTGACCGTTTTCCAGGGTTCAACCGGCGATCTGCTTAATGTTTTTGACGACGATACTGAAGTTTTCACTATTCTTGACGAAGGCAACGTCGGCATCGGGACTTCAAGCCCGGCTAATTTGCTTGACATTTATGATGGCAATGTCTCTCTAATAGACCCTGACTCGGCTAATTATTACAAAGTAGGGCAGTCAAACGCCAATTCCATGCATTTGGGCTGGATTTACAATGCCACGGCCGCTGAGGCCTATGGAGCTATTAGCGCTTTTGGAAACAATAATCCTATTCGTTTCAGTGCCAATGAGTTTTCATTTTCCAACGGCAACGTCGGCATAGGGACAACGACCATAAATGCGAGGTTATCCATAGAAGGTTCAGGTGGGGATATCTTAAACTTGTTCGATAGCGTAGGAACGGAAAAAGTCACGGTATTAAATACGGGCAACGTCGGCATCGGAACAACGAGTCCATTTGCAAGGTTATCCATAACAGGAAGCGGAAACACTAATTCCACCAGAGCATTCCATATAGCGGACTCTGATGAGAGTCCTTTA
>Ga0265596_1000431_pt1 | contig 25825 bp, 17 predicted proteins | sample saktaG_FD_190143 | JGI IMG/M metagenome (GOLD analysis project Ga0265596, IMG submission 190143) | Saline water microbial communities from Sakinaw Lake, British Columbia, Canada - sak_2013_06_06_60m | ecosystem: Environmental > Aquatic > Non-marine Saline and Alkaline > Saline ...
ACGGTAGTCATATCTTTATCGAGAATATTACCGTTGTCAGCAGTCAGCTGAGCGGCGTTGCAGACATTGTTGTAATAGCCGTTGTAATCACCGGAAAATTCACCGTTATACATTATATTGTTACTGAAAACAGAATTATAGAGCGTCACTTCGCCATATACAACATTGTGATCGACTATCACCGAGGAATAAATACCTGAGCTAATACAGGTATAACTATAGTTAGAGCACCAAATAAAATTATTAAAAAACAAAATATTATGACAATAATTATAAACAGTAATGCTATAACTTGAGGCAAAAGCAACATAATTTTGTTTAAAAATAATATCTGAGGGATATTTGTTTGACATACCAATATTAATGTAATGTGTAAAATGGTTCCTTTTTATTATGGTGCTGTCAGCATAAATATAAAGATAATTACTAAAACTCAGACCGGTCAATACCGATCCTTCGGCGCCGACATCAATTGTCACAGCAGCTGTGATTTTTGCCGGGGTTGTATTTGCCTGGGTCTCGGGATTATCACCGAGGAAGTAGCCGGGTCCGATATAGGTCAGTTTCTTGGTGGCAGTCCAGCCGGCATAGTTCGGGAAACCTTCTATATAGAGGGTATCGCCATCGGCAGCAGTCGATACCGCAGCCTGGATGGTGGTAAAATCTGCATCGGCGCCGCCCAAGCCATTGACCCGGTAGATCGCGGCGTTTGCGAATGAGGCAAATAGTATGATGGTGAAAATGAGCATTGTTTTGAAAATATTCTGAGAAGTCATGGTAAATCTCCTTTGATAAAATCGCATTGTTTATTCAGCCGCTTTGGCTTTGATATGCACTTGCAATCCCGATGTCGCGGTGCCCTGGCCGGAACTGGACAGGTAATAAATCCGCGGCAGGGATTGATTGATCCCGGACAGTATGTAGGGATCGGTGCCTCCGAACATTCCACAGTCTGTCCCGCCTTCTCCTGCGCCTTTGGCCTCGGAACCCGTGCTCAGCTGCCACTTTCCGTCAGTCGAACCGGAGCCGACAAATACAGCTTCGATATCCGCTGACTGGATGTCGGTGGTTCCTGTCAATGTCCCGTTTTCGGTGACATTGTAACTGCCGCTAGACTTAGTAAAAGTTCCAACTATATTATCATTCATCCATATATTATTCTTCATAGTAGCGCCTGTATGAAGTTCAATACATCCGGTTAATGTATTATTAATAATATTTACCAAAGTTGAACTATATGTTTTTATTAATTTAACATATCCACAGGTATAATAGTTTTGCTTAATAAAATTATTTAAAAGTGTTACACTGGAACCATCCTTGATTTCTATTACATCTGAACCGAAATTGTTAAGAGTATTCTCGATATAGTTCTTTTTGATAACAATTCCACTCAATTCAGCAGCTATATATATTAAATAAGCATTGCGTTCAAACATTACCAGATTGCTTTCCAGTGTAATCTGGCTGGTATTTATTTGTATTACATCCTTGATATGCAGTCCTGACACCAAGGTCTGCCCCGAACCCGCGTTGAAGGTCAATGAATCTACCTGGGCGGAGAATAGTCCCGCCTGACTGTCATCGTTTTGTCCCAAAAAGTAGCCGGGTCCGAGGATGACCAGTCGCTTGGTGAGCACCAGCTGTCTGTAGGGTTTGCCCGGTTCCACCATCAGCGTATCGCCGGGATTGGCGGCATCATGGGCAGATTGCAGCGTGGTATAGCCCGCACCGGTCCCCGCGAGATTGTTGACTCGTCGCACGGTAGCATTAAGCGTTCCTGCGAGAACACTCAATACAATTAAGGATATTAGGAAATTTCGCCGTTTCATATCTATCTCCTGCTTATATTTTTTCGGTTTGTTAAACCACTGAAGTGGTTATGGTAATTTGAATTAGTATTTTGTCCCACCAGATTGAAATCTGGTGTTATTCCTAAGTACCACATTAATCGGTCACCTCTATCACACACTCAACCGTTTCATTCAGGGGAATGACATTCATATCAGGATCCTGGAGCTCGCAGCTATTATCGAAAGTGAGTGATGCATCGATAGTGCCCGTATATTTTAGGGTCAGCCGAATAATTTCACCGGTTCCATCAACTCCCGGCAACGTATCCGAAACTCGCCCAATTACGGCCTTGAATTCACTATTAGTGTCATCCACAATCGATAAAAACTGATTACAGGATTTGCTGAGAAAATCAGTCCCGGATTCATAGAGTTGATAATTTATCAATTCCAGTCCACCGGATAGTGGAATAATAATTTGCATTCCGGATAAATTCGTGACTTCCTCGGCAATAATATCCACGCTGAAAATCTCATCGGAAGCAATTATGACTTTCCGAGGTAAAAATCTCAAAGCCGGCCCTTGGACAGCATCAATTGTAAAAACCCGCAATGCCGGTGATCCGTCTTCTTCGATATCGTTGTATCGTCCCTTCACCTGAAATTCATAATCGCCTTCATCCAGATAATCAAAAGTTATGCTATTTACCGTGTTCCAATCCGACCAATCACTGCCATTCATTAACCAGCTATACTCAACAACATTTTCATTGCCACTGAATTGGAATGTCACCGTGTGATCGTTGACCACTGCATCGTTAAGGGGACCATTGTCAATAATGGTTTCCGGCTCAACAAAGGTCGGTAAATCGGGGTCCGTTGGGTTGTTCCATTCCGGTTCCTCTAGTGTTCCGGGACACCCTATCAACATCAGGGCAATAATCAGAATTGGTATGAGTCGATACATATTCGCCTCTTTCTAAAAAATGATATCTAATATATTAATCGTCCAGACACCGCCGAGAGCTGCTAAAAACATATTTCGGCTTTTTTCGGCATCTTTCATCAACGTAAACGACTGGTCCACCGCCTGTCGCTGAGCAGCCAACAAATCCGGCTGAGTGCGGTTGGAGTTGTAAATTTCTAGGTTCGCAGTATAATCACTCTGGTTCTGAGTAAAATTTGATTGGTTTGTTAAAACCATCATACCAATTCCAGCGGAAACACCAAGTAACGCCGGACCTTTTAACCAGTGCTTCTGAACACACTGGCCAACACCGGGAATAATTGCCGAACAGATCAACGGAACCGTTTTTGACTGTTTTTCCAATTTTAATACAATACTCGTCACAGCCTCGGGAGTTACTGATATGGTTTCGGAATAATAAAGAAATGCTGGTTTTTTCGCCAGCAATGTCCAACTGCCCACGGGACATTCATGATTTTCCAGGGGCAATTTTCCGATAAATTCTCCTTCAAGATACAATTTGGATTTAATTGGATTTCCGGTTACCGATATAAAACCGGTTTTCCGAACCAGTGTAAAGGAGATATCAGGATTCTGACCGGACTTAAGAACAACCTCTTTTGTCTGGGCTTTATAATCCTCCAGATCAATTTTGATTAGAAGAGTCTCTTCTGAGGATAACGCTTTTAATTCAAGGGGGGTCACGCCCATTCGTTCGTCATTAATAATAACCGTGGCACCTTCAGGAACAGATTTGATGGTCACACTTGCCGGAGGAGCTTCAGGCTTCGTTCTCAATGCTTCTTTGCCAAGCAGTTTATTAACAGCACTAACCATCCCGGTAGTTAAAAAGTCATCAATCTTGGCCTGCATATCGAAATTTGCTGATTTTGTAATTTTTCCAGTGGCAATGTCGATTAAACGCATTTCAACGGAATAGGTCGACCCAACCAGAGAAAAGGATCCCGCCAGCATCATCTCAACTCCCAGCAGTTGTCCCGCTTCGACAAGACACCCTTCCGAAGTACAGCCGGATAATTGAAATCCCTGTTCTTCAAGAATTTCGTCCATTTTCCCCCGTTCAATAACCTGATATTCTCCGGTTTTCACAAGGTTACCTCGTAAACGATTGGTCAATGCACGGGTTTCCATTTCAGAAATTCCCAATCCTTCAAATTCCAGTACTGCAATAGTGCTGGTCTTATCTGCCATCAATAAATGGCAATAAATTAAAAGTATAAGGATCAGGGAAACCCTTCTTGTACTTGCCAGTTGAGTAACCATAATTATCCTTTTCTATCGAAAAATATTCATATTACAATAACGGAATATACTCTATTTAACTAAAAATAACATATCTTTTTATGTATATGAAAACTTTAGTGGCATGAATCAATTCTCAATGATTTTCACAAAGCAGATACTGAAAACACTTACTAGCTAATAAAACAATGAATTATTTGATTTCTTTTGGCAGTTACCCTTATAAAAAACGACTGCCACGGTGGCGGATAACAAGAAATTTCGGATATGACAAAGTAATTCAGTTTACAAATTCCGGTATCCAGTTCCATCTCCGGTTTCATAACAAAAAATTAAGTAATATTTAGAAAACTACCGGTTTTCCTTTAAAACAAAAATCCCGCCGGTTCACGACGAGAAATGTTAGTGGCGGGGGACGGAATTGAACCGCCGACACAGGGATTTTCAGTCCCCTGCTCTCCGTCGACAAAAACAATCCGTATCCCGTGAGTATCCGAAATCATGCATCGAGATTAACCTTATAATACCAAATCTAAAAATACGTGCAATCCAACATATCCCAATAAAATATCAGAACCTGATAAATTAATTTCACGAAATTAAAAGTGTCAAATGTGCACTTAAACCATTTATAGTCTCGTCGGAGAAGTGGCGTGAAAAAGGCGTATACGATGTATACAATGAACGGTTTCATGACGGGGCTGCGTATAACCGTAGAGCAGAGGTTATTTATTTCAGAAGATTTGAATAATTAAATTGAATAGATTTTTATGTAGATATTTTTATTATAGACGGAGATGGAACTATCCGAGGAAGTTGACAAAGTCGGATTCTTGAGAGTACTCTTCTCCCTCTTCACCTCGCTATTCAGAACAGACTTTAATCAAACAAACCTTGAATATTGAGTGATTATACAACAAATCCGGATCAATCATCAAAAAAATGTATTTGCTCTATATCAATATATACATTAAGTGGCGAGCCAGTTTCCGCCGTAACTTCGGTTTCATGGGTACGAGAAACAACATTTAATCTATTAATACAAGATAAATGGAGAATGGATTCATTTCCCAACGGCTCCAACACTTCTAATATAAAGGTGGCCGGTTGAAATTGGTTCGACAGCTTTCTCAGATGAATATCTTCCGGTCTGATACCCAATTGAACCGATTGGTTTTCAATTTCTTTTAAACCAGATTCATTAAAATATAGTATGATATCTTCACTATCGCTCTTGAATGTACCCATATGTAATTTTCCGGGTATAAAATTCATCGGCGGACTGCCGATAAAACCGGCTACAAACTTATCAATCGGCCATTGATAAACCTGCATAGGTGTAAATCCACCTGATGAATATTTCCGTCTTTCATGACAACGATACGATCCCCCATGGTCATGGCTTCGGTCTGATCGTGCGTGACATAGATCATGGTGGTCTGCAACGTTTTATGCAATTTTTTAATTCCCGCCCGCATCTGTACGCGAAGTTTGGCGTCCAGATTGGAAAGTGGTTCATCGAACAAAAAAACTTTTGGCTTTCGTACAATCGCCCGCCCTAAAGCGACGCGCTGGCGCTGTCCGCCGGAGAGCTGCTTGGGTTTGCGTTTCAATAGTTCACTAAGTTCCAGAATCTCAGCGGTTTCGGCTACTCGTTCTTCGATTTCATTTTTTGGCATTTTCCGCAGTTTCAGACCAAAGGCCATATTTTCATAAACTGTCATATGGGGATAGAGCGCGTAGTTTTGAAATACCATCGCAATATCCCGATCCTTCGGCGGAACATCATTTACCAAGCTGTTACCGATATATTTCACCGGAAGTCGCTTCTTCGAGACCGGCAATCATCCGCAAGGTCGTAGACTTTCCACATCCCGATGGTCCTACTAGTACCAAAAATTCACTATTCATAACTTCCAGATTTAAATCGGAAATAACTGCTTTCCGGTTATCAAAATATTTACTGATTCTCTCTAAAAGAATGGGGGCCATTTTATACTCCGTTTTGTCAATTTTCCATTAGTTTTGATAAAATTTTGGTACCAATAATAGGAATCCTTCGGTATTCGTTTACCACGGCTATAATCAATATACACAAGCCCAAAACGTTTGCTGAATCCTTCTGCCCATTCAAAATTATCCATTATGGACCATACAAAATAACCGATAGCTGGCAAACCTTCCTTAATAGCTTTCCCGTACTCCCGAATATAGCGATTTAAATAATCAATCCGCTGAGGATCGTGAATTTTATCGTCAGGATGAATCCAATCGTGATTTGCCATCCCGTTCTCAGTCACGACAATCGGTAATCGATATCGTTCATAAAGAAATTTTGGCCCCCAATATAGGGATTCTGGCACGATTGTCCAATTCATAGCCGTTCTTGGAGCTCCCTTTTCCGGATCAACTTTTTCACAGGTATCTCCCTTTACTCGTACACGATCAGCCGTGTAGATATTAACGCCATAAAAATCCAGCGGCTGCCGAATGGTTTCCATATCACTGCTTTGAATTTCCGGCAATGAGTGATACATTAGTTTCAACCCATCTTCCGGATAATGTCCGAGAATCATCGGATCGCCCCACCAGCTATTATTCCATGTATTCTTTTCTGTAATTGACCAGGTTGCAGTGCGAGCCATATTAATATTTTCTGGTGCGTTATTCTCAGGTACAGCAATGACACCGACCTGTGAAATACCGATCTGTGCCGGTATTTTCGTTCTGGACCGGATGACCTGCACAGCTTTGCCATGAGCCAACAGGACATGATGAGCCGCCTTCAATATATCCTGTAAACCTAATTTCAGACCGGGCGCATGGATACCAGTTTGATGGCCAAAATGGATAAAACATTGCGGTTCGTTCAGCGTCATCCAATGCTTCACACGGTCTGAATACCGATCTACTACAATTGATGTATACTCGGCAAACCAGTTTGGACTGTCGGTGTGTAGCCAACCACCTTTCAAAAAAAGATCAGAAGGATAATCCCAATGAAATAGTGTAATCCATGGCTCAATCCCCTTTGCCAACAGTCCATCAATCAATCGATCATAAAATGCCAGACCCTTAGCATTTACCCTGCCGGTTCCATCCGGCAATATCCGTGGCCAGGCAATTGATAAGCGGTAGGAATTCACACCAAGCTCCGTCATCAATTGTACATCTTCCCGCCAGCGATGATAATGATCGGGTCCGATATCAGCACAATCGCCATTTTTTACTGCGTAGGGCTTCTGGCAAAATTCATCCCAAACCGACACTTTCCGACCATCGATAGCAATTGCACCTTCGATTTGATAACTGGCTGAGGAAACTCCCCATATAAAATATTTTGGGAAATCACTCATCGTAGCATACTATTCCTTTACACTTCCCAACATGATCCCCCGGATATAATATTTCTGGGCCACCAGGAAGATAATCAACACCGGCAAAACCGTCACAACAGCGCCTGCCATCATCAATTCCGTATCCTGTGCATGTTCACCCATCAGATTCGCCAAAGCAACTGGTAAAGTGTACATCGAATCACCGGTCATTACTATTAACGGCCAAAGAAAATCGTTCCAGGAACCCATAAATGTAAACAACGCCAGCGTCACCAGAATCGGTTTTGCTAAAGGTAATATCAAGCGTAAATATATATAAAAATCCGTAGCACCATCAATTCGCGCCGCTTCAATCAGACTATCCGGAATGGACATAATATACTGACGAATCAGAAATATTCCGTAAATACTGGCCATACCCGGAATAATAATTCCCCAGTAAGTATTGACTAATCCCATTCGGTTCAACATTAAAAACAGGGGCAGCATGGTTACCTGCGCCGGAATTACCATTGCAGATAAAAGCAATTTGAATAGTTTATTTTTTCCGGGAAACCGGTATTTGGCAAAAGCATAACCGGCCATGGAATTAAACAGTAAAGAGATGAACGTCACGGAGACAGCCACAATGACACTATTGAAAAAATACCGGACAATATCCATCTGTTGGAATAAGCGTTGATAGTGTTCCCAAGTCGGAGTTTTTGAAAAAAATCGCGGCGGGAACTGATTTGCACCACCTTCAGGCATTATTGAAGCCGAAAGCATCCATATAAAGGGCGCCAGAGTAAGAATCGCTGTCAGAAACATAAGCAGATATAATCCGTACTTTTGGTATGGTTTGTTATATTTCATATTGTTTCTGAATCCGCAGTTGAATCAAGGTTATAATCAAAATGATTCCAAACAGAATAAAGGCGATCGCTGCCGAATACCCCATTCGCCAGAATTTGAAGCCCTCTTTATACATCATCAAGACAATGCTCAACGTACTGTTCAGCGGACCTCCGTCAGTCATTACATAGGGTTCGGCAAAGAACTGGCAATATCCGATCAGCGTTGTAATCGTAATAAATCCGGTGGTCTGGGCCAACATCGGCAAAGTGACATTACGAAATTCCTGCCAGCCATTTGCTCCGTCCAATCGGGCGGCTTCATAAAGAGTTTCCGGGATATTCTGAAGGCCTGCGACAAAGATAATCATATTATAGCCAAAGCCTTTCCAGACAGCCATAACGATTAGGGCCAACATCGCCCAGTGAGGATTACCCAGCCAATCTATTGGATTGATACCGACAAAACTCAGTAAATAGTTCAGTAATCCAAAACGGGTCTGGTAGATATAACGCCAGATCACCGCAACTGCTACTAAGGTCGTAACAACCGGTAGAAAAAACGTCAGGCGGAAAAATGGTTTGAAACGGAGCATTTTCGAATTGAGTGCCATAGCAGCCAGCATGGATATTAAAATCGACAATGGGGCGCCAACGAGTACAAAATAGCCGGTATTGCCCAGTGCCTTCCAAAACAAAGGATTTTTAAACAAATCGATATAATTAGAAAATCCTACAAACCGCGCCCGGCTAATATCACCCAGAGAATAGATGTCAAAATCCGTAACACTCATCACTAAAGCCGCCAGCACCGGTAAAAAGAAAAAGATAAATATCGCTGTCATCGCCGGCGTTAAAAACAGGTAAGCGGCGTTCATATTTTGCCCTCTGAATTTCACTTCCGCTCCCGTTCAAGTAACCAGCGACGTTTATTCAGCAGACGATCTACCTCTATATTTAAGCGAGAACCGGCCTCTTCGGGGGTGATGTTACCATAGACCATTGCTTCCACATGCTGTTGAATCTTCAACGCAATCTGTTCCCACTCCGGAATTCGCGGCGTCGGCTTGACATGATGTAATTGATTAAAAAAGATCTCAGTTCGCTCATTCTCGTGTAATCCGGCAATATTCCAGGCAGTGGTATTAGCCGGTAAATCTCCACTGAGTTGATAAAACCGGGCCTGAATTTCCGGCCGTGATAAAAATTCGATCAACTTCCAGGTTGCCGCTTTATTTCCTGAATTTTTAAACATGACGATACTTGAACCACCGGCCGTCGAAATTCCGGGAGATTCACCAGTGAATGCAGGCATTGGCGCAACTGTCCATTTGGAATTCATAGATTCCGGTAAACGTTTTTGGAATTCGCCCAGATTCCAGGGACCACTGATGTAAATTGCAAAATAATCATCTGCAAAACTCTGATATAAATTGGAAATGGAATTCATACCAAGCGGACACAATTGATGCTCATACAATTTTAGAAAAAATCGCAGTGCATTCTGAAATTCAGGCGCATCAAAGTCACCATAAGAATTGTTATCTTTTAACAGTGTTGAGCCGTTTTGCATAGCCATGACTACAATTTCATGCCAACCGTTCAAGGGTAAATAGAATGCATATTCGGTCTTTTCCTTATTTTGAATTTTCAGAGAAAGATCAAACAGTTCATCCCATGTCGCCGGTGCTGTCGAGTGACCAAGTTCTTCAAATATATCTTTCCGGTAAAATAGCAGCCGGGTATCAACATACCAGGGAATTCCATACAGCGTTCCATCAATTTCGTTCGTTGCCCAAATCCCCGAAAAGTATTGGGCTGTATTAATATCTGTTGAAGTTTTCAGTAGTGTATCCAAAGGCTCAATAGCATCCAGGATGACAAATTCCGGTATCCAGGTATTGCCTAGCTGGCACAGATCGGGAGTAGAATTACCCGCATAAGCCGTTAGTAATTTTTCATGGGCCGCCGACCAGGGAATTGCCTGAACCCGGACATGTAATTCAGGATTTTCCTGTTCGAAAACTGTGACCAATTCCCCGAGATGTTGTGCCTCCACACCCATAGCCCAAAAATTGATCACATGGTCATTTTTTTTCACTGAATGGCAAGCATTTAAAAACAAAAATAGCGCCAACAGAAAAATCAGCAGATAGATATAGGTATTTTTAAATTTTTTAAAATAAGAGCTCAGACTCACCGTATTTCTTTTACTTTGACAGCAACATTTTTCCATGAAGTGTTCTCGAACCATGGTCCAATTTATAGAAATAAATCCCACTGGAAAGTGTTTTTTTACTATGGTCCGTTCCGTTCCAGTAAATTTGTTGATAGCCAGAATTTGAATAACGAAGTCCAACCTGATACACAAGTTGTCCATTTATATTATAGATCGATAAGTTTACGAAGCCCGGTTTATCAATACTAAAGCGGATATTGGTTCCGGGATTAAAGGGATTTGGATAATTGTTATAGAGAGTAAATTTTTCAATTATATTACTATTTTCAGAAGAAATTGAGGTTGTCGAATCCGGTACAAAACCAATCGCATCCAACATGTTCTGAATTTCTGAATTGGCCATGAAATTATCCCAGAGAAGGCCGCTCCGGTAATTTTCAATCATACAGATAATCGGCCCCTGATCGATGGCGATGTAAGAACCGGCCACCCAACCTTCGGATTGATTAAAGGCATCTTTAAATCCGAGAGCACCGATAATATCTTCTCCCAAAATCCGGTAAAAATGTTTCAATACTTGCATCGATTCCTCTGGCGTATAGGGAAATGCCGAAAGTGCTGCCGTTGGTGTAATTGTACCATTATCACGACCGGCCGTCGGTTCATGAGCCATGTATCCAACCAAAGGATCGTCACTCGCAGTCAATCCCCAACAGTTTTCACTATAACCCAGAAAGTCCCCGGGATTATCAATACACCAGGCCCGGTTGATCAGACTTATATTGCGATTATTAATGAAATAATTGGTATGACTGTCTTTTTTGCCGCGAGGATCAAAGCCCAAAAATGAATAATGAGTGAAGAACAGCGGTCCTCCTTTATCCCAACCCACATACTGTGGAATTCCGTAAAACGAATTTCCATTTTCGTAATAAGGCTGAGCAGCCCAGCCATTTTCCCAAAGACTGGCGGGAACCGGGTGAGTTGGGGATGCTATCGCCAGGAGATAGACAATCATACACTCGTTATAACCATAAATTGGCATATTCATTTCCCATTCATAATTCGGAGACCAATGCCAATAAATCATATTGCTTGTTGTAGTTCGCCGATACCAATCCCATTCAATCGACTCCCAGAGTTCGGTCGCCAGGGATCGGATTTGGGATTCATCATTATTTTCTAGATCAAAATACTGCCGAACTGTTAATATCCCCTCCGCAACATATGCTGTTTCCACAATATCACCACCATCATCCTTTTCGCTAAATGGTATTGCTGTTCCTGAGCTTCCATTTAACCAATGTGACCAGGCACCGTGAAACCGGTCAGCGTCTTTGAAGAAATTTAACATATTTAAAACATGTACCACACCTTCTTCACGTGTAATGAATCCACGTTCGATAGCCACGGGAATGGTCATCATCCCCATTCCTGATCCACCGGAGGTTACTGTCTCCGGATCACCGGGATAGCGTTCCCGTGATAGACCTGAAACCGGGTGAGCATAATTCCAGAAAAAGCGAAAGGTCGTCTCCTGAACCATATCCAGTAACGCTTCATCGTCAAGTGTTGCTGTGACTGCAAATGCTTCCGTAGATAACCCCGATTCATTATAATTCTGGTCATAGGCACTGACTTTATAATTATAACTGCGGTTCACCAGTCCGTGGAAATCACTGTAGACTGTCAGATCTGATGTTGCCGCTCCAATCTTTAGAAATGAACCACCAGGAGCAGCACGATAGATATTATATCCGGCAACATCTTCATCACTGACCGGATCCCATTCGATCACTATATGTTTTTCATATCCCGAGGCCGAGAGACTTTCAGGTATTGCCGGCGGGGTCGTATCGGTATTCTGCCCTGAGACCATTCGAATTTCATCCAGATACATTATATGAGTAGTAGTATCTGCAACATCCTGACCATAAAATAATGTTTTTATCCTGCTTAAATCAGCATTAGCATGATTATCTTTGAAGGGTTGTAACGGAATTCGCACATTATACCAAACATCATCAGGAATATCACCAATATGATCGGACATTTTAATTTTATCGGTCTTATTATTCGATAAATCTTCCAGATACAATAGCGGTAAATTCACTGAAACAATGACTGAATCAGAATAAACATAGAATGACAATGTGTCTTTCTGGTTAACATCTCGTCCCGGCCAGCCAATTCCTGCTAATGCAATTCCCCAATCACCACTAGCATTTGATGTCCAGCTTAATTTCAGACTGTTCTGTCCCTGAAAATAGTAATCAGTGGAAACGGGAAACTTTTCACCAACCCGTTCCAGCTGACTCGGTGCATTGACATAGCCCCAGCTGGGATCATACGAATCATTAGAAGGACTGTCATCGAAAAAGACATAATCGTCGGCCAGAAGCGAAATTGACAACAGACAAGTAACAACTATTATGTATTGATACATCCTTTTCATAATTACACCTTTTCTATATTATTCATAAATACGCAACGGATTAAATTCATTTTTAGCGAATATATACCATGCAATCGTAGATAAAAATCCACTATCCGGATTCACCCATTCATACCCACCGGTTTTATTAACCGTATAGGGTATAGCATGAACCGTTTTACCGTTTATTTGTTTCTCAAAAATCATTTTATCCAGTTGATTCGCATAGAAATAGCCTCGATATTTGTCACCATACGCCATGAATGCACAGGCTATCTGACCCACACCGTCAAGCCATATATTCTCAATAGTATTATCGGGTCCATGGTAAAATCCAATAACCGTATCCTGATTAACCACTATGGTTTTACGAAAACGTAAATCATATTCCGGTATATTTAGAATAGGAGCAAATACTTCGCCGAAAGCCAGCACCCGCCAGGAATAAAGATCAATAAACAGATTTAGATTTAAATCCAGCTTGCGATCCAACCAGATTTTGATTTGCTCGGCATAATAAGTCTCTCCACAAAACATAAACGCCGAATAACAGTCAATATTACCCTCCGGATGACCGGTTATAAAGTGCAGTTGTTTATCACCATTGCGCCATCCGTGTTGGACATAACCGCCATTGTCATCAACCTTGAAAAATGAAATCAGCAAGTCTTTTAATAACGTCGCAATATCTGAATATTTTTCGGATTGGTAAATGTATTCATAATATTTATAAGCGACCAGCAGCCATGCCATATCTCCAATCCACCGGTCAGTCGCCTGTATCTCATCACATTTGGATTTAATGGATACCATCTGGTAAAATCCACGTGATTCGCCATTTACATAAAAATTCTGCAGGCCAATATCCTGATTATCTTTTTCAGTGGCACGTTGATAAAAATCAAGAATCCGTTCGTCGCGTTCTTTTTCACCTTTCAGGATAAATGCCATCGCGACGAGCGTATTATTAAACGTTTGGGCTTCATCGTTTTCCATTGACGGGAGCAAATTCTGGCCCGGCGACGAAATATCCTGTAACACTTTCAAATACTCGATGACCAGCGGATCTTCCTGAATCAGCACCGAATCCCGGCGTTGCAAGACTCCAAATCCAACAATTTCTCTATTTGGGTCAAGATGTGGACCACCCGGTATAAAACTCAATTCTTCATCTGTGTTGACAAATCCAATATCTTTTAAGTAAACACTACCGGAATCCCGTCCGGAAATGGCCAGTGCAAACTCACCAAATCCGTCAAATTTCGGGTCACCACCCCACCAATAATCAAAATTTTTAATACTAAAGACAATCCGCGTCCACTTATCCCGATACGTTGACAATGGTATCTTTTTCCCATATACCGAACCATCCCGGTCAATATATTTAATTTCAAGATCAGATTCGCTACCTACTGATTTTATTTTTAATGCGATTGGCCTAAGAGGATCAAAATCTGCCGGTAGTACTTTTTCAACACTTGCCCAACCGTAACCTGGTTTCGTCTTAAAGACTGATAAATCATAGTGGATAATAAGTTCATCCCGATCTGTTTCCGGTGTAACAATAAAGACATTGCACCCATCTTCAACTGAAGTGGTCCAGGATGCTGAATTATTCCAAGAATCTTGGACAGGATCGTCAGTTGAATGTGTTTTTGGATTTATTTCCACATTACCGGCACATGTAGATATTAGGAAAAAAGGTATGAAAAATATGCTAATTATTTTCTGCACTATTCTTTCCTAAAACATTTTATCTTCGGCTAAGAGTAATCGGATTTTTTCAAATCCCGGTAGTCGTTCAAAACGGTTGGTAATTTTCCCATTATTCAGGTAATTATTAAGGCTAATCAGAATCATAGCCTGATCCAGGGCTAAATAAGATTTTCCGACATCACCAGTAACCGGGTCAAGAGAATCATAAAATCCATAGTCTCCATAAATCGGGTATTTCGCAAGCATTATTTTTAAATTCCTAAATACGATCTGTGGATTATAGGATAGCGCTAAAATCGATGCATGAGGAGAAACTACAGAAGGTAAATATCCATTAACTTTCGTTCCAATATCTGGGACACCAAATTCTCCATACCCACCGGTAGGAATTGATGACGGCGACATCCCCCAAACCGGGTAATTCAACCTGTTCAAGGCATAATCGGTATGAATCTGTATTGCTCGACGGTTATTTTCTCCGATTCCGAATGGCGCTAATGTTTGCTCATTTACTAATAGTCCGGGCATCAGAAATTCGAATAGCGCTCCACCCCACGATGGTACAATTTTCATATCCAGATACTCATAATAACTCTGAAAATAGTGTATTCCCGAGGCGACGTTCCAACTTCCTTTCGGTTTCTGCTGCTGTTCATAATCCAACGGTAGAGTGCGTTCCTGATAGTACCAATTCTCCGGTTGAATATTTCCCTGCATGATACCAAGGTACAAACATATCCGACTTTCCGAACACAGCAATCCATAGTGATACGGAGAAAATTTCTGTTTGTCGGCATCATATCCCAGGAAAAAGTGATGTAATGAATCATCATACAACCAGCTGAAATTAGCCTGATTAATCAGATTATAACATATATCCGACAAGTCTGGAAAAACCACACCAACAATCTCAAGTGAGCTAAGCAGCCAGGCATAATCCACTGACGAAATATAACGCCGGGATTCTTGAAGAGTATTCAAATCGTACCAATTATAAAAAAAACCATTATGCCGAGGTAATCTGTTTAATTCGTCTAAAATTTGTTCAATCAATTTCTCTGCATCGGAAGGGTTGATAAAACCAAAATCCATTGCCGAAACAATTGCCACCATCTGCAAACCAATGTTGGTTATCGATGTATAATCGGCTATTTCTATCGGTTCCAACCAAATTTTATCAACAACAAACCCGGTCTTATTATCAACGGCATTCTCAAAATACCGCCAGGTATCAAATGCAACCGTTCTTAAAAACCGATCTTGGCTCGACGTATCGGGGATTTGAAAACGATCATCTGGGAATCCCCTCAGATTAAACTTTAAAAATCCATGTTTATTATTATCACAGTTGCATAGCAAAAACAGCAATACTATTCCTATTATTTCCCACAATCGAGCTCTTTTTTGACAGCTATGCATTGCGGTCTTTCACTCGATTAAAGGGTAACTTCCACTCGGCAGGTTTCATTATCGCATGTCTGAATTATATTCCCGCTTGTCTTTTTACCGTCAATCAACATTTGCTTTATCCTCCCGGCCTTTCCAGATTTATTCGTCACCCGAATATTGTAATGTGTTCCCCGAAAAATCCGTTTAACGGAAAAAGATGGCCAATCCGATGGAATGTGCGGATCAATAATCAAACCATCCCTACAGGCCCGAATACCTAAAATCCACTCCATCGTACATTTTTGCAGCCATGCTGGCGAACCGGTGTACCATGTCCAACTACCCCGGCCATAATAAGGTGATTCGGGGCCATCAATATTACCGGGAGTAACATAGGGCTCGCCTTTATATCTATCCGGATCCAATCCGTTAAGGATTGGATTTATCCCTTTGAAGGACTTAAAGGCCAGATCGTCCCAGCCAATTTTCGCAAAAGCCCAGATAGCCCATGTTGCAGCATGAGTATATACGCCACCGTTTTCACGGGCGCCAGCAGCATAACGGGATAAATAACCGATATATTCATCCGGTTCGCTATAACCAGGATAAAGCAGCAAAGGTCCATTATTCTTCATTAAACGGTCTATCACAGATTTCATGGCCTTTTGACAGTAATCAATTGGTGCACTATCGGCAATGACACTCCAGGTTTGAGCATTCAGATAAATTTGCCCCGCTTGATTTTCTTGACTACCAATTAATTCGCCGTTGTCCTTGGTTGCCCGAAGAAACCACTCGCCGTCCCAACCGAATTCCAAAAGCGTTTTCTTTAATCGGGTCACTTCCAGCCGATATTGTCCCGCTTTCGGAGTATTTCCGATCCGATTTAATAAATCATCAAAACGGGTCATGATATAAATTAAAAAATGGATAATCCAGAAAGATTCGCCCTTCATTTCAATACCAGTTGCACTGAGGCCATCATTCCAATCACCACTACCGATCAATGGTATTCCCCTGGAACTCATTCGCTTCAATGCATAATCAATTGCCTGGCAACAGTGTTCCAGAATTGTCGCCCCTTTCGGATCATCATAGTACTTTACTTGTCGTTTGAGCAGATCTAAATCATCCGTTTCTTCCAGATAGCTCAGGGTGACAAAAGGCAACCATAAAAAATCATCGGAAAAATTTGAATCAAGTCCACTGTCTGTTATCGGATGCCACCAGTGTAGAGCATGCCCATCTTTGAACTGATGTTCGGCATGCAGACAAATCTGTTTGGCTGTCAGTTCCGGACTAATGGGCAGAAACACCTGGCTGTCCTGCAATTGATCTCGATAGCCAAATGCCCCACTTTGTTGATAATATGCGGTTCTTGCCCATAATCTCCCGGAAATTGCCTGGTATTTTAACCACTTATTTACCAGTAGATTCAGTGATTCGTCCGGTGTTGTCACTTCGGTTTTTTTAAATGTATCACACCAAAATTCACAAACTTTCTTCAACGACTCATCCACAGATTCTGAATCTTTAAATTCTGAACGGATTTTATCCAGTTCTTCAAGATTTTTTACCAAGCCGAACTGGTAATGTGTTCTGGCCCTTTGCTTCGCTTCAATTGTCAAGTGCATACTTGTCCCGGCAATTGCATCATAAAAAGTACCTTGCTGATTTTGCATGGGTGAATTATTGAGAACAACCGGATTTTGAAGGGTTCCAAATTGACCGATAAAAGTATCTTTATCGAATTCAAATTGTAAAAATGGTTTGTCAGACGTCAGAAATCCAATATAAGGATAACTGGTATTCCAATGTCCCCGACCTGGTACACCAATATCCCAGAGGCGTTTCGTCGCAAGTACAGAATTCCGTACCCGATCCAGTTTGGTCTCAATAAACGTTTTATGGAATTCCCGATGATGATCGGCACTGGAACCAAGACACCACTCAAGATAGGTAACCATAGTAATTTGGCGTGTTTTATTGGAGAGATTTTCAATACGGATATCCCATATTTCCAGTGATTTATCAAGAGGTATAAAAATCGTGAATATCGAGCGGATTCCCTTATATTCAGCAGTAAAACGGGTATAACCAAATCCATGAGCACATTGATAATCATCCAACTCCGTGCGTGATGGAAGCCAGGTTGGATTCCAGACTTCACCACTTTCTGCATCTTTTAAGTAAATATACTTTCCCCAGTTATCCTGAACCAGATCCTGATGCCAACGGTTTAGACGATTAAACTCCGAATGCTCCAGCCAACTGAATCCACCTCCGGTCTGAGAAATTGTCAATCCGTAATGACCATTGGAAAGGACATTTATCCAAGGCTTAGGAGTATGTGGTGTTTTAATAATATATTCATTTCCATCTTCTGAAAAATACCCGTATTTCGTCTCATACTTTTTCATATTAACTGATCAATATCCATATTTAAAATTCAATCTCTATGTCAATACGCTGGACGGCAGACAATCGGCCAAAGTCCGCATAAGCATAGTTCACATTCAGGAACGAATTCAGCAGCTTATACCGAATTCCGCCACCAACCGTTAATCCCTGTTCACTGTTCTGTTGAAACAGTGCCTGGTACCCCGTTCGAAAAAACAGGATCCGATTCAAACCCCATTCAATCCCAAGATTCACTTGTTCCGTATTATCGTTTGGGTGAACAGCATCAATTTCAGCCACAATGTCGCCAATCGGAAATTCAGGGTAATTCACCGCCAATCCAATTCGAAATATTAACGGTAAATCCCAACTGCTCGTCTCATAGTATGCCGGAATATATTCATTATCACCTGATTCATTATTGTCCTGGTCGTAATAGATACGTAAATCTTTCCCTGTGAATTGCATTTTATCACCGAAATTTGAGACTGAAACACCGATTAATAAACGATCATTATCAGTTTTATACAAACTTCCAAAATCAAAAGCAATACTGGTTGCATCACAATGCCAGATACTTTCCCGAACGTATTTGGCATTAAAACCAACACTGAAAAAGTTCGTCAATTTCTTAGCATATGCTATTCCTACCGCCAGATTTCCTGCGGTAAATTGTTCCCCGGTACCTTCTGGCAGTTCCACGGTTCGTACATCCATCATACCCATTGAGAGTGAGTTAAATGAAAATCCAATCGTTCCGAAACTACCCATTGGCAGGACCACACTGGTAAATGCCAACTCCGTATCTAAAAACCAATCGGTATAAGATGCCAGTGCTTTTCTGTTATCAAATCCAGCGATCACGGACGGATTCCAGTACAAGGCCGATGCATCATTGACAGATGCTACTCCGGCACCACCCATCCCGATGCTTCGCGCTCCAACTCCGATTTTGAGAAATTGTCCCATCGTTGTCCCGACTTTTGTAATCTTCGCATAACCGGGTATCATTAAAAATCCAATCAATGTTATCGTTAAAAGACTTCGTTGAATTTGTCGCTTATTTATCATAATAAACTCTATTTAATTACCGCAAATTTACCAGTGAAATCCCCGGATTCACCGGCATCAACATGATAATAATAAATCCCGGCAGCCAGATCTAAACCGTCTTTTGTAGTAAGATTCCAGGCTTCACTTCCGTCATCAGCGCTACTTTCATGGTAAATTGTTTTAATATGATCACCGCTTTGAGCATAAATCCGGATTGTACATTTACTGGGCAGATGAATAAAATACACCCGCCGTTCTCCCCGACCCGATGCCAACATTCTGCGTGGTTCCCAAGCCGCTGCTGCGACATAAGGATTCGGAACAACTGCAACCCGATCGATATTATTCAAAGCAATTTGGGGATCGTCTTTTGCCGCAAAGGTTTTAAATGAAAAAATATCTCCGCTACGAAAAGGCAGATCAATGGCAATTATCGCCGTATCGCCCAAACCGGGCTGAATGGGTTCAACACCTTCCGGGGCAATAAACTGGATTTTCCAGGTTTCCCGGTTGAATCTGCCATCCTGAAAGTGCAATTGAATATAATCACCATCAGTCAATAAACTATCCAACTGGTCAGAAGGCTCCCAGAGATAAGCCCGTACTTTTTTATTAGCGATTACATCCCAAACACGAAAATTGGTCTCATGTTTGAAACTGGTTTTTAGAAATGAACTGTCGATAATACCAAAGTGAATCTCGTAGCGGGTCGGAAAATTCTCTGAACGTATTTCCAGTTTATCATTCCAATAGCTGTTCATAGAAGCAAAGTATACCAAATTTGATTTTGAGCCTGTTTTCCAGATCGAAAGGGTATCATTATAGGCCACGATGTCATTTTTAATCCTGATCCGCATGCCGTTAAACATGGGATTTGAGTCCTCTCCAGACAGTGCTGTGGATTCACTGAAAATAACATTAGTGTCATAATCGGTGGTTAATTCAAATAGTGAATATGTTAACGTATCCTGATGTGTTGTGTCATCGAAGCTTAGCAAATAATCACCGATATTTACATGACGAGGATCAATAAAATCTAATAAAATGTCACCGCTGCCCCAACCTTGGGCTTTCACAATACCATCGGCGGTTTCCGGAGCGTGATACCCTGCTGCGGGGGCATTGGGTGTAACCACAGCCGTATTTCGATCAGTTGTAACATTGCCATTTATATCTTTAAAAATGGTTTTTGTACATTCCGATGGTAAAATGAATTTTTCTGCCCAACCCTGATCATACGAAACCACCGCATAATAATAAGTTTTCCCATTAATTACATCGGTATCAACGAAGGAATGCTGCAATCCATTGTCGGATCCCAGATAATATTTACTACCATCCACGTCCACTTCAAAAAAACCCTTGACGCTGTCTTGGAGGTCAAATACAGCAAAGGGTTCATAAAAGGTCGCTTCTCCATATCCGTTTGTAATAAGATAGGCGTCATTAAAAGCCTCATCACTGGATCGATAAACACGATAACCTTCAAAGTCATACCCTTTATTAGTCGGATTGGCAAATTCGTCATAGGAGTTTTCCGCGGCATTATCCCAATAAAGAGTAACTTTACCATCACCGGGAACAACGGTCAATTCCGGTTTTATTGGTGGTCGAGCAAAATTATAGTTCGCATTATAAATATCCTGGACCACTTCTTTGTTCCGTTTTAAATCACTCAAATTCTCACCAAAAACAAGTGCCAGTGAAAAGCGTTCCGTATGTCCAGGGGGCATGATAAATGGCCCCGAACCAAACAGAAAGGCAATATTCCCATTTTGACTGCCCGTATCAAAATGGTAGTTCGCGATTCGCTCCCATATAACATCATCGTACTGAAATTCAACACCTTGACCGATATAAAACGAATCAAATGCAGTTAGACCAATCTGGTCAGATTCGTCTTTGTCAGTTTTATCAAAATTGGGTTCACCATCGGTTGGCAAACCGTCTCCTTCGCCATAATCACCTGTTCCACCGACACCATCAGCACCCAAATCATTTAAATCCGGATCCCAATCTCCATCATTATCAATTCCATCGGAACGATTCTCATCAATCAGATAGTTATCAAAACCACTTCCATTTATCCAATCCCGATACTTTAGACCGACATGGACATTTTCGTTTTCATCGATAATTCCATCCAGATCATCATCAATGCCATTAAAGGATTTTTCACTGACGGTTTGATTGCGAATATAATGATGTTCCGTATCGCCATCTTTTACAAATAACGTATCGCCGACAAATCGATAAAAAGAGCCATCCCCACCGGTGTCGAAGGACACTAACTTACGCCCCCAATTATTATCCGGCTCAAGATCACTGTAATCAATAACAACCAGATCACCGGAGAGAACCCGCGCTTGGAAATCTGAGGCAGTGAACGATGAACCAGCCCCATCACTACCATCTCCATCATTATCAATCCCATCAAACGGATTACCGGGACTCTCCAGAAATGCATAACCACAATAGCCGGTCTGCCAGTTTCCGTCTCCTAAACCGTTAGCGTCCCAGGTATAGGCCAGATCGAGGTTTAAATCATAAAAAGCATTATCGTCGTTGGAATCATTTTGACCGCCAACACCGGCATCGGCATACATCCCAAAAACAGCCTTATTATAGTGAGTTGTACTGATATTAGTAATATCGTAATGCCAAAAGATTATATCCTCAGCCAGAACATTTGACCACTGGAATCCCCGGACTGCCATTCGCATTCCCAGGCCACCACGCGTACTATCATATTGATTGCAGAAAAACAACCCGTTAAAGTCCCGACCATGATCCTGATAATCGTCCACAACAAAGTAACTCTCCTGGTCGGCATTACTGCGCTGCCCGAAATATCCATTCCAAACATTCCGCCAGGCAGACGGCTGGTCCGGCCAGTATTCCGGCCAGGTATTGGGATCATCACTCATGGCAATATAGTCCTGCTCCGGATCTGAGAAGCCCGGCAAGGGTTGCCAACTGAATTCAGTCCCGGTAGGTCCGGTTTCATAGTGTTCACGAAAACCGCCTTCAACAATATGAATGGTATCACCACCTATCAGAGCCACTTCAGCAGCGACAATCGGATAAATACCATCCATATAAGAATGTTGGCTTCCTCTCGGCCAGACACCTGAAGGTTCTTTACCCCACCAGGCTACCTCCCCAAAATTCCAAAACAGCGTTTCTACCAAATTCCCATTATGAAGTCCCTGCTTACGAAACTTTCGGTCACCATGTAATTCTTCAATGTTATTTTGGGCAAATGATAGTAAAGTGCAAATAGTAAGAAAAAATATAATGGCACGTATATTTCTCATAAGTTCACCTTTAAGCCAAAAATAACTTGCCGTGGCGCGGTATAGTAATCCGGCCGCGTTAAAAAATCTTCAAGGCTATGAATCGGCTGTTCAGGAACATAGGTAGGAATTAAAGATGTCGCCGGATCACCAGTATCCGTAAATACATTAACCGCATTTAACCGATCAAAGAGGTTTTTAACCTGGACATATATAACCATATGAGCATTATTGATTGGAACAATATACTTTGCATTTAAATCGACATTAAAGGTATAAGGTTTGCGCTCCGAGTTTTCAAAGGATGTCCGCTGATTCTGATATTCCGGTGTGTAGGGTAAACCACTACCAAGACTAGCGATAATACCGGTACTCCACTTCACATCCGCCAAATTCAGTGAAACATTCAATGTGTGTGTTTGATCCCAGTCCAGGGATACTGTCTGAATTTCAGTGGCACGCGGTGGATCAGATTGTTGGTCATAAAACACCGCATCAGGGTCAGATGCATTTCCTTCGGCTACCTGATAGGTATAGTCCACTGCCCCGGAAAAGATTCCGATCTGACTCTGAGTTATTGATAATGTAATCCCACGGACGTTGCCGTAATCACGATTAACATAACGAGCGTAGCTGTCTCCCAATATATATAATTCATTTATTTCCGTACCAATTAAATCACGAATATCTTTATAATACCCCGTAAGTTCCAAAACCAGACCGCGACTGAGCATTTGCTGCAATCCTATCTGATAAATCGTTGTTTTCATAGGTTCCAGATCAGTATTTCCCATGATTGTATTCAAACCACCACCCTGAACTTCAAATTCGGAATTGTAATACAGATATTCAAAATTCGGTATCTGGAAAAAATGTCCGTAAGAAATATGAATAGCTCCCTGATCGGTAATGGGAAAAGACATCCCCAACCGTGGGCTCCATTGCTGCTTTGCAGTTGCTTTTTTAAAGGGATCTGAGTTCTCTTTGTAAGTCCCTTGGGGATCGCGTAAATCCTTTGGGATCACTCCATCGGGTTCAAAATAATCCCAACGTAGTCCCATGGATAAAATTATTCTTTGAAATTCAATTTTATCCTCGAGCCAGTAGGCGATTTCCTGTGGTTTATGGCGATACTTATTATTATTCACACTCTCTGCGGGATATATTTCCGGTTGCCAGTTGGTGGTTCTATCCAAAAACAGACTGTATTGATGGAGCCATAAATTACTTGAACGATATTCCCAACCGGTTTTAACTTCATTATTTTGATTCAACTGAGAGATCAGATTCCATTTAATAGTGTTCACCTTGGAATTCCGGGAGAAATGACTCATATCCATTCCTCCGGTATAAAATCCATACCCCAAACGCCGTAAAAGCTGTGAACTGACATAATTATTGTTGTTGGGATCCGCATAGATATAGGATTCATATTCGTTGAATAACTGATTGAATTTCAGAGTATAAAATATATTCTGTTTTAAAATTTGTGTCAGCCCCATTGAAAATTGATAACGATGTTGATATTGAGTTGCGACTCCATCGGGATTATATTTAAAATAGTGATTTTCATCTTGATTATAATCTTTCCAGCTTCGATCAGAATAGCTTCCCTGCAAATCCAGCGATAACCTTTCCAATAACTGACAGGATAATTTTCCCGTAAAACTTACTTTTTCATTTGGATTCATAGTCTGAGCTTGACCAGTACCACTTCGCTCAATGGTCCAATTGTTTGGATCAGGATCATCAACAACGGATGAGTCAGATGGCAAAAATTCTGATTTGCCATACAAATACCCATCGGAAGCCGTTTTCCTGCCTGACAAATAGAATGAGGTTTTTGGAATGAATGGAACCGGACCCGCAATACTCAATTCACTGCTATAGATAGCGGATGGATCAACATCGTCAATATGATAAAATGGAATAGAATGCGTACTAATAAAATCACCGGTATAAAAATCGGCGTTCGCACTATAGTCTGCACTACTACCTTTGGTAATAACATTGACAACACCGGACATTGCTTGCCCATATTCCGCACTAAAAGTTCCGCTTATAACCTTTACTTCCTGGATTGTACTATTTTCGATTTCAACGGCCATACTCCCATCATAGGGATCCGATATTGAGACACCGTCCAACATATAAGAGACTTCTCCGGCACGACCGCCGCGAAAGTGTCCATCTACGACACCAGCCTGAAGATTTATTAGTTCCTGAAAGTCCGTTACCGGCATTTTCTCAATTTCATCAGAACCTACTACCGACATTGTTGAAGTTCTGTCACGCTGGATATCCGGACGTCGTCCCATGACAATTACCTCCCCCTCACTTTCCAAAATTGTCCGCGAAAGGCTGAAATCCTGAATGGTAGTAAAGTCTGTATGAACCGGTACAGTATTCAATTGAATTCCTTGGTACCCGATCATGGACACATTCAGAGTATATTCACCAGGTGGAATATTTAAAATGACATAGTGTCCATTAAAATCCGCAGCGGCACCCAAACTTGTTCCGGTTATGGATACATTTACACCGACTAAGGGCTGTCCGGTTTCTGAATCAATGATATTACCGCTAATTTTACCGGTAACCCCACCAAAGCCGACTGTTGTCACACAAATTACGATCATCAGAATATGATATGGGCTTCTAAGATTCATGTTCTTACCATATTGTAATGAAATTTAAGCAGCAGCTCCTAAAAAAGAAGCTGCTGCTCACTATTTTCTGTTATTTTGATAAAACCATTTTTGAGACCTGGGTCATTTGGTCTGCACTTAATTTATAGAAATAAATACCAGAAGGTGCTGATTGGCCGTCTTTAGTCATTCCATTCCATACAATTGAATGATAACCCTGACTCATCTGAGTATGGACCAAAGTGGTAACATGTTGCCCAAGAACGTTATAAATATCCAGTTTGACCTGCGTTTTTATAGGAATCTCAAATGAGATTGTTGTTGACGGATTAAAGGGGTTTGGTACATTCGGATACAGTTTAAAATCCGCAACAACCGGAAGGTGTTCATCTCCAATGGCCGTTCCTGTTTTAGTCGACAGAATGACACCTCTATACATGAAATATTTTTCAAAACCAGGATCAACCCACTGACAACCCCACCAGTTCGGTGCATAATCAGAAACACCTTCCGTAA
>Ga0265596_1000432_pt1 | contig 25818 bp, 28 predicted proteins | sample saktaG_FD_190143 | JGI IMG/M metagenome (GOLD analysis project Ga0265596, IMG submission 190143) | Saline water microbial communities from Sakinaw Lake, British Columbia, Canada - sak_2013_06_06_60m | ecosystem: Environmental > Aquatic > Non-marine Saline and Alkaline > Saline ...
AATAAATTCCTGCTTTTTCAGTTAAGAAATATAAAATTGTAATATTTATTAAAGTTCCAATTGCACCAACAAAAGCAAATTTAGCAAATTCTTTTATTACATTTTTCTTGTAAGGTAAATATTCTATCAAATTTTGGAGATAATAAATAATTTCTTTTATTCCTACTTTGCTCTTTCCTTTAATACGATTAGTAAAAGTAATAGGAATTTCTTTTATGTTCTTATATTTTCCTTTGATTATAATTTCTAAAAGAATCTTAAATCCTTTTGGATTCAAATTGACATTTTTTATAACTTCTCTTTTAATCATAAAAAATCCTGTCATAGGATCTTTAACTTTTGTATAAATTCTTGATAAAAGCGTAGCAGTTTTAGACATGACCATTCTTTTTAAATTCCAACCTTTTATTTTACCACCCTTGATATATCTGCTTCCAATTGTGAAATCTGCTCCTCCTTTTTTAATTGCCCAAAAAAGTTCTTTTATTTTTTCAGGTGGATGACTTAAATCTGCATCCATAACTCCTAATACATTGCCTTTAGAAATTTTAAATCCTTCAAGCACAGCAGAAGACAAACCCAATTTTCCTTTTCTATGAACAATCTTTAAAGTTGGATATTCCTTTTTTAAACTTTCAACAATTTCTCCAGTTTTGTCGGGAGAATTGTCGTCCACAATAATTAATTCTCCCTTTATGTTATTTTCTTTAAATTCTTGGAAAATTTTTTGAATTAAAATAGAAATGTTTTCTTTTTCGTTATATGTGGGAATTATTAAAGATAAATCCATTTTGTGTATAAAACAAAAGATTTTAAAATTTAAAAACTTATCAATAAGTATTTAATTTGAATTTTCTTATGTTAATTATGAAAAAATTTTATAAATTTTTTGAAGATAAAAATGTCCTTATTTTTGGGATTTTTATCTTACTTTTTTTAATTCTTAAAATCTCTTTTATGGCATTTAAGTTTAGTGATGAAAATATTTATTTTTTTATGGCAAAATTAATTACTCAGGGTCAATTACCTTATAGAGATTTCTTTTTTGCAAGTCCTCCGTTACAACTTTCTGTTCTTTTTGGCCTTCTTTTTTTAGTGAATTCAAAAATAATTCTTTTAAAATTAATTCCATTAATCGCCAGCGTAATTACTGCATCCATAATTTTTCTTTATGTTAAAAAGAAATTTAATTCAAATTGTGCTCTTTTATCATCAATACTTTATTTATTTTCTTTTATAATTTTAACAACGACCGATTATTCTACAGGAGTCCATTTAACCTCTATGTTTTTTATGATAAGTTTTTATTTAGTCCACAAACAAAAATATTTTTTGGGAGGAATCATTTCTTCGCTCGCTCTTTTAACAAGATTGTATGTTGCTTTTGCAATTGTTGGAATTGGAATTTATTTGTTGATTAAAAATTGGAAAAAATTTGTTTGGTTTGCTCTTGGAATCAGTGTTATTTTTATTCCAGTAAATTTGATTTTACTTTTTTTGTTTAAAGAAAATTATTTGACTTCTGTTTTTTTATATCATTTTTTAAAAACAGAGGGAATTCTAAAGTTGGGTATTTTTCGATTTTTTATTAAATGGGATTTTACTCTTATAATTCTAACAATAAGTTCACTTTTTTTGAAAACAAGAAAGTCCCTTAAACAACCTTTAATTGTTGCTGGAGCAATTAGTTTATTTTATGTTTTTTATTCTGATGTATATTATCTTTATTTTGGGGTTTTAATTCCTTTTTTAGCAATATGTGCTGGAGTAGTTTTAGGGAAAATAAAAGAAAGGAAAAAAGAAATTGCAGTAGTTCTTATGATTTTAGTTTTGTGTTTGGTTATTTTTAATTCTGCTTTTTATGTAAAAAATCATGCTTTAACTTCAAAAATAGAATTTTTAGATGAAATTTCGGAATATATTAAAGCAAATAGTTTAGAAAATCAAACAATTTATGGAGATTTTGAAATAGCTCCTCTTGTTGCTATGGTTTCTGAAAGGAAAATAATAAATAATTATATAGATACTAATGAAAAAACATTTTTAACAGGGTTGTATAATATAGAAGAGAGAACTAATTTATTAAAAGGAAAAGTCAAATTTGTGATCCTAAAAGTTTTTATGGATTCTAATAATAAAATAATTTCTACAGAGCAGATTATTAACAAAACTTTTTTATCTGATGAATGCACTCTTGTTAAGACTTATAATTTAGAAAAGGATTATGGTGGTGATAATGCAGTTGTTTTATTTGATTGCCTGCCTAAACTTTAAACTTGAAATCTTAAAATAGCACCAATTCCTCCAAGATTAAAAAATTGTTCTCCTTCTTCTGTTTCAATTGAAATTATCTCAATTTCTGAACTTGTGTTTTTTGCAAGTTCTTTTAATGGTTTTGAAATTTCTTTTTCAATTTTTTTTGATAAGAACAAAATTTCTACTGCTCCATATTTTAATGCTTTTTCAACTTTCTCTTTTCCAAGTGCAGATTTATCTGGATTTTCACCCAAAGTTTCAAAAAGTTTTTTTAAAATATTTTTTTCATAAATTATTTCTTGTTCAGCCAAAATATCTTGTGATTTTGTTACTAGTTCTTTTATTCCTGACTCATCGCTTCCTCCAATATCTATTCTTCCAATTATTTTTTTTCTTAATTGATCTGTTAAATATTCATTATCTATAAATTCGTCCTTTGTTGGAATTGGTCCGCCGATTATAATGCCTTTTAATTTTTGCATTTCAAAAAAGATTTTTTTCATTTCTCCTGCAATTCTTTTGTAGAAATCTCTTGTTAGGCCTTCTGTAATTCTGTGAAATCTTTGTGAACTTTGACCTCCTGCACGAACTTTGCTTGGAACTCCAGAAGTCATCTTTTGCAAAATATCAATTCTTTTTCCTTCAAGTAATCCAATTGTGGCTTCTTTTCTGTCCATAACCAATAATCCAAAAACTTCTGTAACTTCCAGCATTGCTTTTAAAGATTCTAAAACAAATTCTTTATCACATCTATACAATCTTATTTTCAAAGGCATTGGAGGCTCAATTTCCCACAACTGTAAATCACTTTGTCCTTCTGTTTTTGAAATGTTCCCGCAAAAAATTGCCATTCCATTTTCAGGTGTTTTTTTAAAAGTTTTTAAATGGCGAACAATTTTTTCAAGAGCATCTGTGACATTTTTTCGTGTTGAGGTTGACTTAATATTTTTTGCTGTTGATTTTTCAGCTTCAAGTTGCCTTTGAACAGAATTTACATCATATCCTGCTGGAATGTAAACTGTGATTAATTCAGTATGTCTTCCCTTGTGCTTTTCAAGTTCTTCAAGAACATCTTCAAGTTCATATTTTGTTAAGGTTGTCATAAGAATTCAACTCCAAATTTACCTTCTTTTATTTCCTTCGCATTTGCAACATTCTTAAAATCATTTAACATTTCTTTTAATTGTTCATAAACTTTTTTTTCTAAACTCACAATGCATTCAGCATTCATTGGTTTTTGTTCTTTTGTTTTTTCTTGACGAATTTTTGAAAGAAGTTCTATAAATAAATTTCCTTTTTCTGATTTTTCGTTAATTTCTATTTTTGGAAATTCTGTTAAATGAATTGAAATTTCTTTTTCATATTTTTTGAAATAATTTTGATAAAGTTCTTCAGATAAAAAACAAGTAATTGGAGCCATCATTTTCAACACTGCTAATAAAGAATTATATAAAACATATTGAGCAGATTCTTTTCCTTTTTGATTGTTATAAATTCTTTTTTTAATTATTTCAAGATAATTATCACAAAAGTCGTGCCAGAAAAAATCTTCAGCAATTCTTTTTGCAGAAGAAATATTATAATCTAAGTATTGTTTTTTAACTTCTTCAACAACTTCTTTTGTTTTTTGTAACATATATTTATCTATCTCTTCTAAAACAGGTTTTTTATTTGAATAATCTTTTAAATTCATGAAAACAAATTTTGAAGCATTTTGTAATTTTGTTAAAAACTTTTTCCCTGCAATCAATTCTTGTTCTTTGAAGGGGAGGTCATTTCCTAAACTCGCTGTTCCTACCCAATATCTAAATGCATCTACATGGTATTTTTCAATTAATTCATCTGCCCAAATAGCATTTCCTTTACTTTTGTGCATTCCTTTTCCTTTTGAATCCAGAACATATGTTCCAATCATTATTTTTTCCCAAGGAATTCTGTTGAATAATAAATGACTTTTCAAGATTGTGTAAAAAGCCCAAGTTCGAATTATGTCATGAGCTTGTGGTCGGATAGACATTGGAGCAATTTTTTCATATTGTTTTGGGTTTTCTAACCATTTACAAGCAATTTCCGGGCTGTTTGAAGAAGTCATCCAAGTGTCTAAAACATCTTTTTCAGGAACAGCTTTTTTCCCACATTCTGGGCATTTTTTTTCAATTTCAATTGGGTCAACCGGAAGTTCATTTTCTTTTGGGAAAATATTTTTTTTACAAGATTCGCAATACCAGACAGGAATAGGAATTCCATAATATCTTTGTCTTGAGATAATCCAGTCCCATTTAAGATTTTCTGTCCAGTTTTCAAACCGTTTTCTCATAAACTCTGGCATCCACTTTATTTCTTTGCCTCTTTTTATTAAATCTTTTTTATATTTCAGAGTTTTTACAAACCATTGTTTTGTAATTAAATATTCCACAGGAGTATTGCACCTCCAACAACTTCCAACAGTTTGCTGTAAATCTTTTTGTTTTGTCAGAATGTTTTTCTCTTGTAATTTTTTAATAATTTTTTCTTGGGCTTCTTTTAATTTCATACCACTATATTCTTTTGCTAACTCATTTAAGGTTCCATCTTTGTTTAAAATATTTTTTAAATCTAATTTATATTTTTTCCACCATTCTATATCTGTATTGTCTCCAAATGTGCAAATCATAACAATTCCTGTGCCAAAATTTTTGTCAACTTTTTCATCTTTTCTGATTTTTACTTTTTGGTTGAATAAAGGAACTACTACTTCTTTTCCAATTAATTTTTTGTATCTATCATCTTTCGGATTTACAAAAATTCCAACACAAGCAGGTAAAAATTCTGGTCTTGTTGTTGCAATACTTATTTTTTCTTTTGAATCCACAATATTAAAATTAAGGTAATTTAATTTTGTTGTTCTTTCTAAATCTTCAACTTCTGCTTGAGCTAATGCAGTTTCGTGATGTGGGCACCAAATTGTTGGCTCTTCAGCATTATAGCAATCCCCTTTTTCAACTAATTTTAAAAAAGACATTTGTGCAACTTTTTGAGCTTCTGGAGAAATTGTTGTATAAAGTAAATCCCAATCATAACTATGCCCAAGTTTTTTGAAAACATTTTTAGAATAATTTTCTTCTACTTTTTTTGATTCTTTTAAGCATAATTTTCTAAATTCTGCTCTATTTATTTTGTTTTTGTCAATTTTTAATTTTTCTTCAACATATTTTTCTGTTGGTAATCCATTATCATCAAAACATGGAGCAAAATAAACATTGAATCCAAGCATTCTCATAGCTCTTGCCATAATTTCAAATTGAGTGTAATGTAAAGCATGCCCTACATGTAGGTGCCCTGAACTTGCATAAGGCGGCGGTGTGTCAATAGAATAGATTTTCTTTTTTGAATTTGGATTGAATTTGTATATTTTTTCTTTTTCCCAAAAAGCTTTCCATTTTTCCTCTATTTTTTTAAAATCTGTATTATTTTTTCCATGAATTAATACGCTCAAGAAACTTTTAAAAACTATCTATATTTCTGTAGAATATGGCAAACACAGGAATAAATATTCCGTCAGGTTTTGGCGGGTTAATGCGTTTTGGCGAAGAGTATGCAAGTAAATTTAATTTAAAACCAACACATGTTGTTTTGTTTGTAATTTTGATTGTGTTGTTTAGGGTAGCATTACCTTTTATATTTCCAATTTAAAATGTTTCCTGGAATGAATCCTAAAAAAATGCAAGCTGTTATGAAGCAGATGGGAATTTCTCAACAAGAAATTGATGCTGTGCAAGTTATAATTGAGAAAAGTGATGGTTCTAAAATTGTTATTGAAAATCCTTCTGTTACAAAAGTTAAAATGCAAGGGCAAGAAACTTTTCAAATTGCAGGCGATGTTTTAGAAGAATCTGGAGAAGTTGGGGTTTCTGAAGAAGATATTCAAACTATTGTTGAAAAAACAGGTTGCACAAAAGAACAAGCTCAAGAAGCTTTAGAAAAAACAGGTGATTTAGCTGAAGCTATTTTGGAGATGAGTGAGTAAAGTTTTTTAAATTTGATTGAACAAATTAATAATATAAAATGCCACAAAATCCTTTTGATATTAGAATTCCTAATTTGGAAAAGAGTTCTTTGTTAAAACTTTCCAATAAAACTAAAAAAATTTCTTCTAAAAGAAAGAAGATTAGTAAAGGATTAAGAGAGAAAGTTTGGATTAAATATATGAAAAATCGTGTTCAGGGAAAATGTTATTGTTGTAGAATTAAACCCATTCATTTTACAGACTTTGAAGTTGGGCATAATAAATCTGTTCATGCTGGAGGGCAAAATCATATAACAAATCTTCGTCCTATTTGTAGAAGTTGTAATAGGGAAATGGGAATAAAATCGATTGAATGGTGGAGAAAAAAATATTATGGTGAAATCAAACCAAAGAAAAAACAAATAAAAAAGAAAACTACAAAGAAAAAAGTTGTAAAAAAAAGTTTAAGTAAAAATTATTGGATAAACCCCTTAACTGGGAGAAAAGAGAAATCTAATCTTTTTGGTCTTTAATTCTACCCCTCCAACACCAAAATCCATATTAATTCTATTTGTGTTAGAAAATCATGGAAAAGTTCATTGAATATCTTGAAGAAGCTGGAAAAAGAATTGCAATAGCAGACCATTTGCTTTATGTAACCTTTCCGTTAGTTAAAGACAAAAAACTTCTTTTGAAAATTCTTGAGGAAATAAATTCTGGCATTACAAGTTGTTTGAATTCAATTTTGCAATATGAATATCTTTTCAAAAAAATAAGGCTTTCTCCTGACCCAAAACAGAATTTAGAAGTTTTCAAACAAAAATGTGCACCAAGGTTTTTGATTACTCAAAGCGAAGTAAAATCTATAATTGAATTATTTGAAATAATAAAAGTTCATAAAAAAAGTCCATTTGAGTTTGTGAAAGATGAAAAAATAGTTATTCTTTCTGAAACCATGAACCAGAAAGTAATTAATTTAGACAAAGCAAAAGAATTTTTAGCTTCAGCAAAAAGTATTTTTGAGAAAACAAAAAAAGTTATAAAAAGTAATTTTTCTCGATAAATATAAAAACCCCTTTAGACTATTTAAATATAGTTCTAAAATAAAATGGACGAAATAATTCAGGAAAAAATTAGTGCAGATCATCTTTTGTATGTTAGTCTTAAATATACAAAGACTTGTGACGTGATTGTAAATCTTTTATTTAGATGGAGCAGGATGATTGAAAAAAGTCTTGATAAAATTTTAGTCCATGCGAAAAAAAGAAAGAAAATAAAATCAATTTCGACTAATCCTCTTGGGAAAATAGAAGAGGTTAGAAATCTTTTTAAAAAAGAAAAAGATTTTTTAGAAGTAATTGACATGTATGAAATGTTTAGAAAACTTCCTGAATTAAGGAAAGAAAGAACAGGAGAATTTAGGAAAAATGTTACATTAAAAATATTTTATAGAGGGAAAGAAATCTCTGTAAATTTAGATCAATTGAAAATTTATGCTGAAAAGTTGGAAAAGTTTATAAGCACAACAAAACAATTTCTTCTATCGTAAAACAGTTTTTGAGTAAAATGAAAAGGTTTATTGTAATAACTTCTGGAAAAGGAGGTGTTGGGAAAACCACCACTGCAATTAATTTAGGTGCAGCTATGAATTTTTTTGGAAAAGATGTTTTAATAATTGATGGAAATCTTTCTACACCCAATATTGGGCTTCATTTGAATTCTCCAGAAGTTCCAATAAACTTGAATCATGTTCTTTCAAAAAAAGCTGATTTGTTTGAAGCTGTTTATGAACATGAGTCTGGGATAAAAATAATTCCTTCCTCTCTTTCTGTTGAAGAACTTTTTAAAATGAATTCTGGAAAAATGAAATTTCTTAAAGAAGATTTTAAAGAGATTTCAGATTGTGTGATTATAGATAGTGCAGCTGGTCTTGGAGAAGAAGCTATTTCTGTTATAGATATGGCAGATGAATTAATTGTTGTTACAAACCCTGAAATGCCTGCTATTACAGATGCTCTTAAAACAATTAAGCTTGCTGAAAAAATGAAAAAAACTGTGTTGGGAATAATTGTTAATCGTGTAAAAAAGAATAAAATTGAAATGTCTCCAGAAGTTGTAAAAGAAATGTTGGAAAAACAAATTCTTGGAATGATTCCAGAAGATATTTGTGTTCAGAAATCTTTAAGTTTAAGGGACGCTGTAATTCATACTCATCCTAAAAGTAAAGCTTCAAGAGCTTACAAAGAAATTGCTGCAAAACTTTTAGATATTAAATATGATTCAGATAAAGATAAAGAAAGTTTTTTTGTTAAACTATTGAAAAAAATTGGATTGAAAAAATAATGGAAAAAGTAGAATTCTTGGATTGGAAAAAATTAGATTTAAGAGTTGGGCAGATTAAACAAATTGGAAGAGTTGAAAATGCAGATAAACTTTACAAATTAGAAATTGATTTAGGAAAAGAAAAGCAGATAGTTGTTTCAGGATTGATTCCATATTATTCTGAAAAAGAACTTTTGAATAAAAAGATAATTTTGTTTTGTAATCTTGCGCCAAAAAAGATAAAAGGAATTGAAAGTAGGGGAATGGTTTTGGCTGTTGTTGATGAAAAACAAAATAAGGTTAAGCTTCTACAACCAGATGAAGATATTGAAAATGGAAGTAGGGTTTGTTAGAGGGAAAACTTTTTTGAAAAATTAAATACAACGTGTTTGAACCCTTTCTTCTGAGAATAGTTCATATTGATAAGTTCCAGAAACTCCTTGACAAATACATGCAATGATATTATTATTACAATTATAATCTTGAGGGTTTATTGGGTAATACACTTTTGTTCCGCCTAAACATGAAGAAGAGATGTCTCCATCACAAGCAATAAGATTAGAGCAATAATTGCTACAAATTTCTTCTGCAACATCGCAAGGTCCATTTATGTATTTTATTCCTGGAGAGGTTTTACTGCATGTAAGGGTTGTGGTGCCTTCACATCCAGAATTATAATATTTATAACAAAGTTCATCATTATTGTTAATCCATAAATCAGAAACGTCCGTAATTTTGAAAGAAGAGGGAATGGATTCTAAGGTATAACAACCCCAAGAAGTTCCAGAGGTTTTTAAAATCTGACCATCAGCACAAGATTGCAATTCAGATTCAACACAACTCCAAGAACTTCCAGTCCATTTTAAAATTTGATTCGCACTTGCACATCCTTGCAATTCAGTATAACTATGTCCTACCCCTGTTGTAGGATTTACAAAAGCATAAACCCCCACAATAGCACCAACTAAAATTATTAATCCAACCCAGAATAAATCCCTTTTTTCAACTTTTATTTTCACCATCTTTCTTAATAAGAAATAGTATTAATAGTTTAAATAGTTTTTGTTCAAATTTTCTTAAACAAAATTTCTTCTTTTTTTATGTTCTTTGCACTAAATTGTTTTTTAATTTTTTCAGCTGAATCTGGAATAAAAGGCCAGAGAAGTTCAGCAATTTTTAAAATAGATTCTTTTAATTCAAAAAGAACTTTTTTGTCTTTGGTTTCCCAAGGTTTTTTTTGTTGAACATATTCGTTACAAATATCAATGAAAGAAAATATTTCATTTAATGCTTTATCTAATTCATAACTTTTAAAATATTTTTCAATTTTCGTTTCATTTAACTTTTTTAAAAGTTTGTTTTCTACTTTTTCAAATCCAATTTTTTTGCCCAAACATTCTGTATTTAGAGGTACGCCGAGCAGTTCAATTAACCCAGCAACTCGCGAAACTAAATTTCCAAGCTTATTTGCAAGTTCGTTGTTGTATCTTTCAACTAAAGTTTGTTCTGAAAAATCAGAGTCGTCAAAAACAGAACAACGTAAAAGAGAATACCTTACAGCGTCAGTTCCATATTTTTTTATAAGTTCTAAAGGGTCGATAACATTTCCTAAACTTTTTGACATTTTTTCCCCTTTGAGATTCATATAACCATGAACTAAAAGAGTTTTGGGTAATTCATATTCTGCAGACATTAAAATTGCTGGCCAGATAACAGAATGAAACCAATTGATTCCTTTTCCTATTACATGAACATCTGCTGGCCATTGTTTTTCAGCTCCAGAAATATAATTTATTAAGGCATCTATCCAAACATAAACTTTGAAGTTTTTGTCTTCTGGAAAATCTATTCCCCAATCTGCGTTTTTTCTGCTTATGCACAAATCATTTAAACCAGATTCAATCCTTGTGAGAATTTCTTTTTTTCTTGATTCTGGAACAATATATGTTTTCACAAATTCTTTTAATTTTTTTTCATATTTACTTAATTTAAAAAAATAAGCTTCTTCTTTTCTAAATTCAGGTTTTTTATTATGTTCAGGGCATTTTCCGTCAACTAATTCTTTTTCAGTTATGAATGCTTCACAATCAGTGCAATAAAATCCTTCGTATTTCCCTTTATATATTTCTTTTTTATCAATTATTTTTTTTAAAAATTTAACAACAACTTTTGCATGTTCTGTTTCACTTGTTCGGATGAATTTATCACAATCTATATTTAATTCCTTAACAAGAGTTTTGAAGAATTCTGTATTTTTATTAATAAATTCTTTTACACCAATTCCAGCAGTTTCAGCAGCTTGAACATTTTTTTGTGCATTTTCATCAACACCTGTTAAAAAGAAAACTCGTTCTTTTTTTTCCTTGTGCCAACGTGCTAAAGTGTCTGCTAAAACTTTTTCAAATGCGTGGCCAATGTGTGGTTTTGCATTTACATAATCAATTGCAGTTGTGATATAAAATGTTTTTTTCATAAGAGAAACAAATAAATATTATATAAAAATCTATTCTTTCTCAAGATATTCTGCAAGATAATTTTCCAAGCCATCTGTGGTCTTTCTATGATATAAGTGGGCTTCCTTAATTGTTCTTTGGTAAATTCTTTTAATATCTTTTATCCAGATATATTTTTCTGAGCAGAAATTAAGAAGTTTGTAACTTAAACTATTTCCTTTTACTTTTCCTTGAATTGTTTTTCCCTCATTAAAAACATGTTGGAACAGCCTGTATATTTTTGCTTGAATTTCGTTAATTTCTCTTGGTTCATTAACTATGAGAAAAAACCACTCTGTAGAAGTCGGGCAATCTTCAGAACGTAAAAAATTGTATTTAAGTTGTCTTCCTTTATCCATAAAAAATTAAATAAATAGCATTATTTAACTATTATTGTTCTGCATCAGTGGTCTAATGGTAGAATATAAGCTTCCCACGACAATTCGCTTGCGAATTGAAATTGACGAAATCGGAAAAAGCTTGTGACCCGGGTTCGATTCCCGGCTGGTGCATTGTTAAAAAAATATAAATAGTGCTGATTGTTCTTTATAATATGGCGTGGTAGCCTAGTGGTTTGGCACTAATTTGCAGAGTTAGATACGTAGGTTCAAATCCTACCCACGCCTTTTGAAAGATGAATGAAAACCCTCAATATATATGGAAAAAGCTCCTAAAAAAATGTCCAATAAGCGAAGAAGATATTAGGGAGATGGGAATCTGGAAGAATAAAGAAAAACAATTCAAAAATCTCCACTTTAGTTCAGAAAGAGATAATTGTATTTTAATTCAAGGTGCTGGGTTTAAATACAATGATTATGTTTTTTTAACTTTGGGGATTGGTGCTATAAATGTTCTTGAAGCGTTTTCTCAGTTTAATGAAGTTCAGGGGGTTGTTGGTACAGGCAATGCACTTTTCTTATCTAAGGATTGTAGCAATGTTTATAGTGCATTATCAGAGGCAGAAACTTTAAAACGCTATGAAATTGATAAAACAAAAAGAAAATTTAAATACAATTTAGGAGGGAAAATTGCTCCTTTAATTATCTTAAACAGAGTTTTTACAAATCACAAAGAATTTATTAAAACTAAAGAAAAAAAAGCAGATAAGATTTCCTTTGATTTGGGGGATACGTTTTTTACAGAGACTATTAAATTTGCTGGTTCTTTAAAATCAAGACTTCGGGCAAAATTTGTTAATACAGTTAGAACCGTTCATTGCGTGCATCATCAAACATTAATGGAAAAAGAATTATTTTTTAATTCAAGTGAAGAAATAAAAGAAGTAATAAATAATTTTAAAGGGTATTTTATTTTGGGGTATACTTATTTTTCGGAAACCTTTGCTAATTCTATAGGAATGGTCGCTAATTCTGAATTAAAACTTAAGGATAATTCCTCAGAAATAGTAAGCTTTACAATTTTAAAATTAGTAGAGCAATTTTATAAAAAGAATAATGATTTATTCAAATAATCTCAAAAACATTCACACTATTTTTTCAACTTTTTAAACTCCCTGCAAAAGAACCTAATTGTAATATTATAAATACATACAAATAGTGCATACAAACTTTTATTAATTAATTTTTTCTTTAAATTTAAAGATGGTGAAAAAATATTCTGAAGAATTTTTGAAGAAGAAAGCAAGAAGAGCAAGTATTAGCGAAGGAATTTTCGCTTCTATTAAAACTCATCTTGGTGATAATTTTGTGCAACCTTTTGCAATTGCTTTAAATGCAAGTAATTCTGTTGTTGCACTTTTAACTTCTGTTGCAGGGCTTTTATGGCCTTTTAGTCAGGTCTATGGTTCAAAACTTATGCAAAAAAAATCAAGAAAAAAAATTACGTTATCAATGTCTATTCTAAGATCTTTTTTTTGGCTTTCTTTAATTGTTTTAGCTGTTCTTTCATATAAAAATTTAATCAGTTGGTTACTTCCTGCTTTGCTTTTGATTTTTTATGGAATTTATAATCTTGTTGCAGGAATAGCATATCCTTCGTGGTTTTCTTGGATGGGGGATATAATTGATGAAAATCATAGGGGGAGATGGTTTTCAAAAAGGGATTTAATAATTGGTTTTTCAGGAGCAGCAGCTTTGATTTTTGCTTCTTTGTTTTTAGATTTTTCAAAAAATAAAGGTTTTGTTTTAATTGGTTTTTCAATTTTATTTTTCTTTGCTTTTGTATTCAGGATTTTAAGTTGTTATTTTTTAAATAAACAATATGAACCTAAATTGAAGATAAAAGAAAAAAATTATTTTTCATTTGTTCAATTTTTGAAAAGAGCCCCAAAAACGAATTTTGGAAAGTTCACTTTGTTTAGAGCAATGATGGCTTTTGCGACAACAATTTCAACAGCTCTTCTTGCAGTTTATTTGTTAAGATATTTAGGATTTAATTATCTGACTTATATGGTGATTGTTTTTGGTGCAAGTGTTTTTTCATTTTTTGCTTTAGAGCTTTGGGGAAAATTTGCAGACAAATATGGGAATTATAGAATTTTAATTATAACAACTTTCTTCACACCAATTATTTCTCTTTTATGGATTTTGCATCCGTCACCGATTTATCTTTTCTTTTTCCCTTCTTTAATTAATCATGTAGTGAATGTTGGATTTAATTTAGCAACAAATAATTTTATTTATGATAATGTTAGCAAACAAAAAAGAGGAGGTGCAATTTCTTATTATAATATTTTACAAGGGGTTGGAGTTTTCTTTGGTTCAGTGTTAGCTGCTTTTTTGATTAAATATCTTAATACAAAAATTATTCCTCCGATAATTTTAATTTTCTTGATTAGTACTTTTGTAAGAATGTTTGTGATTGCTTATTGGGTTCCAAAGTTAAGAGAAGTTAGGAAAACTCAAAAGTTTAAAGGAGTTGAATCTGTTGGAAAACTGATAAAAAAAGATTTCAGGCCAACCATAATTCAGGAAATACATCAAATAACTTCTATTGGAAAATACTTGCATTTGAAATAAAAACTTATTTAAAACCAAAAGCACAAGGTTTAGTATGTTTAAGAAAAAGAAATGCAAAAATTGTGGTGAAAGAATAGATGAAAAAAATAGATTTTGTTCTAATTGCGGATTTGAGTTGAATGAAAAATCAAATCAAAATGGAGATTGGGGTTTGCTTGGAAAAAATGATTCTTCTGAAGATTCTTTTGGGAACTCGTTGTTTAATGGATTTACAGGAAATATGTTTAGTAAAATTCTTGGAAGCACAATGAAAATGTTTGAAAAAGAAATGCAAAAAATGCAAAATGTTCCGAGAGTTCCCAGAACAAACTTTGAACTTTTTATTAATGGAAAAAGAATTAATCCTCAAAATATTAAGGTTACGCAAAAAGCAGTTCCAAAGCAATTAAAGAAAAAAGAAAGTATTGAGTTGCCTTCAAAAAAATTAAAAGATTTTATTAACCTTCCTCAAGAAACCCCAAAAACAAATGTTAGACGTCTTGCAGATAAAGTTGTTTATGAACTTGAGATTCCTGGTGTGAACTCAATTGAAAATGTTTCAATTAACCACCTCGGAAATAGCATTGAAATAAAAGCAACTTCAAAAACAAAATCTTATTTTAAAATTATTAATATTTCTCTTCCAATTACAAATTATAATTTGGAAAAAGATAGGCTTGTTCTTGAATTGGGTGTGAATTAAACTATTTTTTTTCTTGTTAAAAATTTATAAAAATCTTTATATGTCCATCCTTGGATAATTGAGCCTATTAAAAAACCTAAAAGAAAAGGGATTTTTATTGAAAAAGATAATAAAATAATTAAGATAATTAATGAAACTATCCAATGATGTATATGGTATGCGTGTTTTTTAGTTTTAAGGAATAAAATAAAAATACCTACTTTTCCTTCTTTTCTTCCTGAGAAAAGTTCAAAGAGAGTAAATCCAACAATAATCCCAATTATCAGTAATATTTCCATTTGTAAATATGAGACTGCACGGATTTGAACCGTGGACCCCTGCCTTTCTGAATTGTATATAGTTCGGAATGACGAGCTTGTTTGTACTTATCAGAGCAGTGCTCTACCAGGCTGAGCTACAGCCTCATGGTTTTACAAAAGATAATCCATTTATAAAATTATTGAAACCCTAATCTTTAAAAACCAATTTTCTATTAATAATTCATGGTAAAAGGAATGTATCATTATATAAGACAAGCTTGGAAAAAGCCTGAAAAGAAAACTCTTAGAGAGCGAATGATTGAATGGAGAAAATCAGGTGTTTTTACAAGAGTTGAAAAACCACTTCGATTAGACCGTGCACGAGCACTTGGTTACAAAGATAAAAAAGGTTTTGTTGTTGTTAGAGTAAGAGTGAAAAGAGGAGGGCACAAACGTTCAAGACCTAATAAAGGCAGAAGAAGTAAAAGACTTCACACGAGAAAGAATTTGAAAATGGATTATAAGTGGATTGCAGAATCCAGAGTTCAAAAGAAATTTAAAAATCTTGAAGTTTTAAATTCATATCAAATCGGGAAAGACGGAATACATTATTTTTATGAAGTTATTTGTGTTGATCCTAAAAGACCTGAAATTCAAAAAGATAAAACAATGAATTGGATTTGCAAACCAACAAGCAAAAATCGTGTTCTTCGTGGGAAAACTTCTGCTGCTCGAAAGTCAAGAGGATTGAGAAGTAAGTCTCCAATGAATAAAAATAGACCTTCTGTTCGAGCAGGTGGAAGAAAGGGGAAGTGAAAACCCTTAAAAACATCTTCTCCTTATTTTAATTATGACATCTAAAAAAGTTTTTACAACAGAGCAAGCTAAAGAGATTGGTGAGCAATTGGAAATTACTTGGGATAAGTTTGATGTTGAGCAATTCCGACGCGGAATGAATGTTGAACTTGAACATGGAACAGAAAATCCAAAGACTAATGTAACAAATGATGACCCTTTAATGACAGGGAAAATTGCCTTAGCACATCTTAATGAATTTCCAGATTATTATACACGATTGGAAAAATTAGAAGTTGAAGCTAAACAATTCTGGAAAGATAAAAAATAGTAAAGTATATCCTCTAAAATATACTTTGTAAAATATATATTGAAATATATAAAAGGTTTCGAGATTATTTTTAAAGACTATTTTGATATTCAAGTTTATCTTAAGAGAAAGTGATGTTAAAAAAGTAATTTTTGAAGCACCTTACTTTGTAAAATCTTAAAAACTGATTTATCTTAATAAAATAAAAGATGGCATTTACAATATTTCATTTTATATCAACTATTGGATTGATTTTAATAATTCTTGGAACAATTATTTCAAAAAGAAATAAAGAGCAAAGAAAAATTTATTACACACTTTTGATTTTTGGGGGAATTTGTTTAGAAATGTATAGCATATATATAAAAGATAATATTTTTATAATTCTTCAGGGTATATTTATTATTACAGCAATTTGGGGGATTGTTAAAAATTCAAAATGAAATACTTAAAACTTGCACAACTTTACGAAGAACTTTCTTTAACAACAAAACGTTTGGAAAAAATTGATATTCTTTCAAAATTTTTGAAACAGCTTCCTGAAAAAGATAAAGATGTTTTGTATTTGTTGTTGGGGGATATTTATCCTGAATATGATGAACGAAGAATTGGAATTAGTAATCAAATTGCAATTAAAGCACTTTCAAAAGCAACTGGAATAGAATCAAAAAAAATTGTTTCTGAATGGAAATCTATTGGAGATTTAGGAAAAGTTGCAGAGAAATTTACTTTGCATAAAAAACAAAGCACCTTGAATTCTTATTGTTTAGAAACAGAAAAAGTTTTGGAAAATTTGAGAAAACTTCCTGAACTTGTTGGAAAAGGAACAGTCAGTAAAAAATTAGATTTAATTACAGAACTTTTGACTTCTGCACAATCAATTGAAGCAAAATATCTTATTCGAACTTTGATTGGGGATTTGAGAATGGGGGTTCAAGAAAGCACTATACGAGAGTCTTTGGCTATTGCTTTTTTTAAGAAGGAGGATGCTGTAAAAGTTCAACTTGCAATTGATAAGTCAAATGATATTGCAATTGTTTTTCAGATTTCTAAAAAAGGGAAATTAAAAGATTTGGAAAAAATAAATCTTGAAGTTGGAAAGCCGATTAAAGCCATGCTTGCTCAAAAAGCAAAAGATATTGAGGATGCTTTTCGGCAGTTAGGAAAACCTTTAGCTATTGAATACAAGTATGATGGATTTAGATTATTAATTCATAAGAAAAATAATAAAGTTAGTTTGTTCACGCGAAGGTTGGAAAACGTTACAAAACAATTTCCAGAAGTTGAACAATATATTAAAGATTTTATTAGGGGGGATTCTTTTATCTTAGATTCAGAAGCTGTTGGTTATGATAAAAACACAAAAAAGTATACAGACTTTCAGGCGATTTCTCAGAGAATTCGAAGAAAATATAATATTGAAGATTTACAAAAAAAACTTCCTGTTGAAGTAAATGTTTTTGATGTTTTACTTTATAACGGGAAATCCTGGCTTGAAGAACCTTTTGAAAAGCGTAGAAAACTTATTGAAAAAATTTTGATAAATCATCCTTACAAATTAATTTCTTCTAAGTTTAAAAAAACTTCAAGTAAAAAAGAAATAGAAGAATTTTACAAAGAAGCTTTGAAAAATAATCAAGAAGGGATTATGCTAAAAAATTTGAATGCTGGATACAAACCTGGAAGAAGAGTTGGGCATATGCTAAAATTAAAACCAGAAACAAATGAATTAGATTTAGTTATTACTGGTGCAGAATGGGGTGCTGGAAAAAGAGGAGGTTGGCTTTCTTCTTTTATTTTGTCATGCAGAAAAGGAAGTAAATTTTTAGAAATTGGGAAAGTTGGAACAGGGATTTTAGAAAAAGAAACAGAAGATAATAAAATTACTTTTGAAAATCTAACTAAGATTTTGAAACCTTTAATTATAAAAGAAAAAGGAAAAAGTGTTACAATAAAACCAAAGATTGTTGTCCAGGTTCATTATCAAGATCTCCAGCGTTCTCCAAATTATGAATCAAAATGGGCTTTGAGATTCCCACGGATAACCTTGTTGCGGGAAGATAGAGGGGTTTTTGATATTGCTAGTTTAGAAGAAATTGAAAAAGATTTTAAAGAACAGAAAAAAGAAAATTGGAAGTTTGGGTAGGATTGGGAAAAATTTTGTATGGGAAAACATTGATATTTATAAATTCTAATCCTTTCTATTTTATATGTTCAAACTATTTACTGCAAATTCAAAAACAGAAAAAATATTAAGAGGATATATTAATTCAAGAAAAGATATTAAAAACAAACTTGATAAATTAAAAGAAAATCCACATCGAGCAAATAGTGCTCATCAGCTTCATGGAAAACTTAAAGGTAAATGGGCATGTTGGCTTGGTTCAAATATAAGAGCAATTTATATTATTGATTTAAAAAATAACTTTATAATTATTCAAGCAATTGGAACACACAAAATTTATTAATATTTAAATTCTTTTATCTTTCCCTTTTTAATATTTTTTTCACTATTAAGAATTTGCAACATAAGTTCTTTGTTCATAATAATTTCTTTTTCTTCAAGTTTTTTTATTTTGTCTCGAATAGATTCTCTAATAAATTCTGCTTTAGTCATATAATTATATTTTTTCATTATTTTTTCTATTGCCTGCAAAAAATTAGGTTCAAGCTTTAAACTTACATTTTCCATTGTAATACTTAGTAGCACTAAGTAGTATTTAAACTTTTCTAAACAAGAGTATAATTCCCTAAACAATTCAAAATTTTTTTATATTATTAAAAATCCTCCTCAAAAACCTTTATAAACCAAAATTACTAATATTTTATCATTAATAAATAATAAAAATGGCAACAGACAAAGCAGGCACATACAAAATTCAGAACATTGTTGCAACAACTTCTTTGGAAAAACCGATTCCTTTGACAAAACTTGCACGAACTCAACCGAACACCGAATATAATCCTGAAACTTTTCCAGGACTTGTTTTGCGAGTTAAAGAACCAAAATCAGCTGTTCTTGTTTTTTCTTCAGGAAACCTTGTTTGCACAGGAACAAAATCTGTTGCTCAGGTTCGGCAAGTTATTCAAGCTGTTATAAAACAACTTAAGAAAATTAATGTTAATATTACAATAACACCAAGAATAACTGTTCAGAATATTGTTGCTTCAGGAACAATTAATCTTAAACTTAATTTGAATTTTTTAGCTTTGGAAATGCAAAACACAGAATATGAACCAGAACAATTTCCAGGATTGGTTTATAAATTAGTAGAACCAAATGCTACTTTCCTTTTGTTTAGTAATGGAAAACTTGTTTGCACAGGAACAAAAAATCGTGCCCAACTTGAAGACAGCATGAAACAACTTTTAAGAAATGTTAAGGTAGCTTTGAAAGAATATAAGAAGTGATTGAAAGTGTATGCCCAATCAACATATGTTATGGGCTAACTGAAAATTAGTTCGCAACAAGTTGCTCAAATTAATATAAATTCAAAATCGCATTCTACAGATTTTTCCGTCGCTAAAATTATGAATATAAAAAATTCTAAAATATCTTAATTATTTTCTTTAAAATTTTGGCTTGACGAAGTTTGACAAAATTCATTAATTGTGAACAAAGTGAACCAAATTTAAGTGTAAAATAGGGGGCGACATATGTCGGTAGGGAACATACTAAAACCCAAAAACACCTCCCAAAAAACTACCCAATAATTTATATAAATCTATAAAAAGCAAAAGCTTCTTTTCTAAGCATGGAAGAAGATAAGAATCAGACAAGGAATGAGGAACTGATAAGTGAGGCAAAGAACTTTTTTGATTTTCATAAAAAAGAGCTTGGGGAGTCAATTAGAAAAGGAACAAATGTTATTTATGTTGATTTTATGAAGTTGAGCGAATTTTCAAAAAGACTTTCAGATGAAATTCTTACGAATCCTGAAGAAGTGTTACGTTTGGTGGAATTGGCTGTTGAAGAATCTGGTTTAGTAAAAGATGTTCGGATAAGGATGACAAATCTTCATAAATCTCAGGAAATAAAAGTTAGAAATATTCGTTCGAGAAATTTAAATGAACTTGTTATAATTGAAGGAATCATTAGACAAGCTTCAGATGTTCGACCTCAGGTTGTGAATGCAAAGTTTGAGTGCCCAAGTTGTGGGACTGTGATTTCTGTTTTGCAAATGGAAAAAAAGTTTAGAGAACCTTCGAGATGTTCATGTGGGAGAAGAGGGGGTTTTAAATTATTAAGTAAAGAAATGGTTGATACTCAAAGATTAGTTATTGAAGAATCTCCAGAATCTTTAGTTGGAGGAGAACAACCAAAAAGAATCAATGCTTTTCTTAAAGAAGATTTAGTTGAACCACGGATGGAAGAAAAAACAACTCCTGGAAGTAGGGTAAAAGTTATTGGGGTTTTAAAAGAAGTTCCTGTTCCTTTGAAAACAGGTGGGTTGTCAACACGTTTTGAACTTGCAATTGAAGTGAACAATATTATTGCAATGGAAGAAACTTTTGAAGAACTTGATATTAGTGATGAAGAAGAGAATCAAATTCTTGAGCTTTCGCAAGACCCGCAGATTTTTGAAAAATTAGCAAAAAGTATTAGTCCAAGTGTTTGGGGTTATGAGGAAATAAAAAAATCTTTAGTTTTGCAGTTATTTAGTGGAGTTCAAAAAACACATGCTGATGGGCAGAAAAGCAGAGGAGATATTCACATTTTATTGGTTGGAGATCCTGGTGTTGCAAAATCTGTTTTGCTGACTTTTATGGCTGCAATTTCTCCGAAAGGAAGATATGTTGTTGGGAAATCTGCTTCAGGTGCTGGGCTGACTGCAACTGTTGTTCGAGATGAATATTTGCGTGGTTGGAGTTTAGAAGCAGGTGCAATGGTTTTGGCAAACAAAGGTTTGGTTTGTATTGATGAACTTGAAAAAATGGACCCTAGTGATAGAAGTGCAATGCACGAAGGAATGGAACAGCAATGCATGTTGCCAAATTTTAAATTAATGTTATCAGATGGGGAAATTGTGGAAATAGGAAAATTTGTGGATTGCCTAATGAAAAATAATAGTAAAAAGGTTTATGAAGGAAAAGATTGCCAAATACTTCCTGTTAAAAATGTTGAATTAATTTCTACGGATTTTCAAAACCATTTCCCAAAAAAAGCTTCTAGAGTTAGTCGGCATCTTGCTCCTAAAGAGTTTGTAAAAATTGAACTTACAAATGGGAAAGAAGTAACTGTAACTCCAGAGCACCCTTGTTGGGTTGTAAAAAATGGGAAAATAACAACAATCCCAGCAAATGAATTAAAAGAAAATATGTTTTTTCCAATTCCTTCTGAGATAGAAATTAAATCTAAAGAATACAAAAAAGAAAATGATTATCTGTGCAAGATTTTAGGATATCACATAAGTGATGGATGTTATGAATTAAATAGAGGAAAAAAAACAGGCATACAATTTTGGAATAATGATGAATTGTTGATTAAGGATTATTGTTTTTCTGTAGAAAAATATTTTGGGAAAAAACCTATTATTGTAAAAAGAAAGAATCAATTTGCAGCCAGAGCAATTTCAAAAAAAATAGTAAAATTATTTGAAAAATTAGATAAGAATCTTTTAGAAAAAGGAGATAAAAAAGAAATTCCTCTTGAAATAATGCAATTGCCAAAAGAAAATATAAAATATCTTTTAAGAGCACTTTATGATGGGGATGGTTCAGTAATTTTTCAAAAAAGAGGTGGTTGTATAATTTCCTTTGTCTCGCAAAATAAAAATCTTACAAATCAAATGTCTACACTTTTATTAAGATTTGGTATTCAATCGTCAATTTTTTTTGATAATCATTCTAATGTTTGGAGACTTGATATTTCTGGACAAGAAAATTTAAGTAAATTTTTCTTAAATATAAGTTTTTTATCTCAACACAAAAAACAAAGATTAAAATCTTATTATGAAAAAGATAAAACATATAGGACAATAAAAGATATTATTCCTAATTGCACAGATAAGATTGATGAAATATTTAAAAAGTTAAAGATTTCTCAAAGAAAAGCACTTGGGCATTCAATAGACAAGGGGGTTGAGAAGCATAGATTATTTTTGCAAAAATTAGTTTTAATTGCTCAAGAAAAACTTAATACAAATATTAAGCAAGACCCAAAATTAATTTCAGAATACAGGAAAGTGATTGATGACCTTGAAGAAATAAAAAAACTGGCTTTTGGATATGCAAGGTGGATGAAAATTAAAAAAGTGTCAAAAATTAAAAATAAAACAATTAAATGGGTCTATGATGTGACAATTGAACCTTATCACACTTTTATTTCTAATGATATGATTTTACATAATACTATTACAATTTCAAAAGCAAATGTTCAGGCAACTTTACGTTCTGAGACGTCTGTTCTTGCTGCTGCAAATCCAAAGTTTGGGCGTTTTGATCCTTACCAATCTATTGCACAACAAATTGATTTGCCTCCAACTTTAATTAATCGTTTTGATATTATTTTTACTTTGAAAGATGTTCCAAATAAAGAAAAGGACGAGATGATTGCAAGTCATGTTTTGCTTGAGCATGTAAAGGCAGGCGAAGAAATGACAATTCCAAGAGATATTTTTAGAAAGTATGTTGCATATGCAAAGCAAAGAGTAAAACCTGAATTAAGCGACGACGCTGTTCGAGAAATAAAAAAATTTTATGTTGATTTGCGAAATCGGCCTGTTTCTTCTGAAAGTGCATTAAGACCAATTCCAATTTCTGCTCGGCAACTTCAGGCTTTGATTCGTATGTCAGAAGCTTCTGCAAAATTAAGATTGAGCAATGTGATTACGATTGAAGATGCAAAACGTGCAATTGATCTTATGAAATATTATTTAATGCAAGTTGGATATGATTATGAGTCAAAGACTTTTGATATAGATAGGATTACAACTGGAATAACTTCTTCGCAAAGAAACAGAATTTTTACTGTTCGTGATACAATAATAAAACTTGAGAATAAGCTGGGAAAAATGATTCCTATGGAAGAAATTATAGACGCTCTTGAAGATAAGATGACAAAGTTTGAAATTGATGAAGCAATAAATGAATTGAATATTAAAGGTGAGATTTTCAAACCTCGAAAAGGTTATGTTGGACGGACTTGAATATTAATTTTAAAATGACTACAAATTGGAAAAGTTTATAAAGTGTAATTTAATTCTAATGCTACAATGAAAAAATTATATCAGGTTGCCAAAGATTACATTGCTAAACCACTAATAGGACTTGCATTAATTGTAGGAATTAGTGGATGTAATGAAGGTAATTGGTCAGGTAATCAATACCCTCAATCTAAACCAGATAAACAAATAGTTGAAGTAGGAAAAACTTATTTCACAGATTGGGGATTTTTAGATGAACTAAATTTGTTAGGTAATCTTTATGAGCATAGTCCTATTCAAGATGACTTAGAAATTGAACTTGGAGATATGGATGGTGATGGTGATTTGGATATTGTGGTGGGAAGTAAAGCAACAGGACTAAAAATATACGAGAATAGAATCCCTCGACAAAATAAGTAAATCTTTTGTTCTATAATTTTTATTTTTCAACAATTTCGTTAAAATTTTGTTAGTTGGAGTTGTGAAACAATTTCAAGATTTCTTTTCGTTTATGATTTTAACTAAGATAACCCTATTAGAACTTTAAGTTTGTTAACAATTTATGGAAATTGGAATAACTTTTAATAAAACTTTTCAAAAAAAAAATTAAATCCCTAAAATAAAGTTAATCACTTTTTTAATAATACAACCAAAATCCAAATTAATAAAACAAAAATTAATAAACTTGTTAAGATAAAAAACCAAGAAATTTTGTTTTCTTTAAAAGAAATTTCTGTTGTGCAACTTGTTTCTTCAATTGGTTTATTATGTGAGACCTTGCAATTGTTTGTATCATGGCATTGCCGTGTTTTTATTCCATTAAAACAAGAACTCCATGAACTGCATTTCCAATTTGAATCACAGATTTGAATAAAGTTATTTTTGTTAATGTTATTTAAAGGTTCTTTTTCATTTTCAGGAAAGAATTCTTGAGTTTCAATTAAAAAATTCAATTCTGTTATTTCAAATGCTTTGGATTTATAATTTCCAATTGATTCTTCTTTTTCTTGAATATAAAAGTAAATTAATTCACTATTGTCTGATTCTACAACTAAATCATAAAGCCCATTAACAATATTACAACTTCCTACTTCAAGTTCATTTATCTTTGCAGTTATTGTTCCTCCTTGAATTATCGTTCCATTAGAATATACAATTGTTCCATGAAAAGCATGAGGATATGAAATAGCAGATACAAAGCTGATTAGAAAAATTCCAAGTACAAAAATTAAAATTTTATTTTTCATTTTTAGAGGTTTTGTATTTCTTTTTTATTGTAATCATCCCTATTCCAATAATTATCAATACAACTATTAAGCTACTTCCTTTGTTAGAATTTACAAAATTAATTACTGCTCCTGTAATTTTTGGGCTTGTTGTTTTTTCTGTTTCATTTAAATTAATAGTTTTATTTTCTTCATTATTGATTACTTCATCATCCCCTGTTTTATTTAGAATGATTATCGGATTGTTTGGAGAGTTACCCCCCCCAGAACCACTGCTCCCACTGCCTCCTGAATTGCTTGAGGGTGGGTTAACAGGCGTTATATTTGGATTTGTAAGAGTTGTTGCAAAATCTAATTCTGTTATTTCAAAAGATTCAAATTTATCTGTTTTGATTGCTTCTGTTAATCCTTCTATGTAAAAGTAAATTGTTTCCCCTTCACTTTCAGATTCAACAACCAAATCATATTTTCCATTAATGATATTGCTACTTCCAACTTCTTCGTTATTAATCTTTGCTGTTATTTCTAAACTTTCTTGAATTAAAGTTCCATCAGAGTATGTAACTATTCCATGAAAAGCATGAGGTAAAGGCATTGATGCGAAAACTGTCCCAATTAAAAATAAAATAGCTAAACTTATTATTATCTGTTTTTTCATATAATTTCTATATATGATTCGTTTAAAAGTATTGTTGTCGTCGGAAATATACTTTTTAGTTTACACTAAATTTGAAAAAAAGAAATAAAAATAAAAAAATAAAATTAAGGAAAGTATGTGTAATAATCTTCTGTTGCTGTGTCTGGTAAATGTTTCATTGAAATCCAATATCCTTTACCAACTGTAAGATCTGCAGTAATCAGAACTTCATTTTCATTTTTATCAAGAACTTTATACCAATAAGGTTTATCATTTAATGACTTCAAGCTTGATAAAACACTATCAACAGTTTTCACTGTGGGATCTCCGAACATTGCAATTAAATTGTATTCATTAGCCAATTTTACTGACAGAGGAGACACAGGTTCACTTGAAGAACTTGAACTTGATGTTTTCTTATTTCCATAAAGAACATCGTCTGAATTCATAAAGACATAATAAGCTCTTCCAGGCACAATCTCACTTAAACTTCCTGCAGTACTCCAACTAGTTGCAGTAGTCTGACGATATTTCCAAACATTTTCCTTTTTAACTGAATCATATTCATAAGACCATACTCTATCTAATTTATCTCTTACCCCTTCAAACACTGTTTTATAACCAGTATCTTCTGGAACATAAGGAATCGAAATTAAGTTTGGACTTGCTGAAGAAAGTGAAATTACCCAATCAGGTGCAGTATTACTAACCACCACATTTGTCGTTGCTGTTTTAGTATTTCCTGCTTTGT
>Ga0265596_1000433_pt1 | contig 25802 bp, 29 predicted proteins | sample saktaG_FD_190143 | JGI IMG/M metagenome (GOLD analysis project Ga0265596, IMG submission 190143) | Saline water microbial communities from Sakinaw Lake, British Columbia, Canada - sak_2013_06_06_60m | ecosystem: Environmental > Aquatic > Non-marine Saline and Alkaline > Saline ...
CAGTGGAAGGATTTGAGAATTAAGAGTGCTCAATTTATCAGTCAGCTGCCTTTTGACGGTTTGGCTGTTGGCGGTTCTCTGGGTAAGACCAAAAAAGATATGTTTAAAATTTTGGACTGGGTTATTCCAGAAATGCCAGAAGAAAAACCTCGTCACCTTTTAGGCATTGGTCATCCCGAAGATTTAAATAAAGCCATCAAAAAGGGGATTGACCTTTTTGATTGTGTTTATCCTACTCGATTAGCCCGCCATGGCACTTTTTTGACTCCTAAGGGAGAATTGAATATTTTAAATTCATCTTTTCGTCAAGACAAAAAACCAATCACCAAAAACTGCGCTTGTTATACTTGCCAAAATTTCAGCCGGGCCTATCTTCGTCATCTTTTTAAAACTAAAGAAATGCTCGGTCCTCGCTTAGCTACTTTCCACAATCTTTGGTTTATTCATCAGTTAATGAAAAAAATCAGAGAGGATATTAGAGATGATAAATTTTAGAAAATGTGATATAATACTCAAGATAAACACTTTAGGGTAAGGTAATATAGTTTTCAGCGGCATAGAAATGCGAGCGGGCATGGTTCCGAGTAAGTCGCCTAAGGCGACGAACGAGGAGAGTGAGTATTTCTCTGCAGAAAAATTTCTCGCTGGGAAATTTTGCGTAAGATGAAAACTATATTGCCTTACCTTAATGGAATTATATGCCTAAAATATTTATTACGCGGCAGATTCCTGAAAAAGGAATCAATATCTTAAAAGAAAAGGGCCATGAAGTGACAGTTGGTCCGGAAGAGAAAATCTCGCAGGAAGAGTTATTGGCCGGCGTTAAAGGAGTTGAGGCGATTCTTTCTGTCTTAACAGAAAAAATTGACGGAGAAGTGATGGAAGCAGCCGGTCAGCAATTAAAAATTATTGCTAACTATGCAGTTGGCTATAATAATATTGATGTTGAGGAAGCAAAAAAAAGAGAAATTATGGTCACCAATACCCCAGGTGTTTTAACCGACGCCGTAGCTGAGCATACTGTTGCCTTGCTTTTTGCCATTGCTGAAAGAATTGTTGAAGCAGACAGATATACCCGGGCCGGTAAATATAAGGCCTGGGGACCCAAGCTTCTTTTAGGAGCTGATATTAAAGAAAAAACATTGGGGATTATTGGCTTGGGTCGGATTGGCGCAGCGGTGGCCCAGCGGATGCAGGATGGTTTTGAGGTAAAAATTATTTATTTTGATATTAAACGCAACGAGGAATTAGAAAAAAAATATAATATAGAATATAGAGAGCTTGATAATTTATTGAAAGAGGCGGATTTTGTTAGTTTACATACTGCCTTAACAGACGAGACAAGGCATTTAATTAGTGCCGAGCGGCTGAAATTAATGAAGCCAACAGCTTATTTAATTAATACCTCCCGCGGCCCAATAATTGACGAGAAGTCCTTGGTTGAGGTCTTGAAAAATAAAGCGATTGCCGGTGCGGCTTTGGATGTTTTTGAGAATGAGCCGGAACTAACACCTGGTTTGACTGAATTAGAAAATATTGTTTTAACCCCTCATATTGCTTCCGCCACTAAAGAAACCCGTGATAAAATGGCTGAGATGGCCGCTAACAATATCGTAGCTGCCTTAGAGGGCCAGACTCCAATAAATTTAGTGAGCCAGGAATAGAGAATTGACAAATAGAGATATATATTGTATAGTGTTTAAAGAGTACGTTTAAAATTAAATTAGAAAAAAAGGAGGTTGGAATGAACTTTAGAGATACTGTTTTAGAAAATCTTGGGGAAGATTTTAATGAATTGTTGCCGAAGACACCAGGCTATTTAAATTGTAATATCGTCGTAGGACTTGGAGATTGCGGGAAAGGTATTACTCCTGGCCGTACTAAAAAGGACGGCATGATGTTGCTTGGGTCAAGTGGATTTGAATTTGAGAGAATACTCAAGCTTATATCAGGTTTTTCTAATTCAAAGTCCAGAAAGACGTTATTGCTATGCGTTAGTTTAGCGATACCCTTTGGAATAACTTGTTTTTATAGGTTCTATGAAATAAAAGAAAAAGGCAATGACATTCTTCTAAGGAATCAGTCGCGTGTAGAAATTTAGTGGTGCCTAAAATAAATTTAATAGGAGGCGGTTATGGGAGTCACAGAATGGATAAAAGCATATTGGAAGGAGTTCATAAAAAAAATGTCTGTTTTCTCTTACGAGAAAAATGGAATAGATAACTTGAAAAGACACATTGCTTGTCTAGATCTTTTCCTTGTGGAAAAGATTAAAGAGGGGCAAATGTGCGAAGAACAAATTGATAAAATAAAACGAACTATACGGATCCGTCGAATCAGAAGTGTTTTTGGATTCTTCAGCTTTTTCCGTTTTTCTGTCCGCTCCCGCTTTTGAAAATTTTTCAAAAAAAGAGGGAAATAAATTATTTATCAGGCGAGCTTGCCAGCTCGCCTGTTTTTATTATAGGATTGTTTTAGATATCCAAATGATTTTTTCAAGTCAAGAAAAATTAGTTTTTAGAAAGGGCTATCAGATGATAGCCGGGATTGACGAAGCCGGTCGGGGTTGTTTGGCTGGGCCGGTGGCCGCGGCAGTTATGGTAATTTCTCCGGGGTTGCTTCGTCGCCCGCCAAAATTTTTTCAAAATTTTAGCGGACTCCTCGCAAAGACAGGTATTAGAGATTCTAAATTGCTTTCTACTAAACAACGAGAAGAAATCTTTGAAATAATTAAGCAAGAACCGGCTTTGAAATGGAAAGTTAGCTTTGTCTGGCCTAGGGTAATTGATCGAATTAATATTTGGCAGGCGACTCTTTTAACTTGGCAACGTTGTCTCAAAAAATTAAACCCCCGGCCGGACTTTTTATTTTTAGACGGTCAAATGGAAATACCCCGTTTAAAAATAGCCCAGCGAGCCATTATTAAAGGCGATCAGAAAATTGTCCTCTTGTCTCTGGCTTCAATTGTGGCTAAAGTTAGTCGGGATAGGTTAATGGAACGGCTGGGGCAAAAATATCCTCAATATGAGCTAGCTCAACATAAGGGCTATGGGACAAAATTACATTTTGAAAAATTAGCCAAGTTTGGTCCATCGGAAATTCATCGCCGCAGTTTCCGGCCGGTCTTTGAGAATTTACCTTTTAAAGACAGAGTATATTATATCGTCAGCCAGATTCCCCGCGGTCAGGTAATGACTTATCAGGAAGTAGCTCAAAAAATCGGCCAGCCACGGGCTTATCGAGCGGTCGGTAACGCCCTGAATAAAAACCCAGCTCCTTTTTCTTTGAAGAAAAAGCTGGGCAGAATTCCTTGCCATCGGGTTATCCGATCGGATGGCCGGATCGGCGGCTTTGGCCGCGGCAGTCAATTAAAAGAAAGATTACTTAAAAAAGAAAAAGCAATATGATTTTAATTAAAAATATCACTATTATTACGCAAAATCCCAAGCGGCAAAACATCAATAAAGGCGCTTTAGTTATTGAAAAAGACAAGATTAGAGCCGTTGGACAAGGCCAGAAAATAGAAAAAGAGTATAGAAGGCGGGCTAAAAAAGTAATTAATGGCCAAGGCAAAGTTGTTCTGCCTGGTCTAATTAATACTCATGGTCATTTGGCCATGACTCTTTTGCGCGGTTATGCCGATGATTTGCCCTTGGAAAATTGGTGGTTTAAATATGTCTATCCAATAGAATCAAAATTCACCGCTAAACATGTTTACTGGGGCTCCTTGTTGGCTATGCTGGAGATGATAAAATCAGGGACAACCTCTTTTACCGATTTTTATTATTACCAAGACCAAGTGGCTAAAGCGGCTCATCAGATAGGCATGCGGGGCGTCTTAGGATGCGGTGTTCTGGATGTGCCTACTTTTTATTTCAAAACTCCTGCTCAGGCATTAAAAAAGGCCTCTTTAATAATTAAAAAATATTCTGATAACGATTTAGTCAAAGTTTCTTTAGCGCCTCATATGTTTCAGACGACTTCTTTAAAAACCTATCAAGAATGTAAAAAATTAGCCGAAGAAAATGATTTGCTTTTAACAACTCATTTGGCTGAAACCGAACAAGAAGTTAATTATTGTTTAAAGAAATATAAACAGCGGCCAATAGAAGTTTTAGCTAAAGCGGGTATTTTAGATCAAAAAACCCTTTTGGCTCATGGTTGCTGGTTGACTAAAAAAGAGATAAAAATTTTAGCTCAATCTGGCGCTTCCGTAGCTCATTGTCCTATTTCTAACATGAAGTTAGCTTCCGGAGTGATGCCTTTTGTTAAAATGCTTGGGGCAGGGGTTAATGTCAGTTTAGGTACTGACAGCGCCTGCTCTAATAATAATTTAGATATGTTTGGAGAAATGAAAACAGCTGCTTTATTGCATAAGGTTTATCAATTAAATCCGACGGTGGCTGAGGCGCAAACAGTTTTAGATATAGCCACTATTAACGGAGCTAAGGCCTTGGGTTTAGACAAAGAAATTGGTTCTTTAGAAAAAGGTAAAAAAGCCGATTTGATTATTCTTGATTTTAATCAGCCACATCTACTGCCTCATCATAATTTTGTTTCTCATTTAGTTTATACGGCTAAAGGCAGTGATGTGGAAACAGTCATTATTGACGGAAAAATTGTTATGGAAGGAAGAAAAATTAAGCGACTTAAAGAGAATAAATTTTTAAATAGAATTGAAAAATTTGCCCTATAACAAAAAGAGTGATATACTAAAATATATGACAAATAAAAAAACAATTATTTTTGGAATAATCGCTTTAGCTGTTTTGGCTGGTTTGGTCTGGTATGGCAGCCAGCGGGATTCAACAATAGGAGACCAAGCGGCTGCCCTTTTAAGAGGGAGTCTCTTTTCGGAAGAAAAACCCTCTCAATTAATTGAGGAAGAGTTTGTTTCGGGTAATCCCGAAGCTCCGGTGACTATTATTGAATATTCCAGTCATTTTTGCAGTCATTGCACTGCTTTTCATTTAGAAACCCTACCCTTGATTACTGATAAATACATTAAGACCGGCCAAGTTAAATTTATTTCGCGGCGTCTCTCTCCTTCAGAATTAGGTCAAGCCGTTCTTTGCGCTCAAGAGCAAGGTAAATTTCAGCAAGCTGATGAATATCTTTTTGAGTATAACCAAGAACTTATTGAACAAACCCAAAAAGCTGTTTCAGAAGATGATTTGATGATGATGGTGGCTGATTGGTTAAAAACAATGGCCGGTAATTTAGATTTAGACCAAGAGAGTTTTAATCAATGTTTGGATTCAAAGAGATATCAAGAAAGAGTCATTCTTTGGTTCGAGCAAGCTGAGGAGGCCGAGGTGACCGGCACACCAACTTTCTTTATTAATGACCAGATGGTTGTTGGCAACCAGCCTTATCAAATATTTGAGGAAACAATTGAGCAAGAGTTGGCTCAATAGCTCTTTGTTTTTTAACAGATAAGATAAAGGGGGAGTAATGAGATCAAAATCGAGAGCAATGGCTAGGCATGGTCCGCAACGCGCTTTATCCTTTATCGGAAGTACCCAGAAAAAACATATTTTTCCTAAAGGAATAGGCGGAGGTAAGGAGGGGAATATCAGAGGGGAAATGAAGGAACGATTGGTTTTTGAAGCGCTTACTGTCCTAAGAGATAGTAAGCGAATTATTGATTTTCTTCAGGAAGATGGAGACGGAAAAGATTTCTTGATTTGGCTTAGAAAAAGTCAGCAAAAGCGGAGACGTAAGAGTGTAGAGATAAAAAGTTCTCAAAGAGGGATAGGAAAATATAATAGAAGGGCAAAAGATATGGCTGAAAGAGGAAGAGAATTCGTATCTGCAGATTTAGTTACAGTTGTCGGAGATGACGATACTGTTATTACCTTGATGAATCGAATAGCCATAGAACTTGGGATATCCTGACCATTAATTAGTTAGAGAATCAAACTAATTAGTGGTCAGGATTTTTTCTTTTCTGGGTTTTGTGGTATCATATAAATATATGGAAAAAACAGATATTTTAATCATTGGCGGCGGGCCGGCCGGAGCGGTGGCCGCCGTAACCGCCAGAAAAAATTATCCCTCAAAACAAATTACCTTGATTAGAAAAGAAGAAAAAGGAATTATCCCTTGCGGCATTCCTTATATTTTCCATAGATTAAATTCAGTAGACGAAAACATAATGCCTGATCAGCCTTTATTGGATAATAAAATTGACTTAATTATTGGAGAAGCGACAAAAATTGAATCCGAGAAAAAAATAGTTATTCTCAAAAATAAGGATAGCTACAATTATGATAAATTAATTTTAGCTCTGGGTTCCGACTCTCATTTAATTCCAATTCCTGGCGCAGAAAAACAAGGGGTCTGGCAGATAAAGAAAGATTATCAGTATTTAAAAAAGCTCCGAGAGGCAATGCTTAAGGCAAAAAATATAGTTATTATTGGTGGTGGCTTTATCGGCGTTGAATTAGCTGAAGAGTTAAGTAGTCTTAAGGGTTTAGATATTAGTATTGTTGAATCGTTGGAATGTTGCCTTTTGACTAATTTTGACAAGGAATTCGCTCTGGCGGCTGAAGAAAAATTAAAAAAGAAAGGGGTAAAAACATACACTGGGGTAAAAGTAGAAAAGATTGGCGGCGATGCTCAAGTAGAGTATCTGCAATTAGCCAATAGAGAAAAAATAGCCGCTGATGCGGTAATTCTATCAATTGGCGCCAGGCCAAATATTAATTTAGCTAAAGAGGCCGGTATTAAAATAGAAGAAAAAGGAGCAATTTGGGTTGATGAATATTTAAGGACAAATATCCCCGATATTTTTGCTATTGGTGATTGCGCCCAAACTAGAGATTTTATTACCAGCAAGAACGTTCCGGTGATGCTGGCTTCGGTGGCTGCCAGCGAAGCGAGAATCGCCGCTAATAATTTATATCAACTAAAACTTATCAGGGAAAATAAAGGAACTCTTGGTGTCTTTTCTACTTGTGTTGACGGTTTGGTTTTGGGGGTGGCCGGTTTAATTGAAAGAAAAGCTAAAGAGGAAAAATTTGAATATATAGTTGGAGAGGCCCAGGCGCCTAATCATCATCCAGGCAAGTTGCCGGGGACCGAACAAATTAAGGTAAAATTAATTTTTGCCAAGTCCTCTGAAGGATTACTTTTAGGAACAGAAGTGATGGGGCCGGAAAGTGTTGGCGAGATGTTGAATATAATGGCTATGGCCATTCAGCAACAAGCTACTCTTTACGATTTTAACACTTGGCAAATAGCTACTCATCCTCTTTTGACTCCGGCCCCGACTGTTTATCCTTTTATTGCGGCTGCCCAAAACGCTATGTTTAAATTAAAAAATAGGTATTAGCTTAGAAATCCTTTATGATTTACGACCTTATTATTATTGGCGGGGGGCCGGCCGCCATCAGCGCTGGTATTTATGCGGCTCGGAAAAAAATAAAGACTCTTTTGATTACTGAAAACTGGAGTAATCAGATAAGCGAAGCTGGTCAAGTGGAGAACTATTTAGGTTTTGAGTCAATTTTGGGCGTGGAATTAGTCCAAAAATTTATTAGTCATTTGAAAAAATTTGATTTAGAAATCAAAGAGAAACAGGAAATTCAAGAGATTAAAAAGTTAACTGATGGGGGATTTGAAATTTTAGACAGTCATCATAATAAAGAACAAGCCTGGGCGCTGATTATCGCCAGTGGCAAAGGCCCAAAGAAATTAAATGTGCCTAGTGAGGAAAAGTTTATTGGCAAGGGAATTAGTTTTTGCGCTACTTGCGATGCTCCTCTTTTTAAAAATAAGGAAGTAGCCGTGGTTGGCGGGGGAAATGCCGCGGCCATAGCCGCCTTAGAAACAGCTAAATATGCCTCAAAGATATATCTTTTAAGCTTATATCCCAAATTACTGGCCGATAAACTTGAGCAAGAAAAGATTAAATCTGCTTCTAATATTGAGATTTTGTTTAATATTCGGGTCAAGGAAATTCAAGGAGATAAATTTGTCACTGGTTTAATTTATCAAGATAAAATTTCTCAAGAGGAAAAAAAATTATCTGTTGAAGGTGTTTATATAGAAATTGGTTCAGCGCCTAGTTCTAATTTTATTAAAAATGTGGTAAAATTAAATAAGCAAGGTGAGATTGAGATTGATTTGCGCAATCAGACCTCCCAGCCGGGAATTTTTGCGGCTGGTGATGTGACTGATGTTTCCCATAAGCAGATTGTTATTGCCGCCGGCGAAGGCGCTAAGGCCGCCTTAAATGCTTATGATTATTTAAATAAATTAAAAAGGTGAAAATTATGGAAGAGACCAAAAAATCCCAACCCTATATCCGTGTATTTTCCGGTCCGAGCTGTCCTTATTGTTATACTCTCAAGGCATTTTTAGATGAGCAGGGTTTTGATTATGAAGATATTAATGTAGCGGAGGATGAAAGAGCGGCCAAGGAAATGATAGATAAATCTGGTCAGATGGGGGTGCCTGTCGTAGAAATAGACGGCCAGATTATTGTTGGTTTTGATAAGGAAAAAATTAGCCAATTGCTTAAAATCAGCGAATAATAAATATGATAATCTTGTTGAAGTTTTTAATTAAATTAAGACAAGGATAAATTATTATGAACATTAAAGTTGCCATTAATGGTTTTGGTCGGATCGGTCGGCCTACTTTCCGAAGAATTTTGGAAAATCATCCTGATATAGAAGTTAAGGCGATTAATGATTTGACTGCTCCCAAGACCCTGGCTCATCTTTTAAAGTATGATTCGGTTTATGGAGTTTATAATAAATCAATTGGGCATAAGCAAGAGGCGATCGTTGTTGATAATAAAGAATTTAAGATTTTAAGTGAAAAGGATCCAGCCAAGCTTCCCTGGAAAGATTTAGGCGTAGATATTGTTTTAGAATGTACCGGTCTTTTTACTGATTTAGAAGGAGCTAAAAAACATCTTCAGGCTGGGGCTAAAAAAGTAATTATTTCCGCTCCCTGTAAAAGTGAAGGCGTCGCCCATTTTGTTTTAGGAGTTAATCAGGAGAAATACGAGCCCAAGAAAGATGACATTGTTTCCATGGGTTCTTGTACGACTAATTGTTTAGCGCCAATAGCTAAAGTGCTTCATGATAATTTTGAGATTGAGTCCGGTCTCATGACAACAATTCATAGTTATACTAACGACCAACGGCTGCTTGATTTACCTCATAAAGATTTACGCCGGGCCCGGTCAGCGGCTCTTTCAATGGTTCCTACCAGTACAGGAGCGGCTATTGCCGTAATTAAGACCATTCCGGAATTAAAAGGTAAAATACACGGCCTGGCTGTTCGGGTGCCCACGCCAATCGTTTCTTTGGTTGATTTTGTGGCTAAAGTTAAAAAAGAAACCGTTGCGGAGGAAGTTAATCAGGTCTTTAAAAAAGCTTCATCAGACGAGAGATTAAAAGGAATTTTAGGCACTGAAGAAACTCCTTTGGTTTCTGTTGATTTTAAAAGTAGCCCTTTTTCAGCTATCGTTGATTTACCTTCAACTATGGTTCAGCAGAAGAATTTAGTTAAGGTTTTAGCCTGGTATGACAATGAATGGGGTTATGCTTGCCGCTTAGCTGAATTCGCCGAGTTTATCGGAAGGAAATTATAGATATTCAAGGACTGTATCTTAGGGACAGTCCCTAAGATACAGTCCTTGAATATAAAAACAATGATTTATCTGGGAGCTGACCACGCTGGTTTCCACTTAAAAGAAGAACTCAAGAAATATCTAGAAGAATTGGGATATGAGCATGAGGATTTAGGTAATCAAGAGTTGGATCCTAAGGACGATTATCCTGATTTTGCTTTGGCCGTCGGCAAAAAAGTAGCTCTTAGTCAAGAAAAAGGGATTTTAATTTGCGCCACTGGTTTTGGTATGGCCATTGCCGCTAACAAAATTAAAGGAATTAGGGCGGCTGTTTGCTGGGATGAATTTACTGCTTTGCAATCACGCGAACACAATAATGCCAATATTCTTTGTTTGGGCGGTAAAGTAATAGATTTAGAAACAGCCAAAAAAATTGTCCGGATTTGGCTGGAAACAGAATTTGTCGGAGAAGAGAGACATGTCAGAAGATTGGAGAAAATAAAAAATATAGAGCAAGCTAAGTAATTTTCAAAAGACGCAAATTTTTCTCCAGCGGAAAAATTTGCTCAGAATCCGGCAAAATTTCGCCAAAGGCGAACCAAGTAATTTTGCCTTCTTGTGCTTTTAAAAATTACTTTCCGAGCTTTATAACAACTTAAATAATATAAAATGATTGAAGTTATCCCTGCCATCATTGCCAGAGATTTTGAGGAGCTGCAGGAAAAAGTTAAAAAAGTAGAGCCTTATGTTGAATGGGTTCAATTGGATATTATGGATGGGCAGTTTGTTGATAATTCTACTTGGAATAATCCAGCCGAGTTGAAAAACTTAGAAATCCAAGTCAAATTAGAGGTTCATTTAATGATTGCCAATCCTGAAGAATATATTGACGAATGGATTGAATCAGGCGTCCAGAGGATTATTTTCCATTTTGAGTCAACTCAGCAACCTCAAGAAGTGATTACTAAGATAAAAAAGGCCAGTTTAATGGTTGGCTTAGCCATTAATCCAGAGACACCTATTGAAAAAGTTGATGATTTTATTGACCAACTTGACTTGGTGCTGGTAATGACGGTTCAGCCGGGCCGCAGCGGCCAGAAACTACTTGAAAAAACTTTGGATAAAATTAAGCAATTGCGGGATAAATATGAAGATGTTAATATAATGGTAGATGGTGGAATTAATCTCGAGACAGCTCCTAAAGTTATTCAAGCCGGGGCTAATCTTTTAGCCAGCGGTAGCGCTGTTTTTAAGAACGATGATATCGAAAAAAATATAAAAGAGTTAAAATCATGCCAGTAAGTAAAAGAAATAAAAAGAAGATAACCCTTGATGACTTGGCTGTAATGGTTAAAGGTGGTTTTGATGATGTTGATAAAAGATTTGATGATGTTGATAAAAGATTTGGTAAAATAGAAGACAACATGAAAGATATGAAAAGCGATATAGCAGAGATAAATATAACGATTGGGAGATTAGAACGAAGAGTAGAAGCAATTGAAGAAATTTTAACAGAACACGGTAAGAAATTGCGCAATATGGAAAGATATTTAAAAAAGATAAAGGAGGATTTAAAAGAAATAAAATCACAAAGAAAAGTAGATAAAAGACAGTTATTAGATTTAGAAAAAAGAATAGAAAAATTAGAATTAAAAGTGGCTTAATTTATGGAAGAAAAAGAACTTAAACAATTAGCCAACACAATTAGAAAAGACATTATCGGGATGTTATTAGAAGCCAAGTCAGGTCATTCAGCTGGTTCCTTAGGTATGGCTGATGTTTTTACGGCTTTGTATTTTGGTGGAGTAATTAAACATAATCCCAAAAAACCCGATTGGCAGGAAAGAGACCGAGTCATTCTTTCCAATGCTCATATTTGCCCGGTCTGGTATGCTACTTTAGCCCGGGCTGGCTATTTTCCAGTCAAAGAGTTAAAAACATTGAGAAAATTAGGTTCTCGTTTACAAGGCCATCCCGACCACTTAAAATTTCCTTATATTGAGACCTCGGGCGGTTCTTTGGCCCAAGGTTTATCAATTGCCTGTGGCATGGCTTATTCATTTCATAAACTAGACAAAAAAGATAATTGGGTTTGGTGTTTAACCGGCGACGGCGGGCATGACGAAGGGCAGATGTGGGAGGCAGCTATGTTTGCCGGGAAAAATAAATTATTTAATCTAACCCAAATTATGGACAGGAATAATATTCAGATTGATGGTTATACTGAAGAGGTTATGCCCTTAGAACCATTAAAAGATAAATATGAGGCCTTTGGCTGGCATGTTATGGATGTCGATGGCCATAATATGGAAGAGATTATTGACGCTTGTCATAAATCAAAGGCGATTTTTGAGAAGCCCAGTTTAATTATTGCTCATACGATTCCTGGCAAAGATGTCGATTTCATTGAATGGAAATATTCTTGGCATGGCAAAGTGCCCTGTCCGGAAGAAGCTAAAAAAGCCCTTGATTGCTTGAGGACTTTGGATGGAAAAATTAAAAGCGAGCATGAGTAAAAATATGGACTTAGTTAAAGATTTATACCAAAAAGATAAATTAGAGCAAAAACCAACCCGAGATGGATATGGCGAAGGGTTAGTTGAATTGGGCAAAAAAAATCCTAATGTAATTGTTTTGGGGGCTGATTTAACTGGTTCAACGCGGTGTAATTGGTTTAAGGATGAGTTTCCTGATAGATTTATTCAGGTTGGCATCGCTGAACAGAATATGATGGGTTTAGCCGCGGGTTTGTCTTTAGTCGGTAAAATTCCTTTTGTTTCTACTTATTCTGTTTTTTGTCCGGGTCGTAACTGGGACCAAATAAGAATTAGCGTGGCCTATAATCAAGCCAATGTTAAATTAACTGGGGCTCATGCCGGGGTTTCTGTAGGCGCTGATGGAGCAACTCATCAGGGACTAGAAGATATAGCTATTACTCGCTGTTTGCCTAATATGACGGTTTTAGCGCCTTGTGACGCTATTGAGACAAAGAAAGCGACTATGGCCGCCGGAAAAATGAAAGGACCGGTTTATTTAAGATTTGCCCGGGAAGCCACGCCGGTTTTTACCACTAAAAAAACACCTTTTAAAATAGGCCAAGCCGAAGTTTTTCGCAAAGGAGCAGATGTGACCATTATTGCCTGCGGTCCGACTGTTCACGAGGCCCTATTAGCCGCTCATGATTTGGAAAAAAATGGTCTTTCAGTCGGAGTAATTAATAACCATACTATTAAGCCAATTGATAAAGAGACAATTATTGAGGCGGCGGAAAGAACCGGAGCTGTGGTGACAGCTGAAGATCATCAAGTCATGGGAGGTATGGGTTCAGCTGTTTGCGAAGTACTGGCTAAAAATTGCCCAGTATCCGTAGAAATGATCGGTGTTCAAGACCGCTGGGGCGAATCCGGCGAGCCGGATGAACTAATGAAAGAATTCCATTTACTGGCCGAAGATATTAAAGAAGCGGTGAAAAGGGTTTTAAAGAAGAAAAGTTAATATGTACGATATCATCACTTTTGGCTCAGCTACCCAGGATGTTTTTATGAGTAGTCGGAAATTGCGGGTAGTTGAAAACGAAAAATTTATTACTAAAAAGGGACTTTGTGTCCCTCTGGGTTCAAAAATGTTTATGGAGAGCATTTTTTTTGCGATGGGCGGCTGCGGGACGAATACGGCTGTCACTCTTGCCCGGCAGGGTCTAAAAACTGCTTATTTCGGTCAAATCGGCAAGGATCTTCCCGGAGAGGGTGTTAAGAAAGAATTAACCGAACAAGGTGTTTCCTTGGATTTATTAAAAGAAACAGCTCAATATCCCACGGCTTATTCAGTTATTCTTTCCTTACCTGAAGTTGGCCGAAGTATTTTAGAAAAATATGGTGCTTGCCATGAAATAGGCGTAGAAGACTTACCTTTAGATAAATTTAAAACAAACTGGTTCTATATTGCCTCTCTTTCAGGAAATAGCCATGTTATTCTAAAGTCATTAATTGATTTTGCCAGCAAAAATGATATCAAAGTTGCGGCCACTCCAGGCAAGGTTCAATTAGAGGATGATTTAGAAATTTTTAGAGGACTGCTTGATAAAATTAATATTTTGATTTTAAATAAGGAAGAGGCCGCTAAATTAACAGAAATAGATTTTAATCAGGAAAAAGAAATTTTTGAAAAATTAGATGACTTGGTAAATGGCATGGTCGTTATGACCAAAGGGCCTGATGGCGTAGTTGTTTCCGATAACCAAAGTTTATATTCAGCCGGCATACCTAAATCTGATTTAGTTGATAGAACTGGGGCGGGCGATGCTTTCGGCTCTGGTTTTGTAGCGGGCTGGATTGCCAAAGAGGATATTGCCTATGCTATTCAATTGGGCACGGCCAATGCCACGGCTTGCCTCCAAGAAATGGGAGCGACTAAGGGTCTTTTGAAAAAAGGCGATTGGGGCGAGTGGGAGAAAGTTGAAGTAAAGAGGACAGCCCTCAAATATTAACCAGGACAGTCCTTGTCCGCGGGATGATATGAATCCAACTACTAAAATAGCTAAATTATTACGGACTTCTGAAGAGGTTATTTTGGAATTGGAAAAGAAGATGGAGAAAATTAGCGGGCAAAAGGGAGTGATTGAGAAAATTGTTCAAAAAAATGGACAGAAAATTCAAGAAAAATTAAAAGAATTGGGATTAGAGGGTGTCACTCTCAAATTGGAAAAAACATCTTCAAATCCGCTTAGGGCTGAACATGTTTATCAAGCTCTCATTAATAAAGCTAAAAAAGACGACCAAGCTCTTTTTGAACATTTTCATCGGCCGGATTTTTCCACCGAAATTGGCTGTCGTAGTTTAATTAATGCTACCAAAGAGTTAACTGGTGATTTATCAGGATTTTATCTTAAAGAGAGTAAAGCCAAAGAACTTTTCAAACAGAATCCGCCTCGTCAGATTATGGCTAATTTGGGCTATGGCAATGATATAGATAAAATGCTGGCTAAGGAAGATATTTTTGAGATTTTTTGCGCTTTAAGATTTGCTGAAGACAGTCAATGGCTCAATGATGTTTTTTTTAAACCTTATCGGAATTTGACCAAAGATGATTTTGAAAAAAGAAAAATTAAAGTGATGGTTTTACCGGAGAGATGGCTGGAGATTGGTCAGAAATTTTTGGGCAAAAAACTCCATCACATGAGTCATTTAAAAGAAATGGGTATTGTCTTTGTTATTCCGGTGGTTAGGCGGCTGCCTGGCGAGGTCCTTTATCTTTTCTTTATGACATTACATTATACTTACGAAACTGATTGGCATTCCCGACTTTTTGAAATATATAGTCAAAAGCCGGATTTTGCTCAAAAAATGATTAAGGCCTTGAAAGTAGAAGTGACTGGTGGTCCCTTACCTGATGAAAAGAGAATGAGCTGGCGAATTGTAGCTAAATATTTAGCTAAAGATGATCCTAATGACCCCCGTTTAGCCGAGCCACACATTAGTCCCGAGGCCTGGCATTATACTAAGACAACTTTAGCTATTCAGAAATTCGCTCAGCGTTTTACAAATTTAGGATTAGATTTCTGGCAGGGTTTAGAGGTGGCGGGGGAATATTTCCCTTCTGATCATTCAAAAGAAGAAATTTTGATTAGCTTTGATTTATTTGATAATGGAATTTCTTTGCTCCGACAGAGTGGCTTTGAGTCAAAGTATCTTTATCATCAGCAAGAGGCCTTATGGAATGAGGTTTTTATTAAATATCTGGGTGAGGAAAAATTAGATAAGTTAATGATGGAGAATTTAGATAAAGGATACATTAGCCTCTAAATTTAGGCACGCTCTTGAAATAAAAATTATGTTGGATATTTTTAAAAAAGCACAAGAAAACAAATATGCTATTGGCGCTTTTAATGTTTCTAATTTAGAGCAAATTAAGGCGATTATTCAGGCCGCTCAAAAACTACAAAGCCCGGTTATCATTGCTACTTCTGAAGGGGAGAGTAAGTTTATTGGTAAAAAACAAATCAAAGCAATAATTGATGTTTATCGCCAGGAAATTGGCTTGCCAATAATTTTACATTTAGACCATGGAAAATCTTTTGAAGTTGTTAAAGAAGCGATAGAAGCAGGCTATAATTCGGTTCATTTTGACGGCTCTGAATTGAGTTTCGAAGAAAATGTAGAAATAACTAAAAAAATAGTTGAATTTGCCAGAGAAAAAGGAATTGAAAACATTGAAGGAGAGATGGGCTATTTAAGAGGTAAATCAGCTGTTCAAGAAGCAGTCGAAATCAAAGAAGAGGATTTAACTGACCCCAAACAAGCTTTAGAATTTGTTGAAAAAACAGGCGTAGATAGTTTGGCAATAGCCATTGGCAATATTCATGGGGTTTTTAAATTAACTAAAAATCCTCATTTGTTTTTAGATAGATTAGAGGAAATAAATAAGGGTTTAGCTAATAAGGTATTTTTAGTTTTACATGGTGGTTCAGGCACCCCCGAAGAAGATATTAAAAAAGCAATTCAATTAGGTATTGTTAAAATTAATGTTAATACAGAATTAAGAATGGCTTATACAGCATCTCTTAAAAAATCCCTTCAAGATAATCCTAATCAGACCACGCCTTATAAAATAATGTTGCCAGTGATTGAGGCAGTTCAAAAGGTCGTTGAAGAAAGAATTAAATTATTTAGCAGTGATAATAAAATATGAATATAAAAATTGACCAACAAAAATGTATTGGCTGCGGCAGCTGCACGGCGGTTTGTCCAGATTTATTTGAATTGGGCGGCGAGGATAACAAAGCTCAGGTTAAAGAAAAAACAGAAGGCGAGGCAGGAGTGAATGATAAATGCGCTCAAGAAGCCGCTGATATTTGCCCAGTTCAGGCCATTGAGATTGAGGAGTAATTCCTGAATCTTGTTAACATACTCTATTCCTTCTTGACCTAAGGGTTTTTTTTAGTTAGGATAAAGTAAGCATGTTAGAACTATCAGCTAAATTACGTCAGACAACTGGTCATGGCAATAAAAGAATCCGGAAACAAGGTTTTATTCCGGCTGTTTTGTATGGCCGCAAAATCAAAAATTTGGCTTTGTCAGTCAAAGCACAAGATTTTGAAAAAGTATATCAAGAGGCCGGTGAGAGTACCCTGATTAAGCTGAAGATAGAGGAAGGCCAGGACAAGGCAAAAAAAGAAAGAGTGGTTTTAATTCATGAAATAGCCAATGACCCGGTAAGTGATGAACATATTCATATTGATTTTTATCAGGTTAAGATGGATGAACCGATTAAAGCAGAGGTGCCTTTGGTCTTTGTTGGCGAATCGCCAGTGGTTAAGGGAGCAACTGGCGTCTTAGTAAAAAATATTCAATCTTTAGAAATAGAGGCCTTGCCTCAAGACTTGCCTCATCAGATTGAAGTAGATATTTCTTCTTTAAAGGCAGTTGATAGTAAGATTCATATTAAGGATTTAAAACTGCCCGCAGCAGTTAAAATAGAACTTCAGCCAGAAGATGTAGTTGTTTTAGTTATTCCGCCGCGAACCAAAGCTGAATTGGAAGAATTAGAAGAAGCGCCAGAAGAAAAAATAGAAGAAGTTGAAATGGTTGAGAAAAAGAAAGCCGGAGAAGAGGTGAAGGAGGAAGCAATTAAAGAAGCAGAGTCGACCAAAGAGGCCGCTCCTGACAGAGAAGAGAAAGCTGCCCCTGACAAAAAAGAGAAATGAGTAAATCATCAAAAATTTATAATTCTTTAGGAGTCCAACTCCTAAAATTTAGACAAAGGCAGTTCTCAAATAATAAGAAGGATAGTCCTTGCTGCTATTTGAGGGTTGTCCTTATTGCCTTTTTAATCATCTTGGCGATTCCCTTTTTTGTTCAAGGAGCAGATGTTGATGAATTGCGGCAGGATTTAGAAAATAAGATCAGGCAAAAACAAGAAGAAATTAATCAATATCAGCAAAAAATTGGTGAAAACCAACAAAAAGCCAGGACTCTTAACAACGAAATTCAAATTTTAGAAGACCAAATTAGTCAGATTCGTTTGGAAATAAACCAAATTGACTTGACTATTCAAAAAAGCACCTTAAATATTCAGGAGCTCGACGGTCAAATTAATATTTTAGAAGACCAGATTAATCAAAAGAAAGACCTCTTGGCTGAATATATTCGGACAGTTGCCCTTTATGACCAAGAAACACTTTTAGAAGTCATTTTAAAAAATGAAAAATTTTCTGATTTTTTTGACGAAATTAAGGCTTTAGAGAGCGCTCAAGATGAAATTCAGAGTGTTTTGAAAGTTGTCCAGGGGCTAAAAAATGAATTAGAAGGACAGAAAGGCGAATTAGAGGATGAACGGGAAGAGCAAAACCGCTTGAAATCTCTTCAATTGATTCAAAGCAGAACTGTTGAAAATAAACAAGGGCAAAAAGAAGATATACTTGATAAAACCAAAGGAGAAGAACGGCTCTATCAGCAAATGATTCAAGGGACAGAAAAAGAGATTACTTTTATTAAAGAACAACTTTCTTTATTAGAGAAATATCATATAACCTTAGAAGAGGCGATTCAAGATGCTATTTTTGCTGGTTCGCAGACAGGTGTCAGACCAGCTTTCCTTTTGGGTGTTTTAGAAGCAGAATCGCGCTTAGGGCTTAATGTGGGAACTGGTACTTGGCAAAAAGATATGTATCAGTGTTATCGGAGCTTGGGCTATATCACCAGGGCAGAAAATGAAAAAAATGCCTTTCTTCAAATTTGTCAGGAATTAGGACTTAATCCAGATACCCAGCCGGTTTCTGCTGAGCCGTGGTATGGTTGCGGCGGCGCTATGGGCGTAGCTCAATTTATGCCTACGACTTGGTTGGCTTACAAAGATAGAGTGGCTGGTTTAACTGGCCACCCTTCTCCGAATCCCTGGAATCATCGGGATGCTTTCACAGCGGCGGCAATTAAATTAGGCGATGGAGGAGCTAATCAGCGAACTGAAATAGGCGAGCGAACGGCTTATGCCAAATATTTAGGCGGCAGTCGCTATCAGAACTGGGTTTATAATAAGGTAACTGACTACGTTATTAAATTAGCCGCCAATTTCCATCAGCAGTATTTTGAGTAGTACAGGGACTGTCCCTTAGATACAGTCCTTGAATCAAGGACTGTATCTAAGGGACAGTCCCTGTGATGTCAAAAAGGCAACATTTCTGTTGCCTTTTTTAAAATAAATTTTCATCTTGCCGAATTTATTTAAAAATTCAGCTCTCAATAGATTTTTTTCTTGGGCAAAACCATGATAATCTTATAATAGCAAATTTTGTCCAATTTGACTATTTTACCTAAACCCTTGACAAAATCAGATAGGTATGATATGATTATAGCAGAAAAATTAGTCAGTAGCAGTGTGAGAATCCTGACCTTCTTGGGTTCCAGATCCCTCCTTTTGGAACGGGCTTTATGCTCATAAGGATTCTCACCCTACTGCTTGCTAGTTGTTTTAGTAAGTGGGAACATTTCTTTCTGTCTTTGATTGGGTCTGACTCAATCATTAGCTTTAAGAGGTGTTTAATCACTTTTCTGCCATTGGCAGATAAAGCGCATTAACTTAAAAAAAATATACACAAAAGCCCTTCCTTTATCGGAGGGCTTTTGTGATTTTAATATTTTGAAGGGAAAGAACTATATCACCAAACAACTAAAGCGCTGTATTCTTCAAGAACTTTTAGTTGTTCGGGAGTTAATTGTAATGAAGCATCAATTGCTTCTTTGATTAAATCTTCGGAAAAAGCGATTTCTTCGTCAACTTCTAATGGTCTGGAACCAATATTGTCTTTGAGGTAATCTTCAATGTAAACCTTATGTTCATTGGTCAGTTCTTGGGGGTTATCTTTAAGATAATCTTTGAGGGCGCGACGGGCTAAATGAGTTGTCCCATCTCCCTTGACTGCTTTTTCAATAATTGTTCCTGCTTCTTTGTGTCCTTCGGGAATGATTACTTCAATAGTTTCTTCTTCGGCTTCTCCAGTAACTTGACTGATTTCTTCTTGACCGGTCAATTCTTCAGTTAGACCAGTTATTCCTTCTTCTAAGGTAACGTTCATTTCTTCTTCAAAGGGCAGTATGGCTTCCTCTTGACTCTTTTGGCTGGCATAAAGATAAATACCACCAGCTAAAATTAAGAGGGCAATGATTGGTAGAATCACTGAACTGCCGTATTTATTAAGCCATCCTCTGGTTCCTCCACTCGAGCCGTCTTTTTTAGTAAAACCGAATTGCGGTCCGCCAGTCAATGAGGACTGACCGGTTGGATTACCTGGATTTGTGTTCGGTTGTTCGGATTGAGATGAAGCAAATAAAGAAGCGGATTTATCATCGGAATTTCCTAGATTTTGTTTTAAAAGATCTGATTGAGCTGTTTTATCTTGATTTTTCATGATTAATACATTTTCTTATGATTTTTCGACCTTTTCCCTCCAGGGTAAATTATTCAATTTTTAAAGAGTGTTTTCAGGAGTTGCATTCCTAAATTATCAAATTTATATCTTAATAATCACTGACAGCACCATTGGTCGTCTCTGAGTTTTAGTATAAAGGAATTGGCCAATTTTGTCACGGATATTATCTTTAATGTGATTTCTATTAACCGCGTATTCAGTCGGCGAGGTCTGATTAATGATTTTTTTAACTTTTTCCCTGGTTTGGTCAAGTAGTTCCTTTGATTCTCTCAGATAAACAAAACCGCGGGAAATAATATCTGGTTCGCCCTGTACCTGGCCGGTTTTACTGTCAACTACGGCAATAATTACAAACATACCATCCTGGGCCATCATCTGACGGTCTCGCAGCACCACCTGACCAACATCACCAACTCCTAAGCCATCAACCATCACATAATTAGCCGGCACTTTTTCTTTAGATATTTTAATTGAATTCTGATTAAGAAAAACAACATCTCCATTATTAGGTATGATAATATTTTCTGGAGGAAGGCCCACGCTTTCGGCAATATCACTGTGTAATTTTAACATATAGTAATTGCCTTCAATGGGCATAAAAAATTTTGGTTTGACTAAATTCAGCATCATCTTAAGGTCTTCAATAGGAGCGTGGCCGCCAGCATGAACATCCATCATTTCATAATGAATTATTTTAGCTCCTTTTCTACAGAGGGTATCTCTTAAATTCTGGACTGTTCGTTCATTACCCGGAACAACTGATGAGGAAAATATCACCGCATCTCCGGGGTGTATTCTAAGCTGACGGTGTTCGCCAGTGGCTAAACGCATCAGAACGGCATTACCTTCGCCTTGAGCGCCGGTGCAAAGAATGACCACCTTATTATCTGGTAGCTCATTAACTTGTTTGGGGCTAATGAGGGTATGTTTTTTTACTTTAAGATAGCCCAATTCCCGTGCAATAGCCACATTGGCTTTCATGCTATAACCGTCAACGGCTACCTTACGGTCAAATTTTTCAGCTAACCAGATAATTTCTTGAATTCTGGTTAAAAGAGAGGCAAAGGTAGCGGTAATAATGCGTCCTTTTAATCCTTTAAAAATTTCTTCTAATGTTTTCTGAATCTCATTTTCAGAAAGAGAATGACCGGGTGTTCCAGAGTCAGTGCTGTCAGACATTAGAAGTAAAACACCTTTTTCTCCTAATTGAGTAATTTTAGCCAGGTCAGCTGGTTTTTCATTGATTGGACTGTGGTCAAATTTAAAATCACCAGTATGAACAATTAGTCCGACTGGCGTTTCAATAGCCAGGCCCATGCTGTCAGGGATATTGTGATTAACATGGAAAAATTCAATTTCAAAACAGCCCAGTTTAATTTTATCGTTAATTTTGACTTCTTGGATATCTAATTTCGGCGCCTGGGGAAAATCTTCCTGTCTTTTGAGAATCATTCCCCGGGTCAGGGCAGCTGTATAAATAGGCGGATTACCTAAACGACCCATAGAATGAGGAATTGCCCCAATGTGGTCATAATGACCATGAGTAATAATCACTCCGCGAATTTTCTCTCTTTTATCCTTGAGATAAGCCGTATTGGGAATGATATAGTCAATACCGGGCATATTTTCTTCGGGAAACTGCAGCCCTAAATCAACGATAATAATATCATTGCCATATTCAAAAACGGTCATATTGCGACCGACTTCTTCTAAGCCACCCAAGGGGATGACTCGCAGATTTTGTGTTGTTTTTATCATAGTTTTAGTAACTCCAAGGGACTCCCCCTAAGATATACTCCTTAAGGAATATATCTTTAAGAGAGTCCCTTATTATAGTGGGCGAGGCGGGATTCGAACCCGCAAGGTATTGCTACCACTAGCTCCTGAAGCTAGCGTGTCTGCCAGTTCCACCACTCGCCCTTGACTTATTATTGAATATCATGTATTATAAGAACAATTAACAACTAACTGGAGGGATCTGATGAACCAAAAAATTACTGGAATAAAGGGTGAAACAGTTGATAAGGATCCTACGAGAGAGATAATCAAGATCTGGCGGCCATCTCATGAAGTGGCTCGCTGGATGCTTGAGGTAAATCCTATAGCCTATGCCATCGCCTTGGCTATTATGTATGGAGAAGGGCAGGCCAAGGTGCCTCCTGTTGAAGAAATTCCTATTTTAGTTGAGTTATTCGAGAAGGCCAAGGAGAAAATAATTGGCCACATTGACCAGGCAATGGCTGCCCTTGAAGAACAGCTGGAGGAAGCCAGTCAGAAAAGACAAGAAAAAGAGGAGGATTGATAAACATTCCTTCTATTCGCTTAAGCCGAGGCAAGCCCCCTCGGTTTTTTTATTCCTTCATCTTTCTCTTAAATTCTTCAATAGTTTCTTCGGCAAAAGGGTCAGTACCGTATTCTTGGGCTAAATAATAAGAAGCCCAGTCAGCTAATAAAATAGAAGAGAATATTTTTTCCAATAAGCTTTGGCCGGTTAAATCAATAACTTCCGTGGGCAAGCCGCTTTCATTTAACATTTCGGCGGTCAAATCCATTCTTTTCTTAATTTTTGGTTGGTCAGTTGGGTCTTTTAAAATAAGGCAGTGGAAAATTGGTTTGTCATGGAATTGACATTCTTTTTCATGAGCCATACCTTCTAATTCATTATGATTTAATTCTGGAAAATAATGAGTAAAAGCCGGTGAGTTTGAGTTTTCGTTGAATTTAATTTTCCAGATATAGCCCAAAGTTTTGAATTTGTCTGAAACATAAATAATCGGGATTTTACCTTTCAATTTTTGAGCCAAATCCCGGCCTTGTTTTTCTTGGGCAGCCGGCTTTAATTTTTTAGCCATCTCTAAAATTTCCGAAGATTTATCTTTAACCAGACCGCTATTAATTAAAATAGAATAAAGAGCCGTAAAAATATAACCAGTGGCCATCCGAGGAACTAAACCATTCGGGATTTCCGCCAGTGGCGTCCCATTTTGTTGACAAAGCTCTTTTAATTGTCCGCCAGAAGTAACTGCCGCCATAGCCAATTCTTTTTTAAGGGCTTCTTGGTAGGCAGTCAAGCATTCTTCGGTATTGCCGGAATAAGAACTAAAAATAGCCAAATCTTTTTTTGAAGCAGGTAATTGATAGTTGCGATTAACTCGGATAGGCAAGTCAAGCCAGGTTGATAAAATTTCGGCTGGCCAGGCACTGCCGCCCATGCCAGAAACTATGGCCTTCTCAAATTCTCCCTCAATTTTAACATCTTGGGCTAATTCCAAACCTTTTTCGAATTGTTGGGGAAAATCTAAAATATGTTGACGCATAATTTCAAGGACTGTAACACAGGGACTGTCCCTAAGATACAGTCCTTGGTTTATTGGGTTTATTTCCAGACCCTATTGATTTTAATATACCAATTCTCTATTTGAGAGAATCTTTGCGAGTGGGTCGGTAATTTTTCTATGGAAGAAATCCCTTTAACTTTTTTATTGATTGGATAAAGATAATCCGGACTAAAGAGAAAAATCGCCGGCAGGTCATCAACGAGTAATTTCTGAAATTCTACATATTTAGCTACTCGTTCTTCCTGGTCTAATGTCTGGCGAGCTTCTTCTAAAAGTTTGTCCACTTCTTTATTCTGATAAAGGGCTAAGTTAAGACCAGGGTCTTTGCGGTGAGCTGAATGCCAAAAGGCAAAGGGGTCAGGGTCAGCCCCGAGCACCTCGCCAAAAAGTAATGCTTCATACTCGCGAGGTCGCAAATAATCCTCCTGGAGAGTAACTGAATCAATTATTTCCAGATTGATTTGAGCGCCGATTTTCTCCCATTGTTCTTTAATCAATTCCGCTGTTTGTTTTATCTCTGGCCAATCGCTGGCTCTTAAGGTGATTTCTAATTTGGTTAATTCACCGTTAATTTCTTTTTCTCTAAGGCCATCTTCATCTTGGTCAGACCAGCCCGCTGCCTCTAAAATATTTTGGGCATGCTCTAAGTTAAAATCATAAATTTTTGTTTCTGGGGTATAGCCCAAACAACCTGACAAAAGAGGCGAATCAACCATAGTGCCTTTTCCCGCTAAAACTTTGTCAATAATTTCTTGCTTATTAGTCGCATAAGCCAGGGCCAAACGAACAGTTTTATCAGTCAAGGCCTTGCTTTGAGTTTGGTTAAAGAAAACAGCGTAATAAATAGGCAGTTCAATCTGATGAAGGTTAAGATTATTTTTAAGCTCGGAGAGCTTGGCTGTTGAAATAGAGACGAGACCGTCTATCTGCCTTTTTTGATAGGCCTCGATTAATTTCTCTTCATTATTATAAAAACTGAGAATAATCTTTTCAATAAAAGGACCCTGAGGCTGACCTTCAGCAGACGGTAAATAGAAATTTTCATTACGGGCTAATTCAATTGATTCAATTTTACCGTTTTTATCTTTGCTGATTTTTTTAAATTGATAAGGACCAGAGCCAATTGGTTTAAGATTATATTCAGCTAAAGGGAAATTGGTTGCGGGAATGCCGGCCCAAAGATGTTTAGGTAAAACACCAAAGGTTAAATTATGTAAAAAAGGCGCATAAACACTTTTGATTTTGAAAAGAAGAGCAAAATCATCAATTTTTTCCACTTCCACATTCTGCCAGATATTTCTTAGAGGGCTTTTGTATTCAGGATTTTGAATGGTTTTAATGGTAAAGATGATGTCATTAGCCGTTAAAGATTCTCCGTCATGCCAAAGAATATTTTTTTTCAAAGAAATATAATAAGTCAGGCCGTCGTCTTCAATAGTATAACTTTCAGCTAAATCAGGGATAAGGTTATTTTGGCCGTCATATTTGAACAAACTGGAATAAATAAGTTGGACTAAATCACGGTCAACGTCATTGGTTTGAGAGAGAACTGGATTGATATAGCGGGGCTGGCCAAGAAAACCTTCTTCGTATTGTCCGCCTATTTTTGGTTGAATTTGGGTATGGTTGAGATAACAACCGATAAGTAACAAACAAGTGGAAACAATGATAGCCAAAACTAGGCCGCGGGCTAACCAGCGTTCCCGAACCGGCAAAATCTTGGGTAGCTGAATCCATTGCCGGCGAATCGGCCATTGGCCTTCTGGAGGCAGAGCCAATTTAATTCGCTTCAAATAAGCTATTAATTTGTTTAAATAAATACCAATGTTGATTAGAGGACAAGATTAAGAAAAGAGGTGACAATGAATAAACCAGCCAAGACAATCGTGACAATAAAAAGAATTTTTTCAAAACCTCTTTTAGTATAATAACTAGCGCCACCACCACCGCCGCCAAAAAGAGCCGAGCCGCCAGCTCCTCGTTGCTGAAAGAGAATAGCCGTAATCAAGGCCAAAGCAGTAACAATTTGCGAGATAGTTAAAATAGAATCCATTAATTTTCCTTCTTTTTCTTTTTATAGCCAAAAACCAGATTAACCGCGCTGATAATCAAGCTTCCCCAAAGATAAGTCCAAAATCCAGTAATGGTCAATTCCGGCACGAAATACTCCAAAAGCCACAAAAGCGCCATATTAATCACTATAATAAAAAGCCCTAAACTTAAAACAATCAGAGGAGTAGAGATAAGCCGTAAAATCGGCCTAACAAAAACATTAATCAATCCTAAGATTAATCCAGCGATGGCTAAGGTCAAGATATCGCCTTCAAAAATAAAGCCTGGCACTAAGTAATCAGCTAAAAAAATAGCCAGGCCATTGGTTAAAATCTGAATAATAAACCTCATTTTGACTGTTTAAAGATTAGCATAGCCAGGAAAGTCAGTCAAGTAAGTT
>Ga0265596_1000434_pt1 | contig 25775 bp, 29 predicted proteins | sample saktaG_FD_190143 | JGI IMG/M metagenome (GOLD analysis project Ga0265596, IMG submission 190143) | Saline water microbial communities from Sakinaw Lake, British Columbia, Canada - sak_2013_06_06_60m | ecosystem: Environmental > Aquatic > Non-marine Saline and Alkaline > Saline ...
TATTCTATATAATATTAGGATGATAATTAATAATAAAAATAAGAACCTAGTAGGCAAAGCCACTAGATTAGAGCAAAACTTTTTTTTGTTGAAGATTGAAATTTATGTCTTTCCGGACAGCGCCGAAAAACAGCAAGTTTTAAAAACCCCCAATTCCCCCTATTTTTAGAGTGAGGTAGTTAACTATCGGAGTTCAGCTGTTAAATCAGCAGATGATGAAAATGATTGTCGAATTCTGAGGAAAGTCTGCCCATCCTAACAATTTATTGTTAGCTTACAATGTAAGAACCATCTGTGAAAACAGACTATTGTGAAATAGAGCTCTGTTACAGAAACGACACAGCTCTCTCTGAGTTATGAATCCTGCGAGGAACTTTGAAGAAAGAGAATTGATGAAACGAGCAACTTGGTTGATGCAAGAGTAAACTTAATTAAAAGTTATGCTCGCTAAGTAGAATGTTAACACAAATAGTTCGTTGTTGAAAAACAAAACGATATTTGACAAAAGGTGGCTTATTCCTCACTCTTTTTTATTAAAATAATTATCTAACCAGAACAAGAAAGTTTAAATAATATTGTTGCTATGAAAAATAAAAGATGATTGATGAGCATAATAGAGGTTAGCGATGTGCTCATAGGGCAGCAGTTGAAATAAAATTAGCAGAAGGGCATGAATTAGATCCTCTTGAAAGAGATTGTCTTTATAATTGTAGTGGAAAAGCATATAGTTGTGGAAATGGTTCAGTTTCTTTAAAAGATGTAGATGATTTTAATAGATTATTTCATGAGCATGTTCCTGTTTAACTCACTTGTGATTATAAAGTTGTTTTCCCATCTTTTCAGTAGTTTATCGTCTATAACCAATAATTTTTAGTTTTATTATCTCTTAACAAAAATTGACTTTTATTCTAATTTTTTATCGTCGGTAAGTTTGTAAAATAGTGGAATTTACCTTTATAGTTTCACTCACTTCACATTTCCAACACTTCCACTAACCTTAACAACCTGTAAATCTTTTCCAGACATTAAAAAACTCGTCCTAACTTTATCCAAACTCTTTCTGTTAATAGCCATAACAATCTGCCCTTTTCCAACTTTAATAAAATGTGGACAAACTTCAGCATAACCTAAAACCCCAACAAACTCTAAAATAATTTCATCTATCTTTTTCCTATTAGCATCTTTACCTTTTATTAGCAAATATCTTTTCTTTTCTCTATGCGATGGTTTTAGTGGTTTCATTTTCAGATTATATAAAAATATTAGCATTTATATATATTGCTGAAACCAATATTAATAACTTCAAGAAGCTAAGCTATGAATCCAAAACAAAAGATTTATATAATATTTCTTACTTTTCTTACTATTAAGGAAAATAATAAAATGCAAGAAGAAATAAAAGATATAAGAACAGCAACAATCACAAGTAAAGGGCAAATTTGTATTCCTAATGTTGCAAGAAACTTAGTTGGTTTTAAAGAAGGAACAAAAATAAGTATAGTTGTTTATGCAGATAGGGTTGAAATTAAACCTTTACAAAAGATAAGTGAAGAACTTTTTCCAGCATTAGCAACAGAAGAAGTTTTAGCCGAAGCATGGGATAATCCCGAGGAAGATGAAATATGGAAGGATTTGTAGACTGAGAAAATCTTCCTAAATTTTTAGATTTTCGAGGTGACAAAATATTTAAGATGGATGAAAGAAATTTTTTGCATTATCAAAAAGGTGATGTTGTTATTTTTCAATTTCCTTTTTCTGAAGGAGAAAAGGTAAAAAAGAGACCTTCTTTAGTTGTAGCTAAACTTAAAGGAAATAGTGTTATTCTTTGTCAAATAACTGGCCAACCAAGACCAGATCCAGATATTATGGAATTAAATGCAAATGAATTTCAATCAGGAGGAATTTCTAAAGATAGCTATATTAGACCCTCTGTTTTATTTACTATTAATAAATCAAAGATAAATTATAAAGCAGGACAATTAACTCAAAACAAAATAAAACAAATTGAGAAAAAACTTTGTGAAATATTTACTAGATAATTCAATCAGCATAAAAATAATAAAAACCTTTCTTGATTATTCCCACCAAAAATGCTGTCTCGCAATTCTCTTCATTACATTCCATCCCAACTCCCTCAAGTTAATTTTTTCTTTTCCTCTTCCCTCCAATCTTCATCAACTCCATTTCTATATACTTCTTCTCTCTAAATAATAAATAAATAATTACCAATATAACAATAACAACTAATATATAAATAATTGTTTTTAATTTTTTCAACTCTTCTCCAATATTCTCATCTTCCTCAATTAAAGATTCTTGTTTTTCTTCAACAACTTTTCCAGTTATAGGAACTTTAGGAATTTCTTCATGAATTGTCTGAATTGTTAATTCAGCTTTATTATTTTCAATTGAATTTAGTTTAACATATAAATCATAATAATCATTAGATGTTAAATTTAATTTTGCACTTTGCCCTATACCTAAAATTAAACTCATAGGACTACTTTGAATAATTATTTTAACATAACTCTTATTAATTTCATTTACACTTAAAACATGCTCCTCTGCTTTTTCATCAAAAAATATAAATTTAATTTTATCTTTTATTCCCAATTCTTTAGTATATCCTTTTGAAACTTGTTCATTTGAAATAACATAGGTTTTTGAAGTTATTATTGCAGAACTTGTGCTTGAACTTGAACCACCTCCTGGAGGAGGCCTCGAATCAGCATTTACAACAAAACTTCTTACAGATGAATTCCCAATATTTCCAGCATCATCACTGCAATTTATATTCCAATTATAAGTTCTAGGACTAAAACTCTGACTAAAACTTTGAATTATATTTTTATCAACAGAACTATTTATCAAATTAACAACTCCATTGATTATCAAACTACAATTTGCAATATCATTATTATCAGAAACATTAAAACCAAAAACAATAGTTTGTGAATTTGAAGTATAAGATGAAGAATCAGCAGGTTCCATCAAACTGACATTAGGATTTTCATTATCATATATTAAACTAAAATTACTCAATCCACTAGCTGACTCACTAATATTATTATAAGCTTTGCAATTCCATTTATAATTATCCTGAACACTAAAACTATAATTAAAAATAAATGAATTAAAAATCCCAGATAAATTAGCTGTTAAATTATAAATTAAATCACTTGAGTTCCATAAATAAAAACTTATATTTGTCAAGGTTTTTCCAGACTCTGTTTGAACAGAATAATTAAAATCTATATCAGCTAAATTTTTATAACTATTATTTACAGGAGAAATTAAACTAACACTTAAATTCCCAATATAAAGAGTAAAATTAGAATCAGCATAAGCATAATTATCCTCAACATCATAAACCAAACAATTCCAGTGATAAGTAGCATAATTCAAACTAACATTAAAACTTGTTTCATTAAAAATCCCAGAAATATTTTTAGATTCATTATAATATAAATCATTGCTTGAATTCCAGATTTGCAATGTTAAATTTTTCAATTGCCAGTCACTCGCATTGCAAAAAAAACTATGATTTTGACTAACATTAATTTGATTATTCAAAGGTGAAACTAAACTAACCTTTGGTTTTAAATTATCTAAAGATAAAATAGCAGAATAAACATTAATTCTTGAAAGATTATAACCACTAAAATCAACTTTAGTTCCAGTATTATTTAAAACATCTGCAATCTCAGTTTGATTTTTATCCCAAAATAAAGTTTTAATTAAACCAATTCCCCCTGCTACAAAAGGAGTTGCCATTGAAGTTCCTGATTGATTAGAGTAAGTATCATTATAATATGTGCTCCATATTCCTGTTCCAGGAGCAGATAAATTAACCCAAGAACCATAATTAGAACCATCTGCAGAATTATTATTACTATCTGTCCAGGCAACACAAATTACATTATCATAACCACAAGGATAAACTTTTGTATTCCCTTGATTATTTCCAGCAGCAGCAACTAAAATTGAACCATTTGCATAAGCACAATCAATTGCATTTTTAATTGTTGCTGAATCAGAACCTCCAAAACTCATTGAAATAATTGTAGCATTATTATCAGAAGCATAATATAATGCTTGAGCAACATCATCAACAGCAAGAGCTCCATTTTCTCCTGTATCTTTATATCCTGCTCTTACAGCCATAATTGAACAATTCCAGCAAACTCCTGCTATTCCTAAATTATTATTTGAAACAGCACCAGCAATTCCAGAACAATGAGTTCCATGCCCATGAAAATCCATTGGATTGTTATCTTCAGTATCGCAATCCTCATTTTCATAACAACCAGATATATCAACATTAACAAAATCATAACCTTTACAATCACCATTATAACCATTATTATCTAAATCAGTTGAATTATCACAATCTTCATCAGTATTATTCCAAATATTATTAGCTAAATCAGGATGGTCCCAATCAACACCAGTATCAATAATTGCAATTACAACAGAACTATTTCCAGTTGTTAAATTCCAAGCTAAATTTGCATTAATATTTCCCAATCCCCATTGCAAAGAATAATCAGCATCATTAGGTTCACTAAAACTTCTAAAATCCAAACCATTATCAAAATTATCAAAAGTTCTCATAATATAATTTAATTCAGCATATTCAACATCTTCCATATTTTCATATTTCTCAACTATTTCCTGAATTTCAACATCTTCACTTAAATCAAATTTTAAATTATATAATTCAATTCCAGGAACAATTTTCTTAACATCACTAGGCTTTTCAACATCATTCACAACAGCCAACTCTTTAACAACTTCTTTATCTTCAATAATAATATTATCTTTATATCTAACAATCAATTCTCCTAAAACATAATCCTCCTTTTCATTCTTATTATTTAAATCTCCTAAAATTCCATTTATTAAAACCAATATTATAAAAAATAAAACTCCTAAAATAATCACTTCTTTTTTCATATAATCCTAAGAAAAATAATGCTTATAAATTTTTTTGATTTCATTTATTCAAAAACACTACTACAAATTCCATCAACACACTTACAACTTCCTTGCCCACAATCCATTGTTCCAGGAACACATTCCATTGTGCACATTATACTGCAATCAGATTTATTCTCAAAAGCAACACAAGTAGAAGCATGACAACATGTTTCAGCAACACAATCAGAATCAAATTGACACTCACCCTTTACTCCAACTTGCCCTCCCTTCTGAACAGCACTATCCCCTTCTAATTCTTTTTCAATATTTTCATTATACCAATTATTAGAAATAAACCAAATTAAAATAATAAATAAAACCAACAATATCACAATCACTAAAAATAATTTTCTATTATGTTCAAATTTAATACCCTCTCTTTTTTTTCTTATAATTCTAACCATAAATAATTAAAAAAAAGAAACTATAAAAAACTTGTTGATTAAAACAATTAACAACCCTCTTCAACTAATACTACTGAGGGTATTCCTGGAACACCTAGATGTTGTTGCATACTCCTATAATACTCATCATCAGCACTTAATGCAAATCTATTTTCACTCCTTCCCCTTTTCTCATTAACTCTTTTATCAGATCTTCCAACATAAGGCCCATTTAATACATGCTCCAATGGATTCCCCCCATTTCTTTGCATCTCCTTCATTTTTGCTGGAGTAAATGATTCTGCTGCTCTTACAAACTCTTTTTTATCTCCATCATCAAGATTAGGATTCTCTCTAAATAAATAATCTAAAAATCCATTATCCGGCTTTTTAGCAAAACTCTCTCCATAAAACCTAGGACACTCTCTTTGAGAAAGATTAACAATGGCATAAAGAGTCTTAGCTTTTTCTTTATCTAACACTCTTAATATTTTAGGATTATCGAGAACACATCTATATGCTTTCACAGCACTCATCGGAGTCTTAAGATATTCTCCTATTTCATTTAACATTGCATCATAATTCATCATTTTATACTTACCTTTACACCTTTACTAATACAGCAAACTATTAAAAAAATTCTATTGAATTTTTTGTAAAAAGAGGGATTTAAACTAAAAATAAGCAGGTTTTACAAAAAATTAATTTATTTTATTAAATTAAAAAATTTTAAACCATAATCAAAGATTTTTCTCTTACCCTTTCTGCAATATTATTATATTTCTCAATTATCTTATCCCAAGATAATTCAAAATACATTTCTCTTGAAAGTTCAGGATTAATCCTAAAATCCATAGATTTTGCAAAATCCATAGCAGAACTAAATGACTCTCTACTATCAATAGAAAAAATTAAATCTTCTAAACCATATCTTTCAAAAACTTCCCTTACACCTGCCCTATCTGATAATAAAACAGGAGTTCCAGAAATTATTGATTCTGTAGCAACATTACAAAAAGTTTCAAATAAAGAAGGTATAACAGTTGTAGATAATTCTCTTTTATAAAATTTAGACAACTCATGGGCATGTCTTGGATGAAAATATAAAACCTCCCCCTTATTCATTTTTTGTAAAAGAGAAGAACCCCCTTTACTATTAGTGGCAGTCACTATATCTGTAACTATTTTTAATAATACTGGTTCATTTATCTCATCTTTAAGATTCATAAAAAAATCAGGATTTTTAACAGGAGAAAATCTTCCAACATAGCCTAAAGATAATTCTTTTGGAGGAATTCTTAGAGAATTATTTAAAAATTCATCTGAAACTCCATTTGGAATAATATAAGAATTTTCTAACTTAACCCTATGAAGTTTTTCAACAACATTTTTACAATGTTCTGAAGGAAAGATATAAACAACATTATCTCTGATTTGTTCAGAAGTAAATTCTTTACCAAACATATCCAGTAATCCTTGTAATTTTCTAGCATACCCTCCTCTTTCCATTTCAACAACCCCTGAATATGAATGAAGAATCTTGTCAAGACATCCCTCCCTAACTACTGCATTTAATAAAAAATAACTTGGCAAAGAAGTTCCAAGTAATAAAATAACATCAGGATTAATCTCTTTAATATTTTTTTGATATTCTTGTATTAAACCTTCTCCTCTTTTTTTTAAATCTTCAATAGATTCAGCCCCATTTAACATACCCTTAATATTTGAAAATCCTGTAGAAGAATTAATTCTATTAACATGAAGATTCGAAGTTTGAGGATATTCTCTGCTTTCACATAACTCCAGAATATAAAAATCATGTTGAGGAGATAAATTTACATGCTCTCTTAAATGCGTATGGATTCCTCCAAAAACATCTTTTCCAGAAACATTTGTTGATAAATATTTCATTTTCCAACAACTAACAAAGCCCCCTCTGAATATCTTTTTTTAATCAAACAATTTTTAATTTTTTTAATAAAACAAATTAACTCTTTCTCATAACCAATCTTTTCAATTTCATTTACATTAAGAAAAATTCTATTTTTATTATCTAATTCACTCAAATCTCTAAAAAAATTCTCATTTTTAAAATCTTTTAATCCATTAATAATAACATTTGCACATTCAGCAAATCCAGCATCTTTTTTAGTAGATATATAAACTCTAAGATAAGGATTCTTAACCATGAGATAAGCTAAATAAATAGCAAAATCCTTAGGAGTATCTAAGCTTTTTTCATCAACATAAATCAAAACATTTGCCTTGTCTGATAAATTTTCAATTTGCATATCTCTAAATAACTCTGAAAAATCTTCAGGGATTATGGCAAATAATTCATTATTCCATTTTCTTACATAATAATTTCTTTTTTCCATTATGATTCTCACCTCTATCTTCATTTTAATTTTCACCTCAATATTTTAATACAACAATACTATTAAAAAAATGCCCTAAGTTTTTTTGTAAAAACAGAAACATTTATAAACAAAAGAGATTTTTGTACAAAGAATGAAAGAGAAAATTAAAAAATTGTTATTTGAGTCCTCGAGAAATTCAAGAATAACTACAAAAGAATTAGGTAAAAAGACTAGAGTCAGTCAGCAATCTGCATCTTATTTAAAAAATCAGTTAAAAAAGAAAAAATTAATTCATTCTTCAACAATTGTCGACGGTGTTAAACTTGGTTTTATTAATATTTTAGTTGGTTTTAATTTTATCCAAACAGATTCAATAACTAAAAAAGAAATTATTGAAGAATTTAAAAAAACTGATGAAATAATAGGTATAGAAGAAGGTAAGGAAGGAGTCGATTTGTTGATAGAGTATTCTACCTTAAATCTTTCAGCTTTTAATAAAATTCATTCAGAAATCATTTCAAAATTTAACAAAAAATTAAAAACAACTTTTGTTCTTCCAGTTATTGTAAATCATGAATATCAAAAAAATTATCTATCTAGAAAATTTGATAATACAGATTTAATTTTATCAGGAGACAGAATTTTAAGAGAATTAACAAAAAAGGAATTGAAAATTTTAAATGAACTTGTAAAATTTCCAGATAAGAAACTAATTGAAATATCAGATTCTTTAAACATTCAAATTAAATCAGTAATGAGAATAAAACGCCTTTTAGAAAAAAAGTTTGTAATTAAAGGATATTCTTTATTTTTTGATAATCTTAAACTTGGAATCAAAAGACAGGCAATTTTATTAAGATTTACAAGCCAAGAAATGAAACAAATTGATAAATTCTATTTATTTACAAAAAACAACAAAAATATAATTCAATTCACAAAAATAATTGGAGAATTTCAAGTTCTTATTATAGCAGAGTCTTTAAAAGATTTAGGTATAATAAAAGATATTCGTGCAAACTTTCCAATTGAAAAATATCTAATAATTAAAAGTGAGAAAATTCATAAAAAACAATATTTGCCTAATTTAGAAAATTATTTTAAATTATGATTTAAATACTAATTATATAATAGTTACAAAAGATTTATAAACAAAATCAAAAAAACAAAGAAAAAAACAAAAAATTTATACTAAAAATAACAAAAACAAACATATTTAAATCAAATTATGTTATAATATAAATAAAAAAGAGGAGAACTAAATACAAAAATATGAGAATTTATGGAATAGGAGGTTTTAATGAAGTAGGAAAAAATATGACTGCAGTAGAACTCAAAGACGACGTTATCCTATTTGATTGTGGTTTATTTTTACCTCCAATTGTTGAATTAGAAGAAGCTGAAAAAGTTTATACTGAAAAAAAATTACGTTCAATTAAAGCAGTTCCTAATGATCTCTTGTTAGACAGACTAGGATTAAGACACAAAGTAAGGGCAATTATACCAAGCCATGCACATCTTGACCATATTGGAGCAATTCCTTTTTTAGCTCAGAGATATAATGCAGATATAATTGGAACACCTTTTACAATTGAAGTTCTTAAAACTTTATTAAATGATGAAAAAATTTATTTAAAAAATAAATTAAAAGTAGTCCAGCCAAATTCTTTTTGCTATGTTCAAGGAAAAAATAGAAAATACAAGGTTGATTTTATTAATATTACTCATTCAACTCTTCAATGTTCTGTGCTTGCACTTCATACTCCTGAAGGAGTTGTTCTTTATGCAAATGATTTCAAACTTGATAACAGTCCAATATTGGGAAAAAAACCAAATTATGATAAACTAAAAGAAATTGCAAAAGAAGGTGTTAAAGTCTTGATTGTCGATTCTCTTTATTCAGGAGATGAAAGAAAAACAGCAAGTGAAAAAGTTGCACGAACTTTATTAGAAGAAGTCCTGTTTACAACAAATAATCAAGGAGTTGGATTATTTATAACAACTTTTTCTTCCCATATTGCACGTTTAAAATCAATAGTTGAATTTGGAAAAAAGCTTAATAGGAAAGTTGTTTTTCTTGGAAGAAGTTTAAATAAATATGTTTCAGCAGCTCAAAAAGTAGACTTATGTCCATTTAGAGATGATATAGAAATTGCATCTTATAGAAAACAATTAGAAGGAAAATTAAATCAAATAAACAAAAACAGAGGAAAATATATGGTTGTTTGTACAGGTCATCAAGGAGAACCAGGAAGTATCTTAGATAGATTATCAAGAAACAAACTTCCTTTTAGATTTCAAAACAAAGACCATATTATTTTTTCATCATCAGTTATTCCTGCAGAAATTAATATAGAAAATAGAGAAAGATTAGATAATAGATTAAAAAAAAGAGGAGTAAGATTATTTTGTAATCTTCATGTTTCAGGACATGCAGGAAGAGAAGATTTAAGAGATTTCATAGACTTGATTAATCCTGAACACATAATCCCTTCACATGGAGAACATCAAAAAATTGCCCCAATGATTGAACTTGGAAAAGAATTAGGTTATAAACCAAGAAATCTTCATTTAATAAATGATGGACAAAAATTAAGTTTTTAAAAAATTAGAATTTATATAAATTTATATAATAAAGGAAAATGCCAAATGAAGATATTATAACTGCTTTAAAAAATGCAATTGATAAAGGAGAACCTCTACAACAAGCAATACAAGTAATGATTAGTTCAGGTTATGATTCAAGAGAAGTTCAAGAAGCTTCAAAATTTGTAGGACAAGGAATTACACCAAACTTAGAACAAAGACCTGATGAGCAATTAATTATGTCACATAATAAAAGATTTTTTACTAAAATCCCTCAGAATCAACCAACACAACCCCTCCCTCAATCATCAACACAAAATATTCAAACTCAACCAACACAACAAACTTCACCTCAAAATATCAATCAATCTTCTCAACCATCAACATCCTATCAATCTACAGAACATCAAGACCCAGAAAATCAAAAAAAATCTAAAGAAATAAAACCAACACATTTAAGACCAAAAAAATCTTATTTTAAAGAAATAATTCTTGTAATAATATTATTAATTTTGGTAGGAGTCCTAATTACAACAATTTTTCTTAAAGATCAAATCTTAGGATTTTTTTCTTAAATCTTTTTAAATAAAATAAAACAAAATGACTCTTATTCACCAACCAACAAAACCTTTGATTTATCAACCAGCAGAAGATTCATATCTTTTACAAAATACTTTAATAAATTTTCTTAAAACTAATTTAAAAACCAAAAAAATTAATAAAAATATATCCATCTTAGATATGGGTTCTGGTTCAGGAATCCAAGCACAAACCTGTAAAAAAATTGGTTTTCAAAATATACTTACAATAGATATAAACCCTGAAGTAGTCAGACATCTAAAAAAACAAAACTTAAAAACCCTAAAATCAAATCTTTTTTCAAATCCAAAATTAAAAAACAAAAAATTTGATATTATTATTTTTAATCCTCCTTATCTTCCACAAGACAAAAGAGAACCAAAAGACTCTCAATTAAATACAACAGCAGGAAAAAAAGGCTATGAATTAATAATAAAATTTCTAAAACAAGCAAAATCTCATCTCACACCCCAAGCAAATATCCTACTTTTATTTTCTTCCTTAAGTAAACCAAAAATTATAAAACAAAAAGCAAAACAATTAGGTTACAAGTATAAACTCATTAATAAGCAAAAACTTTTTCTTGAAGAACTTTATGTGTATAGATTCTTAAAATCTTAATCAACCTCAAAACACAAAACCCCACCAAAAACCTTTTAAATAAAATGTTTTCCTTTTCTTTTTAAACCTTTAGAAACACTTTAAAAGCCTTATTATTTCTTAAATTTGAGGTAAACTAAAATGGAAGAACTCAATTCCAATGATGAAGAATTTATTGATGAAGATGAAGATTCAGAATAATTCATTTCTTTTAGTTAAATTTCTTTAGAGAACTTTGTATAAATGACATTTCCAAATGAAATCTTAACAAAGTTTTCTTTATTGACATATATTTTTTATAATAATCATTTTTATAAAACCAATTCTTCTCAAAGATATTAATTAAAAAAAGAAGAAAGAATTTAGATTATTAAGGCGAATATCTATAATCTTTTAACAAAATAAAATGAAATTTGCACACATAGCTGACTCTCATTTAGGAGCATGGAGACAACCAGAACTTCAGCAATTAAATTTAGATTCATTTTCAAAAGCAATTGAAATATGTATAGAAGAACAAGTTGATTTTATACTTTTTACAGGAGACTTGTTTGACTCTGCATTTCCACCAATAGAAACTCTTAAAGAAACTTTTGCAGAATTTAAAAAACTAAAAGATGCAAAAATAAAATCATATGTAATTGCAGGAAGCCATGATTATTCTGTTTCAGGAAAAACTTTTTTAGATGTTTTAGAAAAAGCAGGTTTTTGTGAAATTGCTCAATATGAGGAAACTGAAGAACAAGTAATCCTCAAACCCCTTAAACATGAGTCCATTTATATTTATGGATATCCAGGAAAAAAATCTGGAATGGAAATACCCTCATTAAAAAAAATAAAAATAAATGAACCTTATCAAAACAATTTCAGAATTTTAATGCTCCATACAACAATAACAGAAGTAACAGGAAGTCTTCCAATAGAATCAATAGCTTTAAATGAATTTCCAGAAGCAGATTATTATGCTTTAGGTCATATTCATATTGACTTTGAACAAGAAATAAATAATAAACCTGTAATTTATGGAGGTCCAACTTTTCCAAATAATTTTAAAGAACTTGAAGAATTAAAATTTGGAAGTTTTTATATAATTGAGGTTAATGGATATACTAAAATAACAAAAAAAGAAATTAAACTAAAAGAGCCTGTCTTAATTAAATTAGAAATTGAAAATGCTTTAACAGGAACTCAGAAAATTCTTTCAGAACTTCAGAAATATGATTTAAAAAATAAAATAATTCTTCTTAGAATCCATGGAAATTTAAAACAAGGAAAAACTTCTGATATCAAGTTTCAGGAAATTCAAGATTATACAGAAAAACAAGGAGCTTATTCATTCCTTAAAAACACTTCTAAACTTGAACAAGAAAAACAAGAATTACAAATTGAATTACAGCAAAAAGAAATGGAAAAAATAGAAGAAGTTTTAATAAAAAAATACGAAAATGAAAACCCTTCAGATTTCAACCAGCTTATATTTCCATTAATGGAAGCACTTAAAACAGAAAAACAAGAAGATGAAAAATCAACAGTTTTTGAATCAAGATTATTTTCTGGGTTGAGTAAGGTGTTAAATGTAGAATTAAATTAATAATAACAAAATGCTCTTAAAAAAACTTCAAATTGAAAACCTAAGAAGTTATGAAAAACAGGAAATATTATTTCCAAAAGGTTCAACTCTTTTATCTGGAGATATTGGTTCTGGAAAAACAACAATTCTTTTAGCAATTGAATTTGCTCTTTTTGGACTTCAACCCTCGCAAAAAGCAAGTTCTTTATTAAGAAATGGAAAACAACAAGCAAAAGTTATTTTAGAATTTGAAATTGATAATAAAAACATAATAATTGAAAGAACTTTAAAAAAAGGAAAAAAATCCATTTCCCAAGATTCTGCTTTAATAATTATTGATAATGAAAAATTTGAAGCAAGCATAACTGAAATCAAATCAAAAATTCTTAAACTTCTTAATTATCCATCAGAGTTTGCTAAAAAAACAAATCTTCTTTATAAATTCACAGTTTACACTCCTCAAGAAGAAATGAAACAAATTATTTTAGAACCAGGCGATTTAAGACTTAATACCTTAAGGCATGTTTTTGGAATTAATAAATACAAAAGAATTCAAGAAAACACCTCTATTCTAACTTCAAAACTAAGAGAAAAAATAAGAATAAACCAAGCATTAATTTTAGAACTTGATAAAGATAAAGAATCATTAGAACAAAAAAAACAAAATCTTCTTGATTTAAAGCAAAAACAAATTCAAGCAGAACAAGAGTATAAAAAAATAATAGAGTTAAGGCAACAAAAAGAAAAAGCTTTAGATGAAATCCAAGAAAAAATTAATGAAAAAAATTCTCTTGAAACAGAAAAAGCAAAATCAGATATTTTAATCTCAGAAAAACAGCAACAAACAACAACCCTTAAAAACAATCTACAAAACCTTTCTCAACAAATTCAAGAAGCTAAAAAAATTTCATTTAATGAACAAGAATTCAATGCATTAGACCAAAGAATAAAATTTCAGCAAACTAAGGAAGATGAACTTCAAAGAGAATATATCCAGATTATTAGCAGGATAAACTCTCAACAATCAAAAAAAACAGAAGCAGATTCTTTGATTAACAAAATATCAAAATTAGAAAAATGTCCAACTTGCCTTCAGAATGTTTCAGAACAATACAAAACTAATATTCTTTCAAATGCAGAAGAGGAGATAAAACAAATACAAAAAAACCTTGTTGAACTTTCAATTAAAAAAAATAATTTTACAGAACAAATAGAACAAACAAAAAAAACAAAACAAGAATTTGTAGAAAGAAAATCAGAATTACAAATATTAAAAATTAAACTTCAGGCTCTTGAAGAAAAACAACAAAGAATTTCAGAAATTGAACAGCAGATATTCTCAATGCAAAAAGACCTTGAAATTCTCCAAAAACATACTCAGGCAATAGCAGAGTCAATTCAAGAACTCTCAAAATATAATATAATCTTTGAACAAAGAAACAAAGAACTCCAAGAAGCAAAGCAAAATGAAAATAATTTAGCAATAAAAAAAGCAGAAATAAATAAAGAAATACAATTCACAGAAAAACTAATTGATGATGTTAAAAAACAAATTGAAAAAAAAGAATTAATTAAATCTCAAATTAAAAAAATCCAAGAACTTGAATTCTGGATATCTGAAAAATTTCTTGAAATAATTCTTTTCACAGAAAAACAAATTATGATAACTTTAAAACAAGAATTTTCAAAACTTTTTTCACAATGGTTTTCAATCTTAGTTTCAGACACTCTTACAGCAAAACTTGGTGATGATTTTTCTCCAATAATCGAACAACAAGATTATGAACTTGATTATTCATTCCTTAGTGGAGGGGAAAGAACTGCGATAGCATTAGCATATCGTTTATCATTAAATCAAGTAATAAATTCATTACTAAGTAACTTAAAAACAAATAATCTTGTAATTCTTGATGAACCAACAGAGGGTTTTAGCACACAGCAGTTAGATAAAATGCGAGATGTTTTAAGCCAGCTTAACACAGAACAATTAATACTTGTCAGTCATGAAACAAGAATCCAAGATTTTGTTGATAACATAATTCATGTAAAAAAAGAAAAAGGGATTAGTGAGATCGGGTAAAAATTATTTTTAAGATATTAATAAAAATAAGAAATTAAATTTCTTGATAATTATCTTAAGACCATAGGGGCATATCCTCTATATTTTTTTCTAATTGTATATGGAGCATCCCATCCCCAATTGATTGATGATCAACTTCATATCTACTTTCAGTAGGATTATCCATATTTCTTTTATTAATATACTCTCCAATTTTTGTTCCAGTAACCCAACCTAAAGAAGTATAAATAAGAACTATTCCTACAACAAGTTTCCCTGTTTTCCAAAGTTCTCCTCCTAATCTTGAATATAAATTATTATTTGACATTTTAAAACTAAACTAATCCCCATTCTTGCATCTCATGTTCAGGGATTATCAAATCCCAAGGAACACCTGGCCCTTTTTCATTAGACTTCTTTTCTTTAACAGGCGGAGTTATTTCAGGTTTAAAATCTGGATATCGATAATTTTCTTCAAGAGTTTCAGGATAAAGCCCACCATTATTTTTATCAACATATGGAAATCTTCTTACTTCTTCATCAATTGTCCTTTCAATACTGGCAGGTTCTTTAGGTTTTAAATTTTTTACTTTATTTATATCTAAAAGAACATAACCTGCAACAAGAGCCCAAATAACTGCAACCTCTGCTGAAATTGCTACACGACCTAACATCTTAGTAAGTTTTGACATTTTAAAACTCTATACTTCTCCTTCTAATCCTTTATATTCAGTATAGGATTGTTCAACAACAGGAGTATTTTGAAGAATTGGATTTTCTTTTGAACATGAATAAACCCCCAAAGCAGTAACTCCTAAAACTATTAATCTCGCAAAAAATCCAGCTCTGCCTCTTTTATGGTCTGCTTTTCTAGGATATGTTGTCATTTTATTATCTCCAATTATATTTCATCCTAAAATCCACACTTTTTAAACCTTTCTATTTGTAACCACTTAACAATTATAAAAAAATATCCTTTCTTAAAAAAATTTCACAAACAAAAAACTTTATAAACCCTTATCTCCCCTTATTTTTATAAATTCTAAAAAATTAACAGAATATTATACATTGATTTTATGAATTTAAAGATAAAATGGATCAAGAATTAAAAAATAATGTTCTTAAAACAGGTACAAGTTTAGTTGGAATTGTTTGTAAAGGAGGAGTTGTTTTAGCTGCAGATAGAAAAGTAACCCTAGGGGGGCAGGTTGTTGCTCATAAAGATTTTTATAAAATTTATCAAATTAATGGTTATTTAGCAGTTTCAATTTCAGGGCAAGTTTCTGACGCTCAAGTAGCACTAAGGATAATTGCAGCTCAGTTAAAATTAAAAGAATTAAAGTCAAAAAAAAGACCCACCGTTAAGGAAGCAGCTAATTTTATAGCTAGCCTTTATTTTCAAACAATAAGGCAACCATCAATGATACCCTCCATAGTTGGAAGTATTGTGGCAGGATATAATGGGGATGGATCTTCAGAAATCTATTCAATATCCCCTGATGGTGCAATAAATCATATAAAAAATTATGATGCAAGCGGAAGTGGAATGATGTTCATATGGGGATTATTAGAAAGACAATATAAAAAAGATATTTCTATTGAACAGGGAGTAGAACTTGCAATTGAAGCATTAAAATCTTCATCAGAAAGGGATACAGCTTCTGGAGGGGGTATCGATGTTTTCACAATAACAAATGAAGGAATAAAACAAGTAGTAAAACAAGAAATTATCTCTGAGTTTAAAGATAGAAAATAAAAAATTGAGGTGAAATAAAATATAATTATTAAAGTAGTTTTATTAACAAAATGTCAGACATTCTAAAAGATATACAAAAAGAATTACCAAAAATTATATCTAGTGCAAACTTTGAAGGAGCAAATATGGTTTTGTACACAGATAATATAGATTTTTTTAAGGATAATGAAGGAAAAATAAAAGAACTAGTAAATCAATTTAAAAAAAGAATAGAATTAAGAGCAGACCCTAAACTTTTAAAATCTCAAGAAGAAACAGAAAATATAATTAAGGAAGTTGTTCCTTCTGAAGCAGAACTAACAAATATTCTTTTTGACCCTCAAAGAAGCATTGTTGTTATTGAAGCAAAAAGACCTGGTTTAGTAATTGGAAAATCAGGATTAATTTTAAGAGAAATTAAAGAAAAATGTTTTTGGATTCCCCAAATTCAAAGAAGCCCTGCAATTGATTCTAAAATAACTGAAAATATAAGGGCTGTTTTATATCAAAATAATAATACCCGGAAGAGATTTCTTAATTCTGTTGGTAAAAAAATATATAAAGAATGGAATCCTGAAAAAGTAGAAGAATGGATTAGGGTAACATTTCTAGGAGGCGGAAGACAAGTTGGAAGAAGTTGTATTTTACTTCAAACCCCTCAATCAAAAGTTCTTTTAGATTGCGGAATCAATGTTGCTGCAAAAGGAAAAGAAAAATTTCCATATTTAGATGTTTCTGAATTTAAAATAAATGAACTTGATGCTATTATTTTAACACATGCACACCTAGACCATTCTGGCCTAATCCCTTATTTATTTAAAATGGGTTATAGGGGCCCTATTTATATGACAACCCCAACAAGAGATATTGCAGCATTATTGGCTCTTGATTTCATTGGGGTTGCTTACAAACAAGCATCAGCACCCTTGTTTTCATCAACAGATATTAAAGAAATGGTAAAACATACAATATGTTTAGGTTATAATGAAGTAACAGATATTGCTCCTGACATGAGAATAACCCTTTATAATGCTGGTCATGCTTTAGGTTCTTCTATTGTTCATATTAACCTTGGAAATGGAGCACATAATCTTATTTATACAGGAGATTTTAAATATGCAAGGACAAGATTATTAGATAGGGCGATTGCAAACTTTCCACGTTTAGAAACAATGATAATAGAAGCAACTTATGGAGGAAAAGCAAATGTCCTTCCACCAAGAAGAGAATCAGAAGAACAATTAATACAAGAGATTAAATTAACAATTGAAAAAAAAGGAAAAGTTCTAATTCCAGAATTAGGTTTAGGAAGAGCTCAAGAAACAATGTTAATTCTTGAAGAAGCAATGAAAAATAATCAGTTACCAAAAGTTCCAATTCATATAGATGGGATGATATGGGATATTAATGGTATTCACACAGCTTATCCAGATTTTTTAAACACTCAGATAAGAAGAGATATTTTTCAAAATAATAATCCTTTTATTTCAGAGGTTTTTCAAAGAGTTGGTTCTCCTTCTGAAAGAAAACAAGTAATTGAAGGAGGACCTTGTATTGTTCTTGCAACTTCAGGAATGTTAGTAGGAGGAGCATCTGTTGAGTATTTTAGACATTTTGCATCAAGTAAAAAAAATAAAATATGTTTTGTGTGTTATCAAGGAGCAGGTTCTTTAGGAAAACAAGTTCAAGATGGAGTCAGGCAAGTTCAGATGAATATAGGAGGAAAAGAGGAGATAATTGATGTTAATTTTGAGGTTATAACAATAGATGGATTATCAGCTCATGCAGGAAGAAATGAACTTTTAGAATTTGCAAACAGAACTCAACCAAGAGCAAATAAAATCATAATTAATCATGGTGAACAATCAAGATGTCTTGACCTTGCATCTTCAATTTATAAATTGCATCATATAGAAACAAATGTTCCAAGAAATTTAGAAACAATTAGACTAAGGTAGGATTTGGAGATAATTAGGTTGAGATAAAAATTAAAGATTGTTAGGTTGAGGTAGATTTTCTAATCAAACAATTTAAAAACTCTTTTTCATTCTTATATCAATTAAACAAAAGAGGAAACTTACCCCGCGTTTAAATTTGTCACCTAATAAAATAAAAAGAAAATTTTGGTTATGGCTTGCCTTCCAAAATTTTCAAAAATAATAATGAAACACAATACAAAAATAACAATAATCTTGCTAACAATGTTTTTAGTAACTCAAATCATAGGATTATTTGTAATTTCAGCTTATAATAATGGAATACCACTTCCATATGGAATGGAACCTCCTGAAGAAATCAAACAAGAACCACAAGGCATGCAAATCATTTTAGCATTTGCAATAGCAATAACTTTATTTTTTATTTTAACAAAAATCAAAGCAATAGCTTTTATTAGATTATGGTTTTTCGTTGTAACAACTCTTGCATTAGGTCTAGCTTTAACAGTAATTTTATTTAAATTAAACATAACCTACCAGCCTCAATATTTAGCTCTTTTAATTGCTCTTCCTCTTGCTTATATTAAAATTTTCAAAAGACATCTTTTAACTCATAATATAACAGAGCTTTTAATTTATCCAGGAATCGCAGCTGTTTTTATCCCCTTACTTAATGTTTTATGGATAATAATTCTTTTACTATTAATCTCTCTCTATGACATCTGGGCTGTCTGGCATTCAGAATTTATGCAAAAAATGGCAAAATTTCAAATTAATAATCTAAAGTTTTTCACAGGTTTTTTTATTCCTTATGCAGATAAAAAACAAAAACAAAAAATAAAACAACTAAAACAAAAATATGCAGTAAAAGGAGATAAAGTTCTAGAAAAACAATTTAAAAAAGCAAAAATAAAAGTCAGTCTAGCAATCTTGGGCGGAGGTGACATAATATTTCCAATAATAACAGCAGGAGTTTTTTACAAAGTCTATCAATCACTAATCCCAGCATTTATAATTATGGCATCAGCAACACTTGCACTTCTTTTCCTTTTCATACTTGCAAGAAAAGGCAAGTTCTATCCTGCAATGCCATTCCTAACAATTGGAATGTATTTAGGAATGATTATAAGTTGGTTGATTTTTTAAAAAAATTAAAACTATAATATCTCAAGGAGTGTTCTATCAACAACTTTCCTTAATATTTCTGAAAGTTCAGGAGTTATATCTTTTGGATTAAATTTTTTACGTATCTTTTTAATAACTCTTTGTTTAATAACTTCTATAGCCCTTTTATATCTTTGCCCACACCCCCCACATACACAAACATGTTTAGAAAATCTTTTTTTCATTTCTCTAGAAAGAGGATCTATATCTTCATAAGGACGATCAAATAAATCTTTAATATATTCAAGATAAACTCCAAATAATATTCCAGGACACTCAAATTCATTTCTCATTTTAATTATTTAAATTTAATTTCTCCTCAACTTCTTCAATAATTCTTTCTAAAATTTCATTCATTCTTAAAACATCATATCTAAATGTATGTCTATCTTTAAAATTTGTCTTTCTATCATATTCTAAAAAATCTGAAAACATCAATCTAATATCTCTACTTACATAATCATCAAAAATTCCCCATGTAATAAATGAATAACATCCATCAAACCAACCTTTTCTACATTTATATTTTTGAGCAACACATTTCCCATTAACTAATTCAGAACTATGCACAATTTTATCAGGGAATTCATCTTCATAATCCTCATACCATCTTTTTATTCTATCAAGATATTCTTCAATCTTTCCAACTTCCATCTACCAAATCACTCCAACTGTTTTATATTTAATATTTTCAAATCTAATCTTTCCATCACTTATATTATTATTGTCTCCTTTAGTTATAAAATATACTCCTTTTTTATCTTCTCCTTTTTCAATAACTCTATGAACAATAAGCATATTATCTTTATTAAATGAAACAATGTCTCCAACATTAATATCATCAACACTTTCAACTTCAATCCTTATTCCATTACTTCCTTTATCTAAAACAGGTATCATACTTCCTGTTGATGCATAATTACTTAAACTCGCATCTTTAATATAAATAACAACTTTATCATTATAAACTTCAATCTGACTTTCATTAATAAAATCCAAAGGAGCTTTATTTGAATTATTAAAAAAACTAAAATTCCCTAAACTAATATTGTCAAAATTCCTAATATCAACAAACGGAACCTCTAATCCATTATCTAAAAAATAACTAATAAAAAATACACTTAGCATTCCTATTAAAAATACAATACATACTCCAAATATTTTATTAATTTCCATAAATAGACTTAGATTATATACTTTTAAACCTTATGTTTTTGTATTAATTCCTCAGTAACAACAAACAAAACATTTATAAACCCTTTTTTCTAACAAGTTTTATAATTAAATAAAAAATTAAACAAAAACAATATAAAAACAAATAAAATGATACTAAAACAAGAACTAGTAAATCAAGTAAGGGATTATTTTAATCTAAACATTTATGAAACAAAAGTATGGTTAGCATTACTTGGAAAAGGTGTAGCATCAGCAGGTGAAATAGCAGAAATCTCAGGTGTTCCACGTTCAAGAACTTATGATGTTTTAGAAAGCTTAGAAAAACAAGGATTTGCAATAATGAAACTTGGAAAACCAGTTAAATATATTGCAGTTAAACCAAATATAATTATTGAAAAATTAAAATCAAATACTTTGAGATATGCTAATGAAAAAATCAAAAACATTTCAAAACTAAAAGAAACAGCAGAATATAAAGAATTAAAACAATTATATGATGTAGGGATTCAGCCAATTAAACAAGAAGATATTTCAGGTTCAGTAAGAGGAAAATCAACAATATATAATCATATAAAAGAACTTTTAGAAAATGCAAAAAAAGAAGTTATCATTTGCACATCTAGTAATGAAATCCAGCTTAAATCAAGATTTTTCTCATTATTGTTTGACAGATTAAAAAAATCAAATATAAAATTAAAAATTGCTTTATCAGGCGATGAAAAAGAAATTAAAAAAATAAATTCTAAATTTAAAATAAAAGCAAAAAAAATAAACATTGACACAAGATTTTTCATTGCAGATAATGAGCAAATTTTGTTTATGATATCAAATAGCAATCATCCTGATGAAGAAATTGCTGTCTGGCTTAACACACCTTTTTTTGCTTCAACATTAGGATTTATGTTTGAGCAAGCGGTGAAAACAGGGGAATAAAATGGTAAAATTTACACAAATAGTTGCAGCAGCTCTTATTTTTACAGCAGGATATGTTTGTGGTTCACCAGGTGAAGTTAAGGTTGAAAATGGCCCAATGAAGGAGCATAGGATAATTATTAATTCTAATCTCTTGAAAGTTACTCAAGGTACTGGTTTACCAGAAGGGTTAACAAGAAAAGTTTTTATTAAAGATAATAATCCTAATAACTCTAATAACATAGAAACCAGAATACCAAATGCAAGAGAACTTCAACCTTCTTATCCCTCAAGACCTTTTCACTCTAATCTTTATTAATTATTTTTTAACAATCTCTTTCACACCCATCCCCTCAATAACTTTTTTCTCATTTTTCAAAAACTCTTTAAACCACTGTTCAAAACTCATTAAGTGTTTAACTTTAACATAAGCAAAATCTTTTTTAATAAATGCTTTAGCATGAACTTTTTTAAACTTAGTTAAATTATGAACATTAGCTATAGGAGGACCTTTAACAATATCTTCTCCTTTTGAATCTAAAACAAAATAAAATCTTGCAACATTTTTCTCATCATCATAATCAAATCCAGATTTTCTAATATCAAATTCTTTTTTTAATTTATAAATAAAAAAACCAAAAAACTTCTTGCTTTTTGTTCCAGCAATATCTCCTGCTTGCCTATTTGTCTTAATCTCTATTGCTTTAACATTTTTAAATTTTCTAAAATCTTCAAAAACATTTTTCTTAATAAAAAATTCAGAGCTTGGATTTTTCAAAAATCCTCTGCAAGCATTCTGGAACTTAAAAAAAGTTTCTTTTGACAAACTTGAAAGAGCATTTCTTTCTTTAAAAGTCGGATCAACAATTACAATTGGACTTGAAAGTTTTGATTTGTTCATTTCTCTTAAAACTTCTTGCCTGTCTTTAAAAAATCTTCCAGAGTCTATAATAATTTTATCATCTTTTTTAGTTTTTACATTAACAATCTCTTTTATAAATTTTAAAAAACTTCCATAATAACAAACCAACAACTCCAAGGCATAGCCAGAAAAACCATGAATATAACTTTCAGCACCATAAACATCTTGAGCATGTGCAAAAGCTTTAGCTAAAATAATTTCATCACTTAATTTTTTATTTTTATTTATTTTTTTTAAAAGATAATTAACATGAAAATAACTTAAATCAGTAACATTTACTGCTTCTTCAGGTTTTTTAATTTTAAAAACAGGAACAATTTCAATTAAAATATCTTCTTTATTTAACTGATAATAATTTCTTGAACCATAAACTTTTCGAACATTTTTCCCTAAAACTCTCCCAAGCATTGATGAAATCTTACTATCATCATACTTTTTATCAAATCTTACAAAAATATCAACATCATAATGGTCTTTTTTTACTAATGTTTCTTTTGCTAAACTTCCACCTACAAAAACCTCTGCTTCAACTCTCTGCTTTTTCAATCTCTTTTTTAAATCCTCACAAAATTCTTTACTTATTTTTTTAATTTTATTTAAAGTATCTTGAGAAGGTTTTATTAATTGAATCTGTTCTTTAAAAATTTTTCCTATTTTTTTATCCATAAATTAAATAAAGAAAAGAGTTATTTAAAGTTGTTGATGAATTCCCTTTAAATTCTCTAACCTCTTAAAAATGTTTCACCTCTCCCAACTTTCATTCTCCACTCTTTATTTCCCTATAAATAAAATAAGCAGCAATAGCACCTTCTGCAGAAGCAGTAACAATTTGTTTTAAAATATTATCAGTTACATCTCCAGCAGCATAAATTCCTTTAAAAGAAGTCATTTGATTTTTATCAACAACAATATATCCTTTATCTGTTTGCTTAATTTTTAAATGAGAAATAATACTAACTTCAGGAACACTTCCAATTTCAATAAATACTCCATCAACATCTAATTTTTTACCAGATTTTAAATCCACACTATCAACTTTTCCCTTACCAATTATTTCTTTAATCTCTTCATTAAACAAAACCTCAATTTTCTTTTCTTTTTCAACTAACTCAACCCAGCTTGGCTCTCCTCTAAAAAATTTATCTTTTCTATAAATAATATAAACTTTAGATGCAAATTCACTTAAAAGCAAAGCAGCTGTCAAAGCAGCATCAGAACCTCCAACAACACTTACAATCTTGTCTTTAAAAAATCCAGCATCGCAAGTTGCACAATAACTAACCCCCTTTCCAACAAACTCTTCTTCACCCTTAACACCTAGTTTCTGCCTATTAGTCCCTCCTGCAAAAATAATTTTCTTTCCAAAATACTCACTTTTTGAAGTTTTAACAATAAAACCTTGTTTTACTTTCCCCCCCTCTTCCCTAATTTTAACAACTTCTTCATAAACAATTGGAACTTCTAATTCTTTAACATGTTTTGCAAACTTCTGCATTAATTCAAAACCATTAACATTATTATAACTTGGAAAATTACAAATTCTATGAGCAGTAGAAGCTAAACCTCCCAAATCCTTAGAAAGTATTAAAGTTTTTAATTTATGTCTTGATGCATAAATTCCTGCACTCATTCCAGCAGGTCCTGCCCCAATAATTATTAAATCATATTTTTCCATTAATACAAACAGAAAAACAAGTTTTTAAAGATTTCCAATCATTGAGCTTAACTTCATCAACACCTCAATCATACTTCAAATCCCTATATGCTTTTACAATCCTATCATAAAATACACTTACATCATACTCTCTTTTATCAGCCGGTTGTATTTCTCCTCCTAAAATTTCCCAGCTTCTGCACACTTTTAATCTTAATGCTTTATTTTCAAAACCTCCTTTTCTTTTATGATCAAAAAGATTATCTAAAACAGTTCCTTCAAGTATTTTTTTTACTCTATTAAAACCTTTTTGGTGTTTAGTATAAACCAGAACTTTAGAGTCTTTTTCAAAATCATCAGGCCTATGAAGTCTTCGCTCATCTTTTACTAAAATTGCATTTTTAATTTCAGGAGGTAATCCAATATCAGCCATTAAAAATTATTTTTTCTTAGATTTATAAATATTATTGCAATATATCACCCTAACTCTTTTCTCTCTTCTTTTTCTTCATCCTCCTCACTATCTAAGGAAGAAGAACTTGTTAGGAGAACCTTAGTTCCCATACTATCATTTTCAAAAGGATCTCTAATTTTTCTATTTACTTCTTCACTATTAGCACTAAGAGAAGAAGCTAAATCAATAATATATTTTCCTTCTTCTAATTTATAAATCAAAGGCCTATTCTTAGAAAATAAATTAACAATATCAATTTCAAATTTTCCCGGCTCAATAACTCTCACACTTTCTAAATCTAAAATAACAGGCTCATCAGGTTTTTCAACTAATCCAGTCAACTCTCTAATATCTTTTTCAATTTGGTCTTTATCAGCTTTTTCAAGCTCAACCATAACTTTCTTAACTTCATTTTGCAGTTCTTCAAACTTTTCTTGTTTAATATAATAAAAAAACCTGCTTCCACAACTACATCCTTTTAATAATTCTTTAGCAGCATCAGGAAAAACCTTCCCGCATTTTGTGCATTGATGAGGCATCTTAAAATAACAAAGAACCATCTATTAATAAAGATTTATGAGATAAATTTTAGTATATAACCTATAGAATTCTAAAAAGGGCTAATCATTTAAAGACTAGCCCCTTGTATTGTTGTGAACACAATACAAGAAATAAAAGAGGTCATAGGATTTAAAGATTTCTCAGTT
>Ga0265596_1000435_pt1 | contig 25773 bp, 13 predicted proteins | sample saktaG_FD_190143 | JGI IMG/M metagenome (GOLD analysis project Ga0265596, IMG submission 190143) | Saline water microbial communities from Sakinaw Lake, British Columbia, Canada - sak_2013_06_06_60m | ecosystem: Environmental > Aquatic > Non-marine Saline and Alkaline > Saline ...
AAGGGCGGGCGCTTCTGTTTGCTGTGATTTCCGATAATGTTCAAAAAGAGGAAGCCGAGCCGGAAGTAATGTTCACATCCACCATGCATGGCGATGAAACGACTGGATATATTCTGATGTTGCGTTTGATTGACTATTTATTGACAAATTACCAATCTGATCAACAGGTCACCAATCTCGTTGAAAATCTTGAAATCTGGATCAATCCTTTGGCAAATCCAGACGGAGCTTATTATAATGGTGACACAACAGTTTATGGTGCGACCCGATATAATGCCAATGCCGTGGACCTGAACCGTAATTTTCCCAGTCCGGCTGAGGGAGAGCATCCTGATGACAATCTTTGGCAACCGGAAACCGTTGCCATGATGGAACTGGCTGATCGACAGAATTTTGTTTTATCCGCAAATTTTCATGGGGGCGCAGAGTTGTTGAATTATCCATGGGATTGCTGGGAACGGCGACATGCTGATGACGAATGGTTGATCCGGCTCTGTCGGCAGTATGCTGATACTGCACAGGCGAACAGTCCGGCCGGTTATTTAACGGATATGAATAACGGTATTACGAACGGTTGGGACTGGTATTTGACTTTCGGGAATCGTCAGGATTATATGACCTATTACCGGCATTGTCGTGAAGTGACTATTGAAATTTCCGACACGAAACTGCTTCCGGCGTCGGAACTGTCTGCCCATTGGGATTATAACCGGAATGCGTTGTTAAATTATTTGTCTGCTGCTTTGACCGGGATTCGCGGGGAAATCCGGACAGATTTGGAACTCGGTGAAATGCAAATCAGTATTGTCGGTCACGAATCGGATAATTCCTGGATCGTTCCAGACGAGAATTATGGTGATTATTATCGACTCTGTTTGCCGGGCGTTTATCAACTGGAAATTGCCAGTGGATCGAAATTATTAATCATCGACGATATTTCCATCAGTGTTGAGCCGTCTGTGATAGTAAACGTGATAACCGGGACAACAATACCGGGTGACGTTAATGGCGACAATGACATTAATATCGCGGATGTATTGCTGATTCAAAATTATATTACCGGTCAAATGATACCCAGTGAAACCGAGTTTGAAATGGCGGATTGGAATAATGACAGTACTATCAATCAGGATGATTTGGATCAAATAATGCAATTTCTGATGAATCTTTATCCTTGAAATAATTACTTTACTATTTCGGTGTGATTTCTTAATCTAACAGCGTTATGCAAAAAGTTATCCTAATTTCCATCGTCTTGTTATTATTGTGGGGATGTGCGGCCCATCCGACCATCAGTCCCGTGCCCTTGAAAGAGGATGAAACCCGGACATCAATCACCTTTTCTTTTGAAAATATTCTGCCGGTTTTTGTGTATCGTAAAGGTCTAAGCGATGTCAGTGATTTCGGCATTCGGATTGGATTGCCGATCTATGGCTCGGGAATCGACTATTCGCGCACAGTTTTTCAACGAGGTGATTTTAATGATATTATCAATTTTGCTTATTCACTGACACCGAATTCCAGCTTTGATATGACCTATTACAGTGTACGGACATTTCCGGTAAAACCGGGTAACGCGTTTTATACCGGCTTTCGGGCGATGTATATTCCAAAAGGTATCAACGGTAATGAAAGTATCCGGGTTGGCGCTCTGCTGGGACTGATGATCAGCAACAAAGTGGGAATTGAGATGGGCTATTTTCACGATCTTGATAAAGGCCAACCCATTGAAAAAATCGTATCCATGCAACCAGAAAACGATTCCCGGTATCCGGCAATTACGGATTTTGGATTTCCGTCGGAAAATTCCCGGCTTGTCGGGCTTTCCCTGCAGGTCTCGCTAAGCACCAGTATTTTCCAGAAAAAGAAATAATTACCCGCATTATATCACAGATACTTGGAGAAATATTGTATATATTAAACGTTGACTGATTTCTATTATGAATAAATTTACTTATTATATTATCACTTTATTTTTTCCGGCATCGCTGATTGTTGCCGGTGTTTCAGTGAACCAGTTCCGCCCGGCGGAGGTTCATTTTCAGAAAGCAAATTCATCTGAAATGGTTCTTGAAATTTCGTTGGATGATATTGAGATAAAAACAATTGATTATAATGGTGAATATTTTACGGAGATAGACATAAACGGGACCAATTATTACTATGCGGTTGGTGCACCGAAATTACCGTTTATTCGAAAATTGATAAAGATACCTGAAAACAGCCGAATCGAATATACGGTTTCCATTCAATCCGAAGAAAACATCGATCTGGCCCAGACTGGTTTTTCAAACCCGGTATTTCCGGTTCAACCCTTCCGGCGAAAAACCGACATCGATCAGACATCGGTAATTATTAATCATGAAATATATGAAACGGATGATTTTTATTCGCCGGGATTGGTGAAAACTCATGAATCATTCAAAATGGGGAGAATTTCGGGAATCATGCTGGACTTTTTCCCGGTATCCTATAATCCGGTACGGCGTTCACTGAAATTGATCACCGGTGCGACGATTTCCGTTAAAATTATTGAAGAGTCCAGTCTGCAGAAAAGCGCCATGAAAAACCCGGTTTACAACCCGGATTTGGATCGAATTGCCCGGAACATTTTTGTTAATTACGATAAAACCGATTCCCCGGTTAAAAGCATCGCACCGCTGAATTTTCTGGTGATCGCCGGGGACCAGTTTGCTGATAATACAGAATTACAGACCTATCTGAACTGGAAAAGGCAATGCGGATTTAACATTATTTTAAAATCAGTTTCTGAGTTGGGTGGAACAACCGGCTCAATCTGGGATTTTATATTTGATCAATTTAATTCGGCTACTTCTCTGGCCTATGTGTTATTGGTTGGCGATGTCGCTGATGTTCCGGCCTGGACCGGGACATTTGGAGAAACCGAAACCGATGCACCCTACACACGGATGGATGGCGACCTGATTCCCGATTTATTGCTTGGACGTTTTTCTGCCGCTGATGAATCTGATTTATCTACGATTATTTACAAATCCATGGCCTATGAAAAATGTGAAGTCAGTAGTCTGGACGCATTTAATAAAATGACCTTTATTGCTACTAGTGATGCCGATTACTGGGAATTGGCTGAAGCCTCGCATAACTATGTTATTGACACCTATCTAACGAACCGGGAAGTCTATGCCGATCATATAAAAGGTCATTCGGATGGAAGTACTTCGGATATTTTTAACGCGTTAAATGACGGACGGACAATTTGCCATTATTCCGGTCATGGTCTGCAAACGGAATGGCAGGGACCGAGATTTCTTCAAAGTAATATCAGTGGACTGAATTCCGGTTCAGTTCCTGTATTTGTAATCAGTAATGCCTGTGAGACCGGTAGCTTTTCGATAGGAGAATGCTTTGGCGAAAGCTGGATCAGAACGGCCGATAAGGGTGCTTTCGCGTTTATCGGTGCGTCAAATTCCACATACTGGGAACCTGATGATATTATGGAACGCGGCATGTATGATGGTTTTTTTGAAGAAGGAAAAACGAATATTGGTTCCATGTTATATCAGGGATTGTTTGATGTTTTTTCTCAGACCGCTGCCAGTGATGACTGGACATATAAATACTATTTTGATGTTTATAACATTTTGGGTGATCCGTCGATAAAACCATGGATTGGGACACCAAAACAGACAATCGCCGATTATAACCCGATTGTTGCATTGAATGCTAGTAGCTATTCCGTTTCTGCTATGAATGAATCCGGCGCAATGGAAAATGCGGTCGTTACCCTGTTACAGAATGAAAATCTCATTGCTTACGGTACAACCGGAAGCGACGGCTCAGTAACATTAGCAATCAATGTTGAAAATTTGCAGTTGGGCGACCTTTTAATGACCATTAGCGGTAACCAGCAACTACCACTCATTGACACACTCACTGTTGCCAATCCTCTGAAGATCAGCATTGAACCTGCGACAGTTCCGGTTGGTATATCTTCGAATATTTCCGTAACAGTTTTGGATGACAGTTCACGTGCTGTTGCCAATGCTGAAATCTATGCTTCCGGATGGATGGTCCATGGTGACAGTCTTTTAGGAACCAGTAGTTCCAATGGAATTTTACTATTTCAATTACTTCCCCGATATGGTGAAATCATCGACATTAAAGGCAAGATGCCTGGTGAATCTGGGTATGTATTTACTCAGACGCTGCCGGTAACCGGAGCGGCGCAATTAACTAGTCCTGAAATTTTGGTTGGTGCAGATCAATTTGACGTTGAAAATTCACTAGTTCCCAAACATATCGGTCAAATCCGTGGATCTGCCGTTGAGAGTGATATTAGACTTGCTGTGCGTGGCTGTGGAATCGATACACTGGTTGTGTTAAGTAATCTGCAAGTGAAACCCGATACGATCGGAATGTTCGTTGTAGCATTATTAAAACCAGGGTATGAGATATTTGAAAACGTTTTCACAGTTAAAAAAGCATTTGGCAATGTGATGGGATTGATAACCGATAACGGTCAACAGGGACTTGCTGATGTTCGGATTTCCGGATACCTGTATCCCGATACTGTGAATTCAATCTTCACTGCAACATCAAATAATGCCGGTGAATTTTCCTGTCCGATATCGGTTGAAGTTGGGTATTATAAAATTCGTACACAATTATTTGGGTATCAAACTCAAACTGTTATTGATACCATCAGAGTGGGTTCCAATATATTCATGACTGAATTAGCGGAATCACCGCATGTCTTGGTTTCCGGTCGGATTACCGGCGGAGTTTTCGAACAACCACTAAACGCAGTTCTGACAATAGAAGAGTTTTCCACAGGTGCGGGAGAATATTACGCTAGCATAGAAACATATGCTGCCACAAATGGAACATATGAGGTTGGATTGCCATCCGGGGATTATGAATTTTCAGTGGCAGCTGCACGTTTTATCATGGAGACATTGCCAGTAAACGTTGGCAGTCAGACGCAGGAAATTAATTTTCATCTGGATACAACCAGGGCCAGTATCCTGTTGATTGATGATGACAATGGCAAACGTTCCATTGATAAAAACAGTACGTATATAGTTGACATTAGCGAAGGGAAAAGCAGCAGTGCTGTTGAAATTCAGAGTATACTGGAAGCCGCCGGGTATTATGTGTTTAAATCGACGTACACAACTAGTTTAGACTCTGAAATTTTTGATTTTGATCTGGTGATTTCGTCATCGGGGTCGAATATGAGTCCTGTCGAAAATAGTGGTTACCGGTCGATGCTGGAGACATATGTGGCAGAAGGCGGCCGACTCCTTATTGAAGGGGGTGAACTTGGCTACGATGCCGGCAGTGTGCCGGGATACCCGGATTTTGCTCAAAACGTACTACATGTTTCTGACTGGTATGAGGACGAGGCCGGACCATTGTATCGCGTGGTACCTGAAACTCATGAATTAGTTGGAAATCCATATAGTTTATCCTACCAATTTAGCATCGATTATGAAAATTATGGTGATGAGGATGCCTGTACTCCTGCATCCGACGCCCGGATCATTTATTATAATAAAAATTCAACCTATGGCGGGATTATCCTTTACGAAGATTCCAGTAATATAAACAGTAGCCGGATCGTATTCTATACATTTGCCTTTGATAAGCTATCTGATTCCATTACCCGCGCACAGCTTCTTGAAAATACGATTGAATACCTGCTGAGAGAGCCGGATTATTCAAAAGGTGATATGAATAAGGACGGGCAAATAAATGTTCTTGATCTGACAAAAGTCGTCAACCTGATTCTGCAAATTAAACCAGCGGGCGATGAGTTTGAGTCTTGGGCGGCCGACCTGAACAGTGATGACCAGATCAATGTTCTCGACTTGGTCTGGGTTATCAACATTATCCTGGGGCGTGAGGGATTTGCCAAACCGGTGGACGCTGATGAAAATACAGTGCAGTTAAGTCTGTGCGATCAGCAACTTTTATTTCAAAGTAAATCGCCGATATCAGCATTGCAAATAGAGTTTCAACCGGGTTCTGTGTTTGAAATCGCTGCTGATGTCATTAATGATGAATCCGTTTCCACCAAACAGGAACACAATATTCTTCTGCTTTACAGCCTTTCAGATGCCTCGATTTTATCCATGAGCGGCAGTCTGGGTACGCTGAATAATTCCGGGAAGATTGTCAGTGCCATTGCCGTTGACCAATTTGGCCGGCAAATTCAAACTGATCTGAATACAGTACCGGATCTGTACAAGCTCTATCAAAATTATCCCAATCCATTCAATTCGGGGACGGTCATTCGTTTCGATCTTCCCCAAGAATCGCATGTTACGCTTGAACTGTTCGATCTGCTCGGTCGGAATGTTGCTACATTGCTGGATGACAACCGGGTTCCCGGAAGCTATAACCTGTGCTGGAATGGCCGGGATATGAATGGCAGGGAACTGGCATCCGGTATTTATTTTATTGCACTTCATGCTGGTGATTTTTACCAACTCCGCAAGATGGTGCTGGTGAAATAGCGTCAGTCTAATTTAAAACTAAAATAACACAGTATATTTTAATGCGGAGCTTGTCTGTAAATTTCATGGACTGCCTTATTTTTCAATGTTGATATTTGATTTATTTTTATTATTTTAACCCTGTGCATAGTATAATTATACAAATGGTTTTATATCGTTATACTGTTTTTGTAGTATGTGAGTTGTTATCGATTACCGCCGTAGTAGTTACGACGATGCAGGATTAACTATTTTCAATATTGGTGAATTATATCTACTAAAGGAGATAAAAATAATTGAAATATCTTAAAACACTCATATTTTTAGTGCTATTACTACTGCAAATTCCGGATAGTTTTGCGCAATCTTCTGGCCGGAAAAATTTGGCAGTATTTACCTTTGCCGCCCGTGGAATGACTGACATAGAAGCGTCCGCTATATCAGACAGAATCAGGAATGAATTTGCACAATCAGATCAATATACAATTCTTGAACGGGGAATGATGGAAGAGATTTTAAAAGAGCAGGCCTTTCAGTTGTCCGGAGCCTGTTCGGAGTCATCCTGTCTGGTTGAAGCAGGGCAACTTCTAGCTGTTCATTATATTGTTGGTGGAAGTGTTACCCATGTTGGAAACCTTTTCACCCTTGAGGCCAGAATTGTGGATGTTGAATCCGGTAAGATTGTGAAAAATGTCATCGAAGATTATATGGGACCGATTGAAAACCTCTTAGTCTATACAACGAAAACTGTAGTGCAAAAGCTATTAGGTGTCGAAAGTAGCTCAGGATCTATCACACTGATCGGAACAAGCGATTTGCTGGTCAAGTCGAATCCTCCGGGTGGAACGATATATATTAACGATAAACCAATTGGTGATATCACACCGTATACTATTCAGGGATTGCCTGAAGGCGAAATTCGGGTAAAGGTTAAAAAAGGCAATCTTGTCGGTGAAAAATTGGTATCTATTGGGGTTAACGAAATTAAAGAAATCGAAATGAATTTAGCCAGGGAGAAATTTACACTCCGCATTTATTCTGAGCCGTCCGGTGCCAATATATTGATAAATAACACTCAGGTTGGGCAAACGCCATTGGATTACCAGGTAATAGATACTTCCAAAGTATATGTATTGAAATTATCTCAGGCTGGTTTTCTAACAAAAACTGATACAATTCATTTTTCAGAAAATAACCTGAAACGACTTAATTATATACTCAAACCTTGTGGTCAGATTTTTATCAATGATAATCTTGATACAGATATTTTTCTGAATGACGCACAAATTTGGTCTAAGAAAAACCAAGTGACAGAAAGCCGATATCAAGTGACTAGTTCATTTGAAAGTGAAGGCATTAGTATTGGTCAATTGGATTTTACAGAATATGAAATTCAGATGATCAAGAAAAACCATGAGCCTTATATAACAACAGTTTTATTAGATCAGAATGATAGATTAAAAATAATCACACCTGGATTTCAAATGGAAAATGGACAAATTATTATTCAAAATAGTAATGTTAGATCAATTATTCGATTAACGAGTAATTATACAAATGATATGTTTTCACTTGAACCGAACCAAATTGATACAGTAAGAACATTTTATGGTACGTACAGTATCAGCGCCAGTGCATCCAAGCATTATAATTATTATCAAAATGTTGATTTATATTCAGATATACCGTGTAAAATTACACTTGAATTGGGAATACCATCTAGAAAGTCAGCAGAATTACGGTCAATATTTATTCCGGGTTGGGGACAATATTTTTCTTTTCAGCCGATAAAAGGGGCAGTTTTTTTTATGTCATCTGCTTTAAGTATTGGCTGGCAATGTTCATCTTATAACAAGTATAACAAGGAATTAGATAGGTACGATGAGTATGTCTCGTTGTATAATTCAGCTATGACGATTAATGATTTGGACAAGTATCGTAATCTTTGTAATGAAAGCAAAAATCTACTGGATGATTTTAGGACACAATTCTTTGTAGCGACAAGTATAACAATCGCAACCTACGTATACAATCTTATCGACATTTATTTCTTTTTCCCCTCTCATCGCTATCAACAAAATATTGGATTAGATTATAATCCCAGAGGAAATTCATATGAAATATCCTACCATTTTTAGTATTTCATTTTTCATCCTTATAGGCTTTATTGGCTGTTCGTTACTTGAGGCGCCTGAGGATGTTTCCAATCCAATGGATCCCAATGATCCGGATTTTGTATTCCCATATGTGAATTTTCTTGATACTCCAACGGATGGAGGAATAGTGGACACTTGTTTTGTTCGCTTCGAGTGGGACGGCAACCATGTAGACATGAATTATTCATACAGGATGGATGAAGGTACTTGGAGCGGATGGTTTTCCGGTAAATCAGTAGAATATCCGTTTCTGGATGAAGGTGATCACCTGTTCGAGATAAAATCCCGTTATTACAATGGTGTTGAATCTGAGGAATCGCAGGTATTATCCTTTCAAGTTGATGATGTGGAAGGGCCGGCGCTAATGTTTTACCCGAGGACAGTTGAAGTAGCAAGTGACTCAATTTTTTTTCTGGAAATTTTGATAGAAGGAGTCACGGATCTTACTGGTGTGAAGGCAATAATTAATTTTGATTGTACTATTTTAGATATCCAAAACATCCAAATATTTGATGATGAGCGTTCGTTTCTCCTAAAGAATGGCGGTACATTAATTTCATTTTGCGAGTATAATAACAGCGATGGAACAATCAAAATCGAATCCGGTGTAGCAACCGGGAATCCTCCATTTGTTGAAGGAAGCGGATTAATTGCAAGGATAACTTTATCTTCCATACGTACAGGAGTAACCATTCTTCAATACAATATATTATCAGAGTTGAGAGATTCAAATAATACAACGATCGAAATATTAGAAACTGTCGCTGCGCACGTGAGGGTGAAATAATGAAGAAATTCATTTTGCTATCTCTATTAATTTTCAGTATAGTATCTGGACAAATTCAGGTCATGTCTACTGATCCTGCACAGCACGAAGTTGATGTTTCATTGAAACCAAACATATATACTTTGTTTTCTTCTTATATCGACACAGAAACTGTTAGTTATCAAAGTGTTAAAGTCTATGGCGAACATAGCGGGTTGAAACCGGGAATATTTAATATTGGATATGAAAATTTTCATTTTATCCCAGATAGAGCATTTTTATCGGGTGAAATGGTTACCGTTACACTAACAAATCAGATTGCATCACCGATGCATACTGCTCTTTTGACACCCTTTTCATGGCAATTCCGTACAGCTTCTAACGCCAGTAAACTTTTCTTTGATACATTAAGTATTCATATTGATAATAGTAACGGGTTATGGATCAGAGATTTCGTTTCGGCCGATGTGGACAATGATTCGGATCAGGATATCATTGCGACATATTACAATTTGGATAAAATCGGAATACTTTTTAATGACGGAAATTGGGATTTTAGTAATCAGGTTTTCTACAGTGATATTCAAATGCCAACTGCAATTGTATGTTTTGACTTTGATAATGATTTTGATGTTGATGTTGTATGTAATAATTCTGGAAAATTAATTTGTCTTGAAAATGATGGGACGGGGACATTTTCCCAAAAGGATAATTATAATGCAGGATCCAATTTCGGGGATATTGCTTACGGAGATTTTGATAATGATGGTGATTTTGATGTTTGTGCTCTTCAAGCAGCCGCAGGTTCCTCAACCGGAGAAATTAGAATTTATAAAAATAATGGTAGTGGTGACTTTGTCTTCAATTCAACAATCAGTGGAAATTTTACAACAAAAATGATAACGGGTGATTTTGACAATGATGGTGACTTAGATATTGCGTCGACCAGATGGTCTTCTCCGGGGTTGGTTACTATCCTGAAGAATGCTGGAACAGGAAGTTTCTCGAACTACGATGAGATAAATGTCAGAGATTATGCCAATGATATAGTGTGTGGTGATTTTGATAACGATGGCGATTTGGATTTGGCAGTTAACACCAAATTTGCCGAAAGTATTTCTATTCTCGACAATGATGGGGAGGCCAATTTTACCCAAATCGCCACACCGGCTGTTGGATTTGAATGTACTTCAATCACCGTTAATGATTTCAATGGTGATGGTTGGCTGGATATAGCGGCCGCCAATCCTGTATTAAATTTTATTTATATTTTATCAAATACGGGACTTGGTAATTTTAATGATTCTAACACTATCTTTTCAGGACAAGGATCCGGCCCAGCAATAATCAAATCGGGAGATTACAATGGGGATGGAAATATTGATTTTGTTTTTTATAATCAAGGGCTAGATAATCTTGGTGTATTTCAACAAAAAACATCCTTACCATCAATTTTAGTATCAGATACACAAATTGATTTTGGAAGTGTGATTATCGCAGATTCTAAGCAACAAAATCTAATTATTTATAATCAAGGATTTGATAGTACTCTGGTAATAACCGATATCTTAAAATCCTCAAGTAACTTTTCGATTGACACCACCGCATTAGAAATTGCATCCGGTGAAAATTATATTTTAACAATCACATTTACTCCTGATTCACCTGGATTGTTTAAGGACAACCTGAAAATCATTAACAATGATCCTCGAAAGGAAGAATTAATTGTACCATTATCCGGGACAGGGGAATTATATACAGGAATTCATAGTACCGCTCCAGCAATGAATGCAATAGGTGTATCGTGCGATTCCGATATTAAAATTACATTTGAAAATGATATAGATCAGGATAATATTAGTGATAATATCCTGATCTATGGAGATAAGTATTCCTATTATAATTATGATTATGACTATAATAGTAGTACGAAAACACTGATTTTGGTACCCGAAAGACGGTTTATTTTTGGTGAAAAAATTGTGATAATTATTCATAAAAATTTATTATCGGGCTATAACGATTATGGATATAGATTCAATTTTTATATTGAATGTCCAAATGGTTCAGGAAATTTTAATTTTAATAATGAATTATCCGGTTTTAATAATCCGCGAATCCTTACGTTTTGTGATTTTAATCGGGATGGATTTGTTGATTTCGCTGTTAATGATGATAATGCAAATGAAATTCATTTTTATATAAATATACCTAGTGGAGGTTTTTTTGACACAACTTGGGCCGAATGTTTAGATCCGGTTGTAAATTTTGCCAATGGTGATTTAAACCAAGATGGTTCTATGGACTTGGTGTACGTTCACGATATCATGAATAATGATGGAGTAGCTTTTATGACTGGATATGGAATCGGTTTTGTCAGCTCAAATGGACAGAATACGGGGCAAGATCCCATTGGTCTGGATATCGGTGATGTCAATAATGACGGTCGACTTGATGTTGTCACCACAAACAGAGGAGATAACACTGTAACCGTTTTAAAACATGATGGTTATTGGGGTTCTTTGAATGATTTGAAATACAGTCCAACAACTTTTTTTTCCAATGGTGCGGTGCCCTATAATTGTGTTTTAGAAGACATAAATAATGACGGTCTTTTAGATATTATTGTGGCAAATAAAGGAGGAAATAATATATCAATCTTCCAAAATAAGGGTAGTGGGATTTTTGATGAATCTCTGAATTATTCAGTTGGGCAAGGACCTTGTGATATTATCTGTTTTGATTTTAATGGTGATGGATGGAATGATATAATATCGGCTAATCAATTTTCCCGAAACGTATCTGTTTTAATAAATAATTGTAACGGTGAATTTACTAGTGTAAATATTCAATCAGGGAGAAATCCCGCCTCGATATTCGGACACGATTTTGATAGTGATGCAGACATAGATTTTGCGGTACTTGATGTGACTGATCAAGAGGTATATATTTATGAAAATGATGGCAATGCAACATTTATTATATCTGACACATTACCTGCAGGAAATGATCCGGTATTTATCTCTGGGGCTGATATTGATAATAACGGTACGGTTGCACTGATGGTTACTAATACAAATGGCTCGATAATTATATTAAAAAATGAATTAAAGAGTGGTATTTATCTATATGCAAATGTTGGTCTTGCCGAAGTAAGTAGCGATGTTGAAGTGAATTATTCTATCAATAATAATCTTACTTCCAGTGCAACCCTATTAATAGATTTTTCTGTAGATAATGGTGTTTCATGGAATACTCCAACAATTGAAGGATTAACCAATCCGTTGCAATCGGATCAATATATCGGGAGTTTTATTTGGAAAACTGACAACGATCTTCCTCAAGAGGACATAGAAAATGTAATTCTACGATTAATTCCTCAGGCCGGAGATCAATTTGGAGACACAAAGGAAATTTTGCTGCACATTGATAATAATGAAATTCCTGAGATCAGTCTTTTAGCGATAGAAGAAGAACAAAAAGACACAGTTATTATTAGATATACTATTAAAGATATTGAAAATGATTCGATTTCATTGAATTTTGAATATAAAAAATCAAGTAGTATAAATTGGAGTTTTCCTACAATAGAACCTGTTATTGCAGACAGCAGCCATTATGACGGATGGATTATCTGGGACACAAAAAAGGATATACCAGAAGCGGATGAAATCAGTATTGATTTTCGAGTAACTCCCAGGGACAATGATTCCGGGATGAGTGATCAGATTCAATTTTTACTTGATAATTTAGGTGTTCCGAAAATTGAAATTACAGCTGAATTGAATCAGGAATTATCAGATTCAATTCAATTTTTTTATAATATTTTTGATGATGAGTTTGATACGGTATTCATAAGGGCAGAATATACCTGGCCAGAAATATCCCATTGGGAATTTGCCGATCTTAGCGGAAGTGTTTTAAATCTGGATAGTACAAAATATCAGGGGACATTTTATTGGAATTCAACCACCGATATCCCCGGTATTGATTGCCAAAATATAAGTTTCAGAGTCACACCATACGATAAAAACGATGGACAACCAATTGTATTTGATCATATACATATCGATAATAACTGGATTCCTCGTGTTGAAAACATAACAAATCCGGATACGGTTTTTAGTATAGCTATTTTTGATTATGAGATTTCTGATCCTGAATTGGATTCCATTGTTTTATATTGCCATTGGTCGTCAGATAGTGGGACAACATGGAATCCTGCAACCATGATGAATGGAATTGAAAACAATCAATATTCAAAGTATTCCGGTTCATTGAAGTGGTTTACATTTGCAGATATAGGATTTGGACGTAGGGACAATACTTGGTTTAGGATAATTCCTTGTGATAATGATTCCGGGAATGCTTTTATTAATGAAATTTTAGTAATTCACAATTTTCTGGGTGAATTTTCAGGAAATTCTGAAATAAACAGTGAAGACTTGGCAATATTTGCATCCGCCTGGAATGCAGATCCCCAAATTATTTTATATGAAACTGGTCCAGCTAATGGAGTTCCTCCAGAATTAATTCCGCAACCTGATGGAGTATTGGATTTTGAAGACTTGATGGTATTTATTCAGATGTGGAATTGGTCATTCGAAAACAACGGATTTGTAAGCAAACCAGTTCTTCTGAGTAAATATTCCGCCGGTCTTCCGTCTTTAAGATTGGTCCAGCGATATGTTGATGACCCATGGAATTCGGATGGATTAATTACAATCGATGTATATACAAACACACCGGAACTGATGATGATAGATGGACTAATAAATATTGACAAGCAATCTCTGAAAATAAATTCAGTCAATGGTGGAGAATATTTAAAACAATCGTTTCAATCAACACCATTATTAACCCGGTTTTCTACCGATAGTTCTCTAATGTCGATTGCAATTTCCGGTCTTGGTAAAAATGAAAGTGTCGAGATTTTCGACGTTCCGGTGTTCACAATTACAATGAAAAATCGAACTGATAAAGATCTACAAATTTCATTTGATTATACGCTTCGTGATATTACCGGAGAAATAATCGAGACTAATTCAGTATCTCAAACCCTGGTTAGTATGACTCCTCAGGATTTTACATTAAGCAATAATTATCCGAATCCCTTTAATTCATCCACAATCATCGAATATGCAATTCCGGAAAAGAGTAATGTGTCGGTTGAAATCTATGATTTGAGAGGTTATAAAGTACGTAGCCTGGTTGACAGTTCCCATGAAGCGCATTACTACCGCAGACTTTGGGATGCCAAGGATGATAATGGCCGGTTGGTTGCCAGCGGATTGTATTTCATGAGGATTGTGGCGGTTGGTGAAACCAGGACATTTACGAAGACCAAAAAGATGGTGATGATAAGGTAATTCGTCGGGCGGAAACGCACGGTGAAAGCATATTGAAGGGCTGGCACTTCCCCCGCGCTGGCCCTTGTTTTTTTGCTTGTTATCTCAATATCCCGACCATTTTTCAAATTTGTTATGTGATATTTATGTTTTACAAAATGATTATTCAAAATGTTCAAATGACCTTGCAATGTTACCAAATGATTTTTCCAAACAGTAAAATGATTTGGACATATTTCCAAATCATTTAAAAAAGTTTACAAACGATTTTAACAGTTACAAAATTGGTTTTTATTCTTTGTCAAATGACTTACAAATATTGTCAGGTGATTTTATAAAGTAGTCAAACGGTTTTTATAAAGGGTCAAATGATTTATCAATTTAGCAAAACGATTTGTATTTCAGGAAAAATCTTAACAGTGAATTGTGATTTGCTTTGGGATTATGTTACAGGGGCAATCGGTTTTTGAAACTATTTCCCAATCAAACAGTCAAATAAACGGGAAGTTTTTTGAAACTTTCAATTTGTCATATAGTTAAACGGATAGAAAATTGACAGGAGGAATTTAAAAATGAATCGAAAAATACTATCGTTAATCAGCGGCGCAATCCTATTGATCCTGGTTGGTATAATTATGGGCCAGGTACTTTTTCATAAAATACCGGAGCGGGTTGTGTTGTATGAAAACACACAGAAAGAATCGCCGGAGCCGGTATTTCGGCATGCGGCATATACGTCTTCCGATGAATCACGATTGCCGTCAATTGTTGATTTGAATGAAGCGTTTGTTAATATCGCCGAGAATGTCAATCCTTCAATCGTCACAATCACGACAACAAAGGTTGTAAAAATTCGTGGGAACCAGATGTTTCCTGGTTTTGATGACGATATGTTTTACCGGTTTTTTGGAATTCCGCCTGAGACGGAGCGTACAAGTACAGCGTTGGGTTCCGGAGTCATTGTTGATAAAAAGGGTTATATCCTGACCAATAATCACGTGGTTGAACAGGGCGAGGAGATAATGGTTCGCCTGATCGATGATCGTGAATTCAAAGCAGAGGTTGTCGGGACCGATCCGAAAAGTGATCTGGCTGTTATTAAAATTAAAGCCGATGACTTACACCCGGTTGTATTGGGCGATTCCGATGCTTTACGAGTTGGCGAATGGGTATTAGCGATTGGATCTCCATTTTCTCAGGATCTGGATCATACAGTGACCGCCGGGATTGTTAGTGCAAAAGGACGAAGCAGAATCATAAATGATAAAAATAAAATCCAGAGTTTTATCCAAACCGATGCAGCGATTAACCCGGGGAATAGTGGTGGTGCGTTGGTGAACATTCGTGGTGAATTGGTTGGTATTAATACGGCCATCGCAACAAATGGAGGCGCCGGAAATCTTGGGATCGGTTTTGCTATTCCAGTAAATATGGCAAAAAAAGTTCTCAGCGATCTGATTGAACATGGCAAGGTGATTCGTGCCTGGCTCGGTGTAACAATTCAAAATATTGATGATCCGACTGCCAAAGCGATGAAACTTGATGATAGAGAAGGCGTTCTTATTGGAAGTGTTGCCAAAGATGGACCAGCAGAGAAGGCCGGGATTGAGATCGGGGATGTCATTGTTAAATTTAATGGCGTCAAAGTGATAAACAGCAGTCATCTCCAGATTCTGGTTTCCGGTTCGGAAATTGGCAAAGAACAAGAAGTGGTCATCATCAGGGGTAAAAAGACAAAAACTGTCAACGTAAAAATGGAAGAAATACCTGCAGATGTTTCCGGCCAAACGTCCACATCATCGGAATCGACAAGTAAACTGGGACTCACAGTTCAGCCATTGACCCCAAATCTTGCCCGCCAGTATGGCATCGATACCGATGAAGAAGGTGTTCTGGTTACAAATGTAGAAAGAAATAGTGAGGCTGGCAAAGCAATAAATGCGGGAGATCTGATTCAGAGAATTGGTGACCGCAAGATCAAGAATCTGGACAATTACAATAGCGCCATGGAGGAATCTGCCGGCGAATATATTCTGGTGTTGGTAAAACGAAAAGACAACACCTTTTTCGTGACACTAAAAATCGAAGAATAAACGCAAACAACATCTTTATTAACAGGCTTCCTGTTCGGGGAGCCTGTTTTGTTTTACGGACTGATTGGACGTGGCATTTTGGTTGTTTTTCTGAGGCTCCCGGTCTAAATTTTACCGTTGAAAAGTGAAGGATTGCTGGAAGCAAAATCAGGAATTATTGACCTGGCGGCCTTTTTATAATTGACGGGAAAAGATTACTCTTGAACTTTTTGCTGAAATGATTAAACTATCCCTCTTATTTGAAATGAATTTTACTGTGAATACCTGTAAGGAGATTTGAACCGGTGATTAAAAAGGTTCCTGCATCTGTAAATTTTATTGCCCTTGAACATGAAATGCTGGATTTTTGGGAAAAGGACCAGATTTTTAAACGGTTGGTTGAAAAGAATGCCAACGGTCCGAAATGGTCATTCATCGACGGGCCAATTACAGCCAATAATCCGATGGGCGTGCATCATGCCTGGGGCCGGACTTACAAAGATGTATTTCAGCGTTATAAAGCCATGAACGGTTTTCGGACCCGGTATCAAAACGGCTTCGATTGCCAGGGCCTTTGGGTGGAAGTGGAAGTCGAGAAAGAGCTCGGCTTCAAATCCAAGACCGACATTGAAGAATACGGGATTGAAAAATTTGTCAATAAATGCAAAGAGCGGGTCTATAAATATTCGAAGATTCAGTCCGAACAATCGATTCGGCTGGGTTACTGGATGGACTGGGACAATTCCTATTACACCATGTCCGATGAAAATAATTACACCATCTGGCTATTTCTGAAGAAATGTCATGAAAAGGGCTGGATCTATAAAGGTCACGATGTAATGCCATGGTGTACCCGTTGCGGAGCGGCGCTTTCGGAGCATGAAATTGCGACCGAAGGTTACCGTGAAATGACCCACGCGAGTATTACGGTGCGTTTTCCGATTGATGGTCGCAACAATGAATACCTGCTGGTTTGGACGACGACACCCTGGACATTGACTTCTAATACTGCCGCAGCCATTCATCCGGACAAGTCGTACGTTAAGGTAAAACAGGGCGACGATATTTACTACCTGATCGAAGGTCGTCAAAACGAGGTCATCAATGGTGAATTTTCAGTTTTAGGTACAATTCCCGGGAAGGAAATGCTGGGCTGGACATACCGAGGTCCTTTTGATGAACTGCCGGTCCAGAAGGATGTAAAACATGTGGTCATTGCCTGGGAAGAGATTAGTGAAGACGAAGGAACTGGAATTGTACACATTGCGCCTGGTTGCGGACAGGAAGACCATGAATTAAGCAAAGTAAACAATCTCAGCGTCATCGCTCCGCTGGATGAATTTGGAAATTATATTGATGGATTTGACTGGCTAACTGGCCGTAATGTCATCGACATTAACAAGGATATATTTAAAAACCTCGATGAAAAAGGATTCAAATACCGGGTCGATCAGTATACTCACCGTTACCCGATCTGCTGGCGTCACGGCACCGAACTTGTTTTCCGTCTGGTGGATGAATGGTTTATTTCAATGGATGGCGTCCGGCAGGCAATGATGGATGTGACCCGCAAGATTCGCTGGATTCCTGAATATGGCCTGCAGCATGAGCTGGATTGGCTGAAAAATATGCACGATTGGATGATCTCCAAGAAACGCTACTGGGGTCTGGCTTTACCAATATTTGAGTGCAAATCTTGTGGTGAACTCACAGTTATCGGCAGTAAAGATGAACTCAGGGAACGAGCGATTGAAGGCTGGGAAGAGTTTGAAGGCAACTCCCCACACCGGCCCTGGGTGGATGCTGTCAAAATTAAATGTGGGAAATGCGGTGCTACGGTTTCCCGTGTTGAAGATGTGGGTAATCCCTGGCTGGATGCCGGAATCGTTCCCTATTCTACCCTGCATTACACCACGGATCATGATTACTGGAAAGAGTGGTTCCCGGCGGAGTTCATCTGTGAAAGTTTGCCTGGACAGTTCCGCAATTGGTTTTACTCACTGCTGGCAATGAGCACGGTACTGGAAAATAAAGAGCCCTTTCAGACGATTCTGGGACACGCCCTCGTGAAAGACGAAAAAGGGAATGATATGCACAAAAGCGCCGGTAACGCTATCTGGTTCGATGATGCGGCCGAAAAGATGGGCGTCGATGTGATGCGCTGGATGTATGTTGACCATAATCCTGTCAGTAATTTGAATTTCGGTTATTCTCTTGCGAAGGATGTTCGTAAGCAGATGATCACACTGTGGAACTCCTATTCCTTTTTTGCCACATACGCGGAATTGGACAAGTACGCTCCGCATGACCACAAAGTGGACTATAATCAATTATCCGATCTGGATCGCTGGCTGCTGGCTCGTTTGAATCTGCTGATCCGAGAAGTCCGGGAAAAGTTTGATAATTATGCACCCGGCCGGGCGATGAAACTGGTGGATGAATTTCTGGAAGTGCTGTCCAACTGGTATATTCGACGGAGCCGTCGCCGTTTCTGGAAATCCGAGGACGATTCCGATAAATGGGGCGCTTACCAGACACTGTATACGGCGCTGAAAAGCCTGATTCAGGTTCTGGCACCGGTTATCCCGTTTGTCACAGATGCGATTTATCAGAATCTGGTCCGATCACTGGAACCCGATGCGCCGATTAGTATTCATCTCAGTGAATTTCCGGTTTGCAACGATGATCAGATTGATGCAGCGTTAATTGCCAGTACCGATACAATTATTAAAATTGTTGGCATGGGCCGGGCCGCCAGAAATAAATCGAATCTAAAAGTTCGTCAGCCGCTCCAAAAAGTGCTGATTAAACTGCCATCTGATATTTCGGCGGATTCCTTGGTTGATCTGTCGGATCAAATACTTGAAGAATTGAATATTAAATCTGTCGAGTTTATTAATGATGACAGCGCTCTGGCGACATATGTAGTCAAACCGAATTTTGCAACCCTGGGTGTCAAATATGGTAAAGCCCTGGGAGAAATTCGCTCGGCAATTGCAAAACTTTCGGCTGTTGAAATAGCCCGGAAAATCGAAAAAGGCGAGACTGTTGAGCTACAGTTAAATGAAAACAAGGTATTCCTGACGGCGCAAGATTTGTTGATTGAACGCCAGGATTCCGATGGCTTTTCCGTCGGATTTGAAGGTGATTTGACAGTTGCGGTCGATACGGTTCTAACTGAAGATCTGATTAATGAGGGTTATGTTCGGGACCTGATTCGTCAGGTACAGACCATGCGCAAAGATGCCGACTTCAAAGTTGAAGATCGGATACTTGTAAAGTGTGAGACTACTGAAAAAATTAACAATGCAATGAATCAATTTAAAGACTATTTTAAGCGGGAAACACTTGCCACCGATCTGGAATTCCAATTTTCTTCCGGGGAGATTGATCGGGAATTTACGATTGATGGTAATAAAGTTCGTGTTTCTGTCACTCGGAACAAGTAAATTCCATTAGGAGAAAGAAAACAATGGAAGCAAAAATATCAAAGAAATCATGGGGTCCTGAGGACATCGAATATTTTAAAAATCTGATTCTTAAAAAGCGTGAAGAAAGCCTCAAGGAAATCAAGCGTCTGGAATCCATTGCGATGAATGATGATGCCCTGCAGAGTAACTCGACTTTGGATTCGACCTATGCCTATCACATGGCCGATGTTGGTACTGACTCCCAGGAACGTGAAAAGGCTTTTTTGTGGATGTCCCGTGAAAATAAATTACTGTCTCACATGAATAACGCTCTTGAACGGATTAAAATTAACGAGTTCGGTGTCTGTATCGAATGCGGCGAGCTGATTCCCAAAGAACGGCTTGAAGAAGTTCCCCACACGCAACATTGCGTCAGGTGTAAAAACAAAAATAAAAAATAGACCGGTCAGCACGACTATTATCCCCTATTTATCAAAACAGTCCGAATCATTGTGGAAAATCACAGATGGATGTTGTATTTTATAATGTGAACAGGATTTCCCGATAAAAATACCAATGCAAGGATAAATCATCAGCATTTGCTACACCTGCTTTATTCTCTCAAATTCGTAACCCAATGATTTTAACAATGCTCAAAAATAAAAGAGGAGCATTTATTAGTATTCAAATAATTAAAGCGCTGTTTTTTATCAATGAGTGACCCCGTATTAAAAAACGAGATGATAATCCAGGTACGAGAAGATCAGGACGTTCGTCTGGATGTGTTTCTTGCCGGTAAAGTAAAAAACCTATCCCGCTCCAGGATTCATGACCTGATACTCAGCGGTGATATACAGGTAAATAATACTCAAAGCAAACCCAGTCATCGACTCAAAAATCATGATACGGTTATGGTAAAAATTCCGTCGACCCAAACGCTGGATTTGGTTCCCGAGGAAATGCAACTGACATTGGTTTATGAAGACGATTACTACCTGGCTGTCAACAAGCCCCAAGGAGTGGTTGTCCATCCCGGGGCTGGCAATTTTCAGGGAACGCTGGTGAGTGGGTTACTTAATTATACCGAAAATCTCAGTTCTGTTGGCGGGAAAATGCGTCCGGGCCTGGTCCATCGGCTGGATAAGGACACCAGCGGCGTTTTGATTGTTGCAAAAACCGATGAAGCCCATTGGAAACTGGGAAAATTGTTTTCCGATCGCCAGATTTACAAAGAATACCGGGCATTGGTATGGGGTGTACCTTTTCCTGTAAGTGGCGTTATTGAAGCGGCATTGGGGCGGGATTCCCGTAATCGTAAAAAAATCGCTGTCTGCGATACAGGAAAATTTGCCCGAAGCCGGTATGAATTAATTGAATCCTATGAAATCATTTCCCATGTAAAAGTGATTATCGAGACCGGGCGAACTCATCAAATCCGGGTGCATATGTTGTCAATCGGGCACCCGGTTGTCGGTGATAAAATCTATGGCGGTGGCAAGCGGTCGTTCAGTTCCTTTGGGAAGAAATATTCTGACCTGGGCAAAATAGTCATATCCAGGGCAGAGCGGCAAATGCTTCATGCGTATTGTATTCGGTTCACGCACCCGTTTTTCAATAAAGAGATTGAGATTGTGGCTCCTTTGGCAAAGGATTTTGTGAAAATTACCGAACTATTACAGAAACCGATGGTTTAAAATACAGTGGATGATTTAATTCGACAGTTTATCAACTATCTGAAACAGGAGCGCGGATATTCCGTACATACAATTGAAGCCTACGATCGGGATCTGCACCAATTCGCTGCTTTCTATTCTGAATATACAAATGTCGTTCCGATGGATGTTCGCACGGTAAATAAGCTGGGCGTACGCCATTACTTGGGAATGTTGTCAGAGTCAGGGCTGGCGATGACATCCATTACCCGCAAACTGGCCTCCCTGAAAGCGTTTTTTAAATTTCATGTTCGGCAGGGAACGATTACCGCCAATCCGGTTGCTTTGGTAAAATCGCCTAAGACAACGAAAAAACTACCCATCGTTTTATCGGAAGAGCAGATTGCCCAGCTAATCAGTGAAATTTCTGATAATGACTTTGTACCCGTGCGTAACAAGGCAATTCTGGAACTGTTTTACAGTACCGGTATCCGCTTGGGTGAATTGATCGGATTGAATTATGGTGATATCAATTTTAATCGGATGACTCTTCGGGTATTCGGAAAAGGCGCCAAGGAACGTATAGTTCCCTTTGGAAAGAAAGCGGAACAGGCGGTTCAGCGCTATTTGCACAAACGCCGACAGGATTTCGGCCGGGTCAATCTGGAGGGCGCCCTGTTTATCAGTAGCCGAAACCAGCGAATATCACGACCGACAGTACAAAAAATGGTTACCCGGTTGCTTCAGACGATTTCCGGCCAAAAGCACCTCAGCCCTCACGTTTTGCGGCATTCGTTTGCTTCCCATCTGCTGGATCGGGGGGCTGATCTGAACGCGGTGAAAGACCTGCTGGGACACAATAGTTTATCGACCACGCAATTATATACACATATCCGAATTGAAAAAATGAAAGAGGTTTACAAACAGGCACATCCCCACGGGGGTTAACATTATCATAAGGAGTTTTGTATGAACATTGAAATCACTTCGAGACATTATGATGCCAGTCCTAAAGTCAGAGAGTATGTCAACGATGAAATGCAAAAGTTGGGAATATTTGATCATTTGGTTACATCCTGTAAAGTGATTCTGGAAAAATCAAAAGAAGGTGATAAGGCTGAAATATCCGTTCATGTTTCCGGCAAAGACCTTGTTTGTTCGGAGTTCAGTGATGATATTATTAAATCGATTGATCTGGCCATTGACAATATAGAACGGCAGCTGAAAAAATTTAAAGAAAAGAGGTATTCTCACTAATGCAAGAACCACTGACAGTTGGGAAATTGTTTAAGGACAACCGTAAGGTTTTTAAACTGAAACGTTTTACTGAAACCGTTGGCTTTGATCGGGTCGTGACATCCTCAAAACTTAATCGGCCGGGGCTGGAATTGACAGGATTCTGGAAATATTTTGATAAATCGCGGATACAGATTATCGGTCGTAAGGAAAATATGTACTTCCGGACTCTGTCCGAAGACGAGCGACGGAAAGTACTGAAAAAACTATTTGCTTCGGGTACACCGGCAATTATTTTTGCACATGGTGCCAAACCACCGGAATTTTCCCTTGAAATTGCCCAGGAAAATAATATTGCCCTTTTAACGACACCGATGCTGACCAGTAATCTAGTGGGTCGTTTAATGGATTACCTGGACTGGAATTTGGCACCGTCTACAATTGTGCATGGTTCGCTGGTTGATGTCTTTGGTGTCGGCTTGTTACTAACAGGACGAAGCGGTATTGGAAAAAGTGAGGTTGCCCTTGATCTTGTTGAACGGGGGCATCGTCTCGTGGCTGACGATATCGTGAAAATTATCCGGCGAGCCGACAATGTCATTATCGGGACCAGTAATGAATTTCTGGAACATCACATGGAAGTCCGGGGACTTGGAATCGTCGATGTCCGGAACCTTTTTGGGATTCAGGCAATTCGTCAGCAAAAGAGGGTCGAAGTCCAGGTTGAGCTGGTGGAATGGGATGATGATACCAGCTACGAGCGGATCGGTGCAGTGGATAAACACGTCAAGATACTCGAGGTGGACACACCGATTGTCAAGTTGCCAATCTATCCTGGAAAAAATATTACTGTTATTGCAGAGGTGATTGCCATGAACCACCTGCTAAAATTCATGGGAAAGAATTCAGCCCGGGATTTCGAAAAGAAGCTGGCTGCGAAAATTCGTAAAAAATCACAAATATCAACCATCGAACAATATCTAAAGAAAGACTTTGAATAACAGTAGAGAGATAACATGAAAGCAGTCATTCCGGCAGCCGGAATCGGAAAGCGGTTGCAACCTCTGACATTGACCCGGCCAAAAGTTCTCCTGCCCGTTGCCGGCAAACCGATTCTCGGTCATATTCTGGATAAATTAATACAGTCTGGAATTGACGAAATCGTGCTAATTATCGGTTATAAAGGCGATATGGTAATTGACTATGTCAAGGAACATTATTCTATCGGTGTTAAATTCGTTGAGCAAATTGAACGCAAAGGGCTGGGGCATGCTGTCGGAATGGGGTTGGATGACATTGACGAACCGGTTTTGATAGTTCTGGGTGATACGATTCTTGATCTGGATTTTGACCATTTTGTCAAGAGTGGAAAGAATATTATCGGTGTCATGGAGGTCGAAGATCCACGTCGCTTTGGTATTGTGGAGTTGGACGGAAACCGTATCAAGCGGCTGGTCGAAAAGCCCCAGGATTATATCGGGAATCTGGCCATTGCCGGGATATATTTGCTTCAGCATGAAAATATCCTGAAAAAAGCCATCCAGTATATTGTGGATCATAATATTACAACGAAAAATGAATACCAGCTAACCGATGCATTGCAGGTGATGCTTGATTGGAAAGAAGAAATGACTGTAGAGGTCATTAACGCCTGCTATGATTGCGGGACCAGGGAGACATTGCTGGAAACAAACCGGGAGTTGCTGAAAACAATCGGGCAACAATCGCATTCACTCAAGAAAACGGTTATCATCCCGCCGGTTACCATTGGACAAAATGTTTGCATTGAAAATAGTGTGATCGGACCCAATGTAAGTATTGCTGATAATACCACAATAGCCCAGTCCATCATTGAAGATTCAATCATTGATAAACGTTCGGTGATTCAAATGGCAATCCTGAAAAATTCCCTGATTGGTCAGGATGCCTTTGTAGTTGGTCATGCTTTAAGTATCGATGTTGGCGACAAAATACGGCATAATTTAGGTTGATTTTATAGACGCAGAAGTGTATGTTTGTCTAGTAAAATTTTGGAGAAAGGAAATATGAAGAAATACCACTTTACCTCAGAATCTGTGACTGAAGGGCATCCGGATAAAATTTGTGATGCCGTTTCCGATTCGGTTTTGGATGCGTTGTTGACCGTTGATCCAGATAGCCGTGTCGCCTGTGAAACCTTGACCACTACCGGCCTGGTGATGGTCGTTGGTGAAATATCGACCCGTGGCTATGTTGATATACCTCGAATTGTCAGAAATACTCTTGTGAAGATAGGTTATACCAATCCGGATTTTGGATTGGATGCGACCAGTTGTGCGGTTGTCACTTCAATTCATGAGCAGAGTGAAAATATTGCACTTGGTGTGGATGAAACCGAGAAGCATGAGCAGGGAGCCGGTGACCAGGGAATGATGTTTGGCTATGCCTGCGATGAAACCCCTGAATTAATGCCATTACCCATTACACTGGCCAATAAACTGACCATGCGTTTGGCGGAAGTTCGTAAAAAGGGTATCCTGAACTGGGTGCGCCCGGATGGAAAATCCCAGGTTACGGTTGAGTATATTGATGGCGAACCGAAATCGGTAACCCACGTGGTCGTGGCCGTTCATCATAATCCGGAAGTGCCCCATGATGAAATTGTCAGCAGTATA
>Ga0265596_1000438_pt1 | contig 25667 bp, 20 predicted proteins | sample saktaG_FD_190143 | JGI IMG/M metagenome (GOLD analysis project Ga0265596, IMG submission 190143) | Saline water microbial communities from Sakinaw Lake, British Columbia, Canada - sak_2013_06_06_60m | ecosystem: Environmental > Aquatic > Non-marine Saline and Alkaline > Saline ...
AAAAAATGCCTTTTCAAATTATTGGCTTAATGTTATTATATTAAAAGACAAAATCGAAAGAGATAAATTTTTGGAATATACTAATTCAAACGGAGTAATGACACGACCGGCCTGGCGTTTGATGAACAAATTAGATATGTTCAAAAATTGTCAAACCGGTAATCTATATAATGCAGAGTGGCTGGAAGAACGGCTGGTGAATATTCCAAGTAGTATAAGAATATGAACAAAGAAAAAATAATATTAGTTGGAGGTGGTGGGCATTGTAAATCCTGCATTGATGTGATTGAGCAGGAAGAAAAATTTGAAATTATAGGAATTGTAGATGTTAATGATAAAATTGGGGAAGATGTGCTTAACTATAAAATAATAGGAGATGATGACGATTTACCATATTTAGTTAAAGAATACAATAATTTTATTATAACTATTGGACAACTAAGTTCACCCGATATCAGGATTAAATTATTTAATATTATTAAGGAATTAGGCGGACAATTCCCTGTAATTATATCGCCAAACGCTTATGTTTCCAGACATTCAAAACTACACGAAGGAACAATTGTGATGCATAATGCGATTATCAATGCCGGGGCAGTCGTTGGTATAAATTGCATAATCAACAGTAAAGCACTCATTGAACATGATGCAGAAATTGGCGATCATTGTCACATTTCTACTGCTTCAGTGGTTAATGGTGGAGTAAAAATTGGAAACGGTACTTTTTATGGAAGCGGAGCTGTAAGTAAACAATATATTATTATACCTGAGTATTCTTTTATAAAAGCCAATTCTATTGTAAAATAATGAAGCAAGACTTATTTAATAAAATAAAAAATAGAATTATCCAAAAAGATGCAGTATTATTATCTGCATTTAAACAGATGGATAAAATAGACAAGAAATTATTATTAGTTTTTGATGTAGAGAATTTTTTAAACATACTTAGTGTCGGTGATATTCAAAGGGCTATAATAAAGAATATTTCTTTAAATATTGCTGTAAGTCAAATATTAAGAAAAAACACTAAAGTTGCTAAATCTACTGATTCAATTGAAGAAATAAAAAAAGAAATGATACTAAACAGGACTGAATGTATGCCTGTTGTTGATGATTATCAAAATTTAGCAGATGTTATATTTTGGGAAGATGTATTTGATGAAAGTGAAAAAAGAATTTTACATAATTTAAAATTACCCGTTATTATTATGGCAGGTGGTAAAGGTACTCGATTAAAGCCAATAACCAATATTCTTCCTAAACCTTTAATTCCTGTTGGTGAAAAAACCATTCTGGAAAATATTATGGATCGATTTATAGATGTTGGGTGTAATCATTTTTATATTTCAGTTAATTATAAAGCTGAAATGATAAAACACTACTTTAGTACATTAAATAATCTTGATTATAAAATTACTTATTTAAAAGAAGAAAAACCTCTTGGCACTGCGGGAAGTTTATATCTGCTGAGGGATAAAATCAGTAAAACATTTTTCGTTTCTAATTGTGATATTATTATTGATACTGATTATAGTGAGATTCTGCAATACCACGAAGATAATCATAATGAGCTTACTATTATTGCAGCATTAAAACATTATCCTATACCTTATGGTACTATTGAAACAGGTGTAAACGGTTCACTTGAATCTTTAATTGAAAAGCCGGAATTAACATTTAAAATTAATTCGGGAATGTATATTCTTGAGCCACATTTATTAGAAGAAATTCCCGAAAATGAATTTTTTCATATTACTGAATTAATAGAGAACATTAGGAAACGAAAAGGAAGGGTCGGTGTTTTTCCTGTAAGTGAAAAGTCGTGGAAGGATATAGGGGAGTGGAAAGAGTATTATAAAACATTCTTGACATAAATAATAAAATAGCAGTTATATAAATTCTTTTAATTTCACAATGAATAAATTAAGTAATAAAACATACTTCCGGTTTATTTCTTTCATGTTGGCTATCAGTATATTCTTACCCATTGTTTTTGAAAATCTTCCACCCATTATCAGAAGCCATCAAGTTTGGGTACTATTATGGTTACTGTCTTTACTTGTTTTAAAATCAAAAATCCTTCAGAACAATTTATTGCAATTAGTGCTTGTGTATGGAGCTGTAATGTTTTTGCTACTAAATACTCTTTGGATTTATATTGATGATCACAATAAGGGAGGAATTCTCGGAGAGTTTTATAATATTGCGATAGCAATTTCAGTAATTATATATTACAGAACGGAAAAAGATTATACCGGCCTGGCAAAGTTTGTGAAATGGACATTTGGTTTTATAGTAATTACAGCAATTATGTCCATTATTACTTCCATTATAAATCCGATGTATGCCAGAGACATCGTTGGTGTTTCTTCCATTAACATTGAAAGTGAAAGAGAGGCGATTTTGAGTTATAGAAAATATGGCGGTGGAGGTTATGGTTTTGCTTCTGCTATTGTTTGTCTATTCCCGATGTTGATTTATTATTATAAAAATAATGAAAAGAGTTATTGGAATAAGAGATATCTTCTGCTATTTGTAATAATTATTTTTTTAGCCCTCATCAGGATTCAAATATTTGCAAATATCCTAATTTCAGTTGTTATCATAGTTCTTAGTTTATTAGGAAGGAAAAACGTTAAAAAGTCGCGGGTGTACATTGGTGTGCTTGCAGTATTCCTAATATTGATCCCTATGCAGTTTTATATTGATATGTTTATATATGTCGGAAGTTGGTTTGATACAGGTTCGGAGAATTATTTCAAACTCAACGATATGGCGCGGTATTTTGCCGAAGGTGGCTATAAAGGAACTGAAGCCGGAATTAGAATGGAACGATATCCTTTGTTATGGGAGTCATTTATTTCAAACCCTATTTATGGTGGGAAATATTCGAATGGTCATTTGTTTTGGATGAATAAACTAGCTGTGTTTGGACTTCTCGGCACTATACCTTTTTTATTAATTATTTATAAGCATATAAAAAACAATTTGAAATACTTTGACAAAGAATTTGCTTTTTATTTTCTGATTTCTATGTTTTCAATTATTGCCTTAGGCTTTATGAAAGCACTTGGGGGCATAGAGGTATGGTATTTGTTTTTTATTATTATACCTGGTTTTTATTACATGCCATTGATAAAAAAGAACGAAAAAATTAAGGTTCATAATAAAAGAGCCTTAGAATTGAAAAAAGTTATTTAAACGTATTCATTTCTCAAAATATAAATCTTTATGAAAAATAACCAAACTCTCCTAATCACCGGCGGTACTGGCTCCTTCGGCAATGCCATCTTAGAAAAATTTATCAACTCTGATTTAAAAGAAATTCGCATTTTCAGCCGTGATGAAAAGAAACAGGACGACATGCGTAATAGGTTAAAAAATGATAAAGTCAAATTCTACATTGGGGACGTTAGAGATGAGCGTAGTGTTGATGGGGTAATGAAAGGAGTGGATTATGTATTTCATGCTGCTGCATTAAAACAAGTTCCTTCATGTGAATTTTTTCCTGTCGAGGCTGTAAAAACGAATATACTGGGCGCCGAGAATGTTCTGGAGTCGGCAACTCATAATGACGTAAAAAAAGTAATAGTATTAAGCACAGATAAAGCATGTTATCCAATTAATGCAATGGGGATGTCGAAAGCATTAATGGAAAAAGTGATGATCGCCCGTTCGCGGGAAGTTGATAATGGAACAACAGTTTTATGTGGTACTCGTTATGGCAATGTAATGGCTTCAAGGGGATCTGTTATTCCTTTGTTTGCGCAACAAATTAAGGATAGAAAGCCGATTACTATCACTGATCCGAATATGACCAGGTTTATGATGACGCTCGAAGATGCAGTTGAGTTAGTCTTGTACGCTTTTAATAATGCAAAACCGGGAGATATTTTCGTTCAAAAGTCTCCCGCCTCAACAATAGAAACTTTGGCAAAAGCTATGAAAGAAATTTATAATGCAGATAATGAAATAAAAATAATCGGGACAAGGCATGGGGAAAAACTATTTGAAACTCTGGTTAATCGGGAAGAAATGATTAAAGCTGAAGATTTAGGCAACTATTACCGGATTCCTGCTGATACAAGAGACCTTAATTACAACAGCTATTTTCCCAATGGGGAATCTGAGATTGATCAGGCAGAAGAATATACATCTCATAATACGGAAAGATTGGATGTTGAAGGGACTAAAAAGTTATTAATGAAACTGGATTTTATTCGGAAAGATATTGAAAAAATGTAACTTGTGACTTGTGATTGTTAACTGGTATTAAGATTTTAAAATAATGAGAATTAATACTATTACTAATTAAATTATTGAAAAATAAATAACAATATCAATATAGCCATGTACCAGTCACCAGTTACAAGTCACAAGTCCCCAATTACAGTAGGCATTACAGGCCAACCTGGCTTTATGGGCACTCATCTTTACAATTACCTGGGCTTAGAAGATGATATTGAAAGAGTTCCTTTTGAAGATGAATTTTTTGAATTTAACAAAAAACTTCAGTATTTCGTTACGCAATGTGATGTTGTTGTTCATTTGGCAGCAATTAACCGATATGGTGACCCGCAGGTAATTTACGATACAAATATTAAATTGGTGAAGCAATTGATTGATGCATGTGAATCAACAAATTCGAAACCACATATTTTATTTTCATCATCCACACAGGAAGAACGTGATAACTTATACGGAAAATCAAAATTAGATGGAAGAAAATTGTTTGAGGAATGGGCAGAGCGAAATAATGCCAGGTTCACAGGTATGATAATTCCCAATGTATTTGGACCTTTCGGACATCCATATTATAATTCGGTAGTAGCAACTTTTTGTTACCAATTGACTCATAATGAAACACCTCAAATCCAGATTGACGGAGAAATGAAATTAATTTATATTAACGAATTGGTTGAAATTTTTTACAAGAAAATCAAAAATCAAAAATCAAAAATCAAAAATCAAAAAGTTCCTCATACTTCTGAGAATAAAGTGTCAGCAATATTAAAATTATTAGAAAATTACAAAGCAGATTATTTTGAGAAAGGGATCATTCCTGATTTATCAAAAACTTTCGAACGTAATCTTTTCAATACTTTTGTTTGTTACATCGATCACAAATCTTTCTTTCCCTTTCACTTAACACAGCACACTGACGATAGAGGTTCTTTTGTTGAAACTATTAAACTAAATAGTGGTGGACAGGTTTCGTTTTCAACAACAGTTCCCGGAATAACCCGTGGTAATCATTATCACACACGTAAAGCAGAACGATTTGCTGTAATTAAAGGAAAAGCAAGAATTGAGTTAAGAAAAATTGGAACTAATGAGGTATTAAGTTTTGATTTAGACGGAGAAAATCCTTCATTTGTTGATATGCCAATCTGGTATACCCACAACATTACGAACATTGGTGATGAAGACCTATACACCATTTTTTGGATTAATGAATTCTATGATCCTAATGATCCGGATACCTTTTTTAAAACCGTATGAAAACAGAACACAGATGACGCTGATAAAACGGATAATCACGGATTAATCTGTGCAAATCTGTAACATCCGCGTCATCCGTGTTCCAATCTTATATTATGAAAAAACTAAAAGTAATGACCATTATTGGAACCAGACCTGAAATAATCCGCCTGAGTTCAACTATAAAACGTATCGACCAATATCTCAATCAAATAATAGTGCATACAGGTCAAAATTATGACTATGAATTAAATGAAATATTTTTCGAAGATTTAGGCATACGCAAACCGGATTATTTTCTCGGAGTTGACACTTCAAGTTTGGGGCATGTATTAGGTGAAACACTTATTAAGAGCGAAGAAGTTTTATTAAAAGAAAAACCGGATGCAGTATTAATATTAGGAGATACTAATTCAAGTATAGCGGCAATTATTGCAAAGCGTTTGCGAATTCCAATTTTTCACATGGAAGCCGGTAACCGTAGTTTCGACATGAATGTACCTGAAGAAATAAACCGTAGGATTATTGATCATATTGCCGATTTTAACCTAGTATATACTGAGCATGCTCGACGCCATTTATTGAGCGAAGGACTCCCCCATCGTAGAATTTACCTTACAGGTTCACCAATGTGGGAAGTATTACAACAAAATATGGCAAAGATTGAGAAATCTTATGTTCTTAATAAGTTAAAGCTTGAGAAGAAGAAATACTTTGTTGTTTCTGTTCATCGTGAAGAAAATGTGGATAATGAGGAAAATTTAAAACAAATCTTAACTGTATTAAACAATTTAGCTGAGCAATACAAAGTTCCGTTAATTGTTTCAACCCACCCACGAACTCGTAAACGCATAGAAGCACTTAGTGAGAAATCAACTCATCACTCATCACTCATCACTCATCACTCAATTCGCTTCCTTAAGCCATTTGGCTTTTTCGATTATGTAAATTTACAAATGAATGCTTTATGCACTATTTCCGATAGCGGCACTATTAGTGAAGAATCTGCTATACTTTCTTTCCCTGCTATCAGTCTTCGCCAATCAATGGAAAGACCGGAAGCTCAAGATGCAGGGACAATAACTTTAACAGGTTTCGACGCTGATGTGGTTCTTAATTCTGTAGCTACAGTTATTGAAGAACACAAATTTTACACTGAGCGGAGTAGAAGTGTACCTGCAGAATATCAGGTGGAAAATACCTCGTGGAGAGTATTAAAACTTATTATGGGAAATGCTAAATTGAGTAATAAATGGAATAATCTATGTCCGATAATGAGATAAAAAAAATTTTAATTGTAACAAACGTAGGTTTTCCTAATGGTATGGCTGCAACTAATCGTTTAATATCTCATGCGAAAAGTTTTATATTTAATAACGTTAAAACCAAAGTCTTAATCATGAATAAAACCGAAATCCTAGGTAATGTTAATAATACCAATAATCATGGAATTTTTGAAGGTGTAGAATATAACTATATATTTAATAAAACAGTTATTTCTAAGTTTATTATTGTTAGAGCAATTGAGAAGTACTTAAAAAGTATTAAGCTTTTTTATATTATTTTAAAATCATGCAATAGCAATACAGCAATTTTGTACTATTCTGCTTACTCATTACCTGCATTATCAATAAGATTAGCTTCTTTAATAACTAGGTCAGTATTTGTAAAAGAGGAAACTGAGCATCCTGATATACGAATTTTGGAAAAGAGAAATTTTATAGAAAAATATTTTTTTCGAAAATTACACTACAGATTATTTGATGGTATATTAGTAATAACTAAACAATTATTAAGTTATTTTAAAGAAGTGATGAAATATTCAAAACCTGTTATATTAATTCCTATGATTGTTGATATTGATAGATTTAATAATATGCCAGTAAAAAAGATAGAAATAAATAATATTGTTTTTACTGGTGAAATAGATGAGCAGAAAGAAGGAATCAGTACTTTAATAAGAGCATTTGCGCAAGCATTTAAGAAATATAATAATATGACTTTAAATATTTATGGTAAAGCTAAAGATAAAGATAAAATAAAACAATACGAAGAACTTATTGATAATTTAGGTGTTGAAAATAATATAACCATTAACTCTTATAAAAAAAGAGATGAAGTAACAAAAATATTACTTAATGCCGATATTTTGATTTTCCCTAGGCCATATAGTTTACAAGCTTCTTTTGGTTTTTCTACTAAGTTAGGCGAATATTTAGCAACTGGTAATCCCGTTATTGCAACGGATGTTGGTGAAGTACCAAATTATTTAAAATATAAAGAAAATGCATTTTTGTGTAAACCAACAGAAGAAAGTTTAAAGAAAAAAATTCTTGAGATTAAAGAAAACCCAAAGCTAGCTATAGAGGTTGGGAATAGGGGAAGAATAACTGCAGAAACCTTCTTTAATAACAAAGTGGAAAGTAAGAAAATAATTGAGTTTTGTTTATTACTAAAAAATAATTTACATTAGATGTAATGTAAATATTTCAAAAGTTTATATAAGGAAATTGATATGAAATCAGGAATATGTTTTGTTTCTCCTCATATTCCCCCTAGTTTTGGTGGTGGAGGCAGAAGAATTTATAACATTGCTAATTATTTAGCGAACCAAGGTCATAAAATTGATATTATTACTTCAACTCCTAATAATAATGCAATTAAAAATTTAAATATTAATGTGGTTTCTTTTCCTCCATTGTATTCAAAGAACTATACAAACAAATTGTTAACGGTTTTGATTAAAACGATATATCAACCGTTTATTATAACCCAACTCTTTAAGTACATTAGTAAGAGAAGATTTAAAATTATCCATATTGTAGGTAGTCGCTCGGGAATATCTTTTTATTCTGTTTTAATAGCAAAACTGAAAGGGATTAAGGTTATTAATGGCACATCTGGTTTTGGTAATGATGACCCATTAACGATAAAATCAATGAAATATGGATTTATACGATACATAGTGCATTTTAAAGTTCCTGATATCATATTGAATAATTCTCCTTTATTATCAGAAACATGTTTAAAATCTCACATATCAAAAGAAAAAATCAAAATGATTCCGAATCCAGTTTATGAAAAAAAATTCTATCCGGTTAAATTAAAAGAAAAAAATAATATTAAAAGAAAATTGAATTTAGATCAATATAAAACTATATTTCTAACTGTTTCACTAATTCTGCCACCCAAAAATATTGAAGAAGTAATAGATGTTTTTGAAAAATGCTATAAAAATGATCAGAATTCCATTCTTTTAATTATTGGTAAGGTTATTGAACAAGAAAAATATTATTATGAAAAATTAAAAAAAATTATAACCGAAAAAGGATTGAATTCCAGTGTGATATTTTATGGTGAATCTGATAAGATACCTGATATAATGAGAGTTAGTGACTATTTTTTATTTACCTCCAAAAGAGAAGGTATGCCAAATGTAGTATTAGAAGCTATGAGCTCAGGGCTTCCAATAATTATTAAACGTATTCCAGAAGTTACTGATATTATGTTTGAAGATAATAATGGGATTGTTTATGAAGTGTTAGAAGAAGGCGTTAACGGTGCATTGAATTTAATGAATAACCCAAATTTAAAAAAAACTATTTCAATAAATGCCAGGAAAACTGCAGTTGATAAATTTAGCTATCCTATTATAATAAACGAATATCTTAATCTATATAAATCATTAAATTTAAGTGGTAAAGGATCAAATAGATAATTATGAATATTAATATGAAGAATAAAATACGCGATACATTATTTTTTAATATGGCAATTTACTTATTATATATAATTAAAAGATATATATTGAATGCTTATATAAAACCTTTAAAACTTGCTTATAATATTCATTGTGTATCGGTGGATAATAAGAATATCAATTTCTTCGGGTATTATAATCTGTCACCCGAAAATAATAATGGAGATGTTATCTATTTAGAAGTAAACGATGAACTTATTAGAGGGAGCAAACAAGAGAAATCTAAAATTATGCTTATAAATGATAATAAAAATTATTTTTCTATTATAAATACAACACATTCCTGGAACTGGCAGCAGGGCTGTATGTTGAAATGGCTTGGAAACTCTGATAATCATATTATATATAATGACTTTGAGAATAATCAATATGTATCAAAAATAATTAATAAAAAAGGTGAATTGATTAGAAAATATAGTTCAGCAATTTATTCTGTATCAAAATCCGGAAAATTTGCTTTAACATTGAGTTTTGAAAGATTAGCAAAATTAAGACCAGATTATGGATATTTCAATCATAAAAATGTTGATCTATTGCCAGATAATAAAGATGGAATATGGTACATAGATTTAGAATCTGGGGAAAAACATTTGATTGTAACATTAGAGAAGCTGAAGAATTTAAAATTTGTTAATTCAATGGTTAAAGCAGTTCATAAGGTAAATCACATAGATATTAATCCTTCAAGCACGCGATTTATGTTCTTACATCGCTGGATTGGGCCAAATGGTAGATTCATGCGTTTAATAACTGCTGATATTGACGGTTCTAATTTATACATTCTTAATGGTGATAAAATGACATCACATTGCTGTTGGATTAATGATGAAGAAATAATATCATTTTGTAATATTGATGATGAAGGAAACGGATATTATAAATTTAGAAATAATACTAATAGAGTAAATTTTTTATCAAAGAAGTTACCTTCTGTTGATGGCCATCCCTCTATTTCTCCAAATGGAGAATGGATGATCACGGATACTTATCCTGATAGAGCTCGAATGTCTTGGTTGTTGCTATATAATTTTAAAGAAAATAAAGTAATTAAGCTTGGAAGGTTTTATCAACCACTGCGTTACAAAAAAGAAATTAGAATAGATCTTCATCCGAAATGGTCTCCTGATGGAAAATCAATTTATTTTGAGTCTGGGCATTCAGGAAAAAGGCAATTAAACAAAATGGATTTGAGCAATATTATAAAATGAAAAAACTATTACTAATATCACATAATCAATTTGGTTATCAAATAAATATATATAAATATGCTCAATATTTAAAAGAAGAATTTGATATAACCTATTTTTGTTTTGATTATGGTCGTTTGAAAATATATGAAGATAATGTTAATGTTATTTATGTTGAAAAATATGGTGCTAAAGTTAAACAACTAATATATTTGTTAAGTGAGTTGCACAAACTGTTAAAAAAAAACGATTTTAATTTAATAATATTAAAACATTTTCCTTTTTCAAGCTTAATAAGGCTTTTTACAACATCAAAAATTATACTTTCAATACAGACTGGTTCTGTTTCAAATAATTCAATGAGCCGATTCTTTTTTAATATGTTATTACATTTTGAAAGTATGGTTTTTAACCATAACCTAATTCTCTCTGATAGTCTAAAAAAGCTTCTAAGGATTTCGAATAAAAAAACAACTGTGATTCCTTTAGGATCTGAAGTGTTTTGCACAAATAATCATAAATATAACAAATTAAATTTAATATATATCGGAAATCTCAATAATCGTGATATTGAGAAAACTATTTATGGTACAAAAGAATATTTATCTAATTCAAAAAATAAAATTGAGTTAACTTATTTAATAGTTGGATTTGGAAATCAGGATGTGGAAAGAAAAATAATAAATCTTATAAGTGAATTAGATTTAAATGAAATCGTGAAATTTGCAGGTTTGGTTCCATATAATCATTTATCAGAATATGTTACAAAATCTAATATTGGTGTCTCTTTTGTGCCGATAACAAAATATTTTGATGTTCAACCACCTTCTAAAACAATAGAATATTTATTGTCAGGATTACCAGTGATAGCAACTGCAACTAAAGAGAATAAAAAAATCATAAATAGTAACAATGGGATTTTGATTGACGACACAATTAGTGATTTTGCAGAAGCACTATGCATAATGGAGAAAAGTGAGTTTGATAATCAACAGATAAGAGAAAGCATGTTGGACCACAAATGGAGAAATATCGTGAATACAAAATTAATACCTTTAATAAATAAAATTTTATCAAAATGAGGGAAAATGAAAATTTTAGTAACAGGATCAGCAGGATTTATTGGTTCACACTTAACAGAGCTAATGGTAAGGGCAGGCTATAATGTCAAAGCCTTTATTCATTACAATTCAAAAAATAATTGGGGCTGGCTTGAAGAATCAAAATGTAAAAAAGAAATTGAAATAATCACCGGCGACATAAGGGATTATGATTCTGTGTATTCTGCTATGAATGGTGTGGATACGGTTTTCCATTTGGCAGCATTAATTGGAATACCATATTCGTATGTTTCACCTTTGGCTTACATTCGTACAAATATTGAAGGAACATACAATATTTTACAATCAGCAAAAGAATTGGAATTGCAAAATATCCTGATTACATCAACCAGCGAAACTTATGGTACAGCTCAATATGTTCCTATTGACGAAAAACATCCAATGGTTGGTCAATCACCATATTCAGCAACAAAAATTGCCGCTGACCAGATTGCATTAAGCTATTATCGTTCTTTTAATTTGCCTGTAAAAGTGGTTCGTCCTTTTAATACTTATGGCCCCAGGCAATCGGCACGGGCTTTTATTCCAACAGTTATTTCTCAGGTTTTAAGCGGAATTGATGAAATTAAGGTTGGAAACCTAACACCTACCCGCGATTTGACTTATGTAAAAGATACGGCACGTGGATTTCTGGAAATTGCAAAATCAGATTCTACAGTTGGAGAGATAACAAACATTGGAATGAAAGAAGAAATCTCCATGGGTAACTTGGTCAAGCTAATTGGTAAGATAATTGGACAAGAGATAACTATTGTTACTGACAAGAATCGTATTAGACCGGAGAAGAGTGAAGTTGAGCGTTTGTTTTGCGATAATTCAAAAATCCTGAAAAATACAAACTGGAAACCACAATACGATTTGGAAAAAGGCATACAGGAAACTGTTGCATGGCTAAAAGAAAATATTCACCTTTACAAACCCGTTATTTACAATGTCTAAAAGAGCTATTATCCTTGCAGGTGGCAAAGGTACACGATTAAAACCATATACTGTTTCTCTTCCAAAACCATTAGTCCCTATAGTTGATAAGCCAATTATTGAAATCATCATTCAACAATTGGTGAAAAACGGGTTCGTTCATATTACATTAACTATTAATCACATAGCTGAAATAATCAAAGCCTTTTGTGGAGATGGTTCAAAATGGGGTGCACAAATTGATTATTCGCAGGAAGACAGGCCATTAAGTACAATGGGACCGCTAAAGTTGATTAAGGATTTACCGGAAAATTTTTTGGTGATGAATGGGGATGTTTTAACAGATTTGAATTTTGGGGAGTTTTATAATTATCATGTTGAAAACCAAAAATTGTTTACTATATCATCCTTTGAAAGAAAACAAATTAATGATTACGGAGTGTTGGATGTAAACAAGGAAGGTCTGCTATATGATTTCAGGGAAAAGCCTGTCCATATTTTTGAAGTTAGCATGGGAGTGTATATGTTAAATAGGAAGGTGCTTCAATTCATCCCTGCCGATGTTCCTTTTGGTTTTGATCAATTAATGTATTCTATGCTAAAAGAAAAAGAATCTGTAACAGTAAAAAAGCATAAAGGGTATTGGCTTGATATTGGAAGACCCGATGATTATGAAAAAGCAGCGATTGATTATGAAAAAATTATTCAAAAACACTAATATACTTGTATATGAAAATCGCAGTTACTGGTTCTAATGGCTTTATTGGAAAAAATATTGTTAATGCTCTTGTTACTCAAGGGCATGAAATTATTACTATTGATTTTGTTGATGGAATTGATTTAACAAGTTGGAATCAATTATCAAATATAAAAGAATTTGATGTGTTAATTCATCTCGCTGCAAAACTATTCATCCCGGATTCATATAAAAACCCACGACTGTTTTACTATACTAATATAATTTGTACATTACATGCCTTAGAACTTTGCATAAAGCATAAAGCAAAAATGATATATATTAGCTCGTATGTATATGGCAATCCGCAATATCTTCCAATTGATGAAAAACATCCGGTTAAAGCCTTTAATCCTTATGCACAATCTAAACTTATATGTGAAGAACTTTGCAATGGTTATAATAGAGATTTTGGAATTCCGGCTATTATCCTTCGACCCTTTAATATTTACGGAAAAGGACAAAACAGAAATCTACTTATTTCAGCAATTATTAGTCAGGCAAAAATGGGGGAAATAACTTTGAAGGATCCAAGACCAAAAAGAGATTTTATTTATATTGATGATGTTGTTAACGCTATAATCAAAAGCATTCACTATAATAAATCAACATTTGAAATTTTTAATATAGGGAGTGGTAAAAGCTATTCTGTCGAAAAAATTGCAAATTTAATTGTAAGTATGGTTCAAAACAAAATATCAGTTAATTATAGTGGAGAAGAGAGACAAAATGAAGTATTAGACACCATTGCTGATATTTCGAAAGCTAAAGCATTATTACAATGGGAGCCTGAAATTGAATTGGAAGAAGGTTTAAAAATTATGATTAATTAATTTATGGAAAAGATTAAGGTTCTACATATTGGGATAAAAAATTGGCCACATGATTCTGCATTTTCTAAAAATGAACTAATTGGAATAAGGGGCGGTGGAATGAACAAGTACTGTGATTTACTAATAAATTCATTATCTGATAATATTGAAACAGTTATATTAACACAATTATTAAAAGGACAAAAAAGATTTGAAGATAACGGAAATATAAAAATATATCGTATTAAAACTTTTAGTGGTAGAGCATTTCGTCAAATTATAGTAAACATTCTTAGTTTCTTTATTTCATTTAAAATTATTAAAAAACATAAAATTGATATTATTCATGGTCATATGCAACCAGGAATTTTTGTTGCATATTATTTGGGAAAAATCTTTAATCTCAAGACAATAGGGACTCCATATTCTTTTACAACTAATGAAACTGTCTTTACTCTCAATGCACTTGCAAAATATATTGAAAAGACTTATTATATCAAAATGGATAAACTTATCTTTGAAAGTGAAGAAAATCTAATAAAGGCAAACGAATACAGAGACTTGCATTTCCCAAATTCTAAAGTAATACATACAGGAATAAATGTTCCCAAAACAGATAAAAAATGGATGATAGATAAAAAAATAATAAAAATACTATTTATCGGAAGACTGGTTAAAATAAAATGCCTTGATAAACTTATATTATCATTATTACATTGTAACAAAGACACGCTAAATAAAATTCATATCGATATTTTAGGCGAAGGAGAAGAATATAATTATTTGAAAAATTTAATACACAAAAATAACCTTTCAAAATATATTACAATACATGGTTTTATTGAGGATTCTGAGTGCTTTTTTAAACAAGCTGATTTATTCATTCTTCCTTCTCATATGGAAGGCTTAAGTATATCTCTTCTTGAAGCAATGTCTTATGGTCTGGCTTGTATTGTGAATAACTTTGGTGTTCCATTTGATGATACAGTTGTATATATAATGAAAAATAATGAACCGCAAACAATTTCTTATGCAATTGAATATTTCGTTAATAATCCCAATTCTATTAAAGAATATGGTTCCAAAGCAAGAAATATAATTATAAATGATTTTTCAGTTGATGAATTCGCAAATAAGTATGTTAATGTTTATAAAGAATTAATTTATCTGTGAAGAAAATAAATTTCAAAATATCTGAAATAATACAATCTTTGAAAATCTATAACATTTTAATTATTTGTACAATTTTTTTCAATGGTTGTAATAATACAGACAGTTACAGCTTATCTTTTGGAGTTTTTACAGATAGTCACTATTGTAAATGTAAGCCTAATGGAAACCGGTACTATGATAATTCAATTATGAAGCTGGAATCTTGTATCGAAACTTTTAATAACTCAGACTTTGATTTTGTAATACAATTAGGAGATATTATTGACAGGGATTTTGATTCTTTTAAACAGGTTTTAAAGGTACTGGAAAAATCAAATGTTAGAGTTTACCATGTTCTTGGCAATGCGGATTACAATGTTGATGCGTTACATAAACATCAACTTCTTGATAGATTAAGCCTAAATAAGGGTTATTATTCTTTTACAGTAAATAACTGGACATTTATTATTTTGAATGGGAATGATTTAAGCTATCATGCCACTTCACCACAACAGGAAATTAAATACGAAGAGGTTAACAAACTTTTTATGCAAATCCGTTCAGCACGTTTACCTCAAGCAAAAGATTGGAATGGTGGTATTGGGAAAAAGCAATTTGTATGGCTCAGGAATAATTTAGAGAATGCACAAAATAATAATAGTAATGTAATAATATTTTGTCATTTTCCTTTATTGCCAATAACACGCCATTCTTTGTGGAATAGTTATGAAGTAATTAAACTGATCGAAACCCACTCTTGTGTAAAAGCATATATAAATGGTCATAATCATGAGGGAAATTACATTTTTAACAATGGCATTCATTACCTTACAATTAAGGCAATGGTGACAACTCCGTACGAAAATGCTTTTGCAGCTATAAAAATTTTTGATGATTATATTGAAATCAATGGTTTTGGAAGAGAGGTTGATAGAAAATTATTAATTAGGTGATAAAACTCAAGATAAAAAAGAGAATATGTGCGGCATCTTCGGAATAATAGCAAAAAAGAATTCACAATATAATCTGGATTCATTAAAAAACACTCTTAAAAAAATAGCATTATTGTCCGAATCAAGAGGAAAAGATTCGTCCGGTTTAGCATTTAGAAATGAAATTAATAGGTCAATTGATGTCTTTAAAGGCCCAATACCTATCTCTGAATTATTAAAATCCGATGAAATAAATAAAGAATTTAATTCATATTGAATTTGAATAAGAATTCCAGAAAACTTGATTCAACTTTTGCCGTTATCGGACACGCCCGCCTTGTAACAAACGGTACTCAATTGGATGATGTCAACAACCAGCCTGTTGTTAAAGACGGAATTATAGGTATTCATAATGGAATTATTGTTAATGTTGATAATCTTTGGAGTAAATATCCTGAACTTAAAAGGAAATATGAGATTGATACAGAGGTAATGTTGTCTTTAATAAAGGCTAATGATAACAATGGAAATTCATCTGAATATAATATATCCAAGGCAATTAATGAAATATTCGGAACGGTTGCCACAGCGCTTTTCTTTAATTATAAAGGTGAATTTATTCTGTCAACTAATAACGGTTCATTATATATATTATCAAATTTTAAAGATATTCTTGTCTTTGCCTCTGAAAAATACATCCTATCCGAATTAATTAAAGATAATAAAATAACTGAAGCTATTGGTTCTTATGAGTTGAAGCAGGTAAAGTCTTGTACGGGATATATATTGAATTATTCGGATTTTCAATTCAATGAATTTAATTACTCTTCTGTACATTCAAAAAATGAAGGTTCAAAAAGATATAATAAAGAATTTTCAATAAATATAGAAAATGTTGGAGAGGACCAGGAAAACAGAGCTGTAATTGTTGATATAGATAAGTTTATGACAAGCCCAAAAGCCAATGCAGAACAAAAATTATTAGAATATAACATTGATAAAATATTAAATTTAAAACGTTGTACAAAATGCCTGCTTCCGGAAACATTTCCTTTTATTGAATTTGATGAAAAAGGTGTTTGTAATTATTGTAAAAATTATAAGCCAAAAAACAAACCCAAATCTTTAGATGAACTACAAAATTTGGTAGAGCCATTTAGGGGCAAAAACGGTGAACCGGATTGCATTGTACCTATTAGTGGTGGCAGGGATAGTACTTTTACGTTGCACATAGTGAAAAAGGAGCTTGGAATGAACCCATTAGCTTTTACTTATGATTGGGGTATGGTAACTGATCTTGCCCGTAGAAATATTGCAAGAGTATGCGGTACCCTTAGTGTAGAAAATATTATTGTAGCTGCTGATATCAGAAAAAAACGAATTAATATTAAAAAAAATATTTCTGCATGGTTGAAAAAACCTTCATTAGGAATGGTTCCTCTTTTTATGGCAGGTGATAAATACTTCTTTTATTACACCAATCAGCTAAAAAAACAAACCGGAATTACTTTGAATATCTGGGGAATAAATTATTTGGAAAACACTGATTTTAAAACCGGCTTTGCAGGAATTTCACCTAATTTTGATAAAAAAAGAATATATTCTTTATCTCTGACTAATCAACTTAAATTATTTGGCTTTATTGGCAAAAACTTTTTAAATAGTCAGGGATATTTAAATTCTTCTCTTGGAGATACTCTTGGCTCTTTTGTGGTCAGGTATATTTCACCTAAAAAAGACTATTTTCACTTTTTTGATTACTATCATTGGAATGAAAAGGAAATTGAAAATATACTCTTTAATGAGTATGACTGGGAAACAGCAACTGATACAAAATCAACATGGAGAATCGGAGATGGTACAGCAAGCTTTTATAATTATATATATTTTACCATTGCAGGATTTTCAGAGATAGAAACTTTTAGAAGTAACCAAATTCGGGAAGGTATGATGACAAGAGAAGAAGGAATGGAAATAATTAAAAAGGAAAACTATCCCAGATATGAATCAATAAAGTGGTATTTGGAAATTGTCGGATTAGATTATGAGAATACTATAAAAAGAATTAACGAAATTCCAAAATTTTATTAAAAGAAGTAGAATATGTCTCTTTCAACGATTGAATTCCTTAAACAGATTCATATTGATAAGATAATAAAGTTTGAATCCCAAATATAATTTGTATCATCATATTACCAGAAACAATCAACACCTATTAATGCATAATAAAATAAACAAGGAACATAAGACCAGAAATCAGTAACAAACATGATAATATTACAAAGGTCAGATTTCCTGACTTCATGGGAAATAGAATTAACACTAATAATAATGAATCTCCAACATTGAATAATGAATTTAAAAGTATTCTGAAAAAGTAAAAAAATCGTTATTACTTCTAAAATCATAAATCTTTAATCGTTATTCTTAAATCAAAATATTTTTGGGCTAAAGCCCGTATTATCAACCATTTGACTTACCCCGACCTTAAGGTCGGGGCTATTGATTATTAGGTGTTTATGGACTTTAGTCCAAAATAAATGTCTTTTCGGAGTGGACTCATCACTCCATTATTTCATTATTCCCATTTCTTATTCAAAATTTAATTAAAGTAATGCCAATAAATGCTTGACTTCACTATAAAACAATTACCTGATCTCTACAAAGCCCTCCAATCACAGGGCTTTTCTTTTATTTCCGTATCGGATATTTTACAGAACAAAGAGATATCTTTAAAATATATTATCCTTCGTCATGATGTAGAAAAATACTATGAAAACGCTTTGGAATTTGCAAGGATTCAAAATGAATTGGGAATAAGGGGAGTTTATTATTTTAGGATTTCCGGGAAATTTTTTAAAGCAGACATTGTAAGACAAATTGTTAGCCTTGGACATGAAGTCGGATATCACTATGATGATCTGACACAATGTAAAGGAAACTATGATCTTGCAATTAAACGCTTTGAGAAAAACTTAAACATGCTCAGAGAAATTGCCCCTGTAAAAACAATTTGTATGGACGGTTCTCCGCTTTCTAAATATGATAACCGGAATTTATGGAGACGAAGTGACTCAGAGACTGAAAGACTAAGAGATGGGGGTAGGGAGCGTGAAGTAGGGAGCAAGGAGAAGGGAGGAAAAAGTAAGGAAAAAGAAGCTTCGGGAATGCACGATCATAAGAAAGAAATTGAGCACAAAAATCTTACCGCTCATCACTCATCGCTCACCTCTTCTTATCACTATCGTGATTTCAGCATAATCTGTGAGCTTTATTTTGACCTGGATTTCAATGATATTTTTTACATAACCGATACCGGTCGCCGTTGGGATGGTTGGAAGGTTAGCGTAAGGGATAAAATGCCGCAGCAGGAGAAATGGATCAGGCAGGGTCTGGTATTTCACTCTACTAATGATATTATTAGAGCTGCAGAGCAAGGTCATCCTGAGCAGCCTGTCCTGAGCTTGCCGAAGGAGAGTCGAAGGATGCCGGATAAGATAATGATGACATTTCATCCTCAAAGGTGGCATGATCGGACTTTTCCTTGGCTTAAGGAGCTTGTTTGGCAGAATGTGAAGAATCAAGTGAAACGGATGCTTTTGAGACTGAGGGATTGAGGGACAGAGTGACTGAGAAACTGAGAGAAGGGGAGACCAAGTGACGGAGAGACTGAAAGATGGTTTGAATTTTAACAGTAAATTATTAATAAATACAAAAAAATCATGAAAATACGTTCGCATAAAGAGTTGGAAATTTACCTTATGTAATAATTCAATTTACAATTTTCAATATTTATGAAATTCATATTAATCTTAAAATGAAAGTTACAGTAATTATCATCTATTACATAGGGCAGGTAAATTGGCTTTTGAAGCATCGATGGAAATTTTCGAATTAACCAAGAAATATCCTAAAGAGGAAATGTATTTTTACCCTATGAAATATTGATTTCTGATAGAATATATTTCAATAGTAATGAGGTTGTCAAAATAATAATCAAAATGAATTTAGAAATTCATTTCACGGGGCAGGCCGATCAGATTAGAAGATCATCAAGATCAGTATGCGCTAACCTTGCCGAGGCTTTTCGTAAAAGAAAATATCCGAAATCTTTCATAGCAAAGCTATCTGATTCAGAAGCTGAAGCTTGCCCTGTGTAATAAAAAATGATAAATGGAGACACACTATACATACGTATTGAAAAGCATAAAAGATAATAATCTTTATATTGGTTATTCTGATAATCTATTGAATAGGATGGAAGAGCATGCAAAAGGTTATGTGATATCTACAAAATATAGAAGACCACTAGTTTTGGTTTATTATGAAGCATGCTTTAATAAAGAAGCTGCAATTAAAAGAGAAAAGTATCTAAAAACAACATATGGTCACTGATACCTAAAAAATAGAATTTCTGATTTACATGAAGGATTCCAAATATAAATCTATTACACGGGGCAGGCAGAGACTCAGGTATGGCTTGACTTTTCATTGGCATGTCAATACATTGATAAGAATACATACCAGTATCTTTTTGAAAAATATGACAAAATTCTCGGTAAACTCGTCAATATGGCTCTTCATCCGGAAAAGTGGAGTTACTAATCCAAACTCTCTCCGTCTCTTTGTCCCTAAGTCTCTTCGTCACTTTGTAAGCTTATCAACTATTGAAAGATAAACCTATGTTTTGGCAAAAGGAGCTGGTTTGGCAAAATGTAAAGAGTGTTGGGAAAATATTTTTTTAAATTCGGGAATATAATCTACATTTTTTATTAAATTTGGCGATTATAATCACCTAAATTATGATCTACCGAAGGCTTTTAAATATTATTCGTGAAAAATTAAACCAGGGAAAGGCTTTAATAATCCTTGGTGCCCGGCAAACAGGGAAGACAACAATCTTGAAAGTACTATATAATGATTTCGCTGATGAAGCCCTAATGCTTAACTGCGATGAACCACAAGTACGTAGTAACCTGACAAATGTATCATCTTCTTTTCTGAAACAATTAACAGGAAACAAAAAATATATCCTTATTGATGAGGCACAGCGAATCAATAATATAGGACTCACATTAAAGCTTATAACTGATGAATTGCCTGACAAACAACTTATCGTTACAGGTTCCTCCTCACTTGATCTGGCGAATGATATCAATGAACCTTTAACGGGAAGGAAATTTGAATATAAACTGTTTCCGCTTTCTTTTGGAGAACTGATTGAAAACAATGGACTTATCCAGACAATGGGTGAACTTGAAAGAAGACTGATTTTTGGCAGTTACCCTGACGTAATTAACAACCATGGCAACGAGACAGAAATTCTAAATAACCTGACTACCAGTTATCTTTATAAAGACCTGCTTTCTTACAAAGGGATCAGAAAACCCGAAATGCTTGAAAAATTACTTGTAGCTCTTGCTTTTCAGGTGGGTAACGAAGTATCATATACTGAACTCTCAAATACCTTACAAGTAGATAAGGAAACAGTTTCGAATTATATCTGCTTGCTTGAGCAAACTTTTATCATATTAAGACTTTCACCATTCAGCAGAAATTTAAGAAATGAATTGACGAAAAAACGTAAATTTTATTTCATTGATAATGGAATTAGAAACGCCCTTATTTCAAATTATAATCCGGTTGGGTTAAGACAGGATATCGGTCAATTATGGGAAAATTTCCTTATCAGTGAAAGATTAAAATACAATCATTATCATTTTCAATACGTAAACAGCTATTTTTGGCGTACGCACCAGCAACAGGAAATAGATTATCTTGAAGAAAAAGATGGTAAGCTCTATGCCTGGGAATTCAAGTGGAGCAAGGAAAAAAGATATCGTTTCCCGAAAACTTTTCTTAACAATTATTCTGAAAACATAACAGCTATTATCACCCGGGATAATTACCTTGATTTCATTACAAAGTAGTGATTGGGGGAATGGGAGAAATAGGAGAAGAGGCGAGAGGGAGAAGAAAGATTACCCACCTTTGAATGTAAAGTATCGTTTTCACTCTACTAATGATATTATTAGAGCTGCAGAGCAAGGTCATCCTAAGCGGCCTGTCCTGAGCTTGCCGAAGGAAAGTATAAGGATGCCGGATAAGATAATGATGACATTTCATCCTCAAAGGTGGCATGATAAACCATGGCCATGGGTTAAGGAATTGGTTTGGCAGAATGTGAAGAATCAAGTGAAGTGGATGCTTTTGAGACTGAGGGACTAAGAGAAGGGAAGACTAAGAGACTGAGAGAAATAGAGACTAAGAGATGAGAGAGCGAGTGGGCGAAGTTGCGATAAGAAAAGCGAGTAAGCGGCTATTTTTTCTATAACGCAAGCTAAGCGTTTGTTAGCGGTTTTGCAATATGTTAGCATAAGTAATTTGTTAGTGAGGGTGCAGGACGATGGAGGTTCCTCGTTGCTCTTTAATGTTTTTTGTCATCGAATTGCACGAATTACACGAATTACACGAATTGAAAATTCGTGAAATCTGCGTAATTCGATAATACTTTTTTTAGATTCTTAATGAATGAATATTTTTTTTTCTTATCCCATTTTTTGTTTTATTTCAATTTTTCCGTATATTTGCAGAAAAACAGAAACATAAATGCTTTATCAGGAATTTTACAAAGCATGGTTTAAAAAGCCAGCAGATTCTTCATTCCACTACGCTACGCTTCATTCAGAATGACACTTGCTTCGAAAAAACTTTACTAAAAAAATACGCACTTAGCCCCTCCATGCGAAGTAGGGAGGGGTTGTGGTGGGTAAAAAAACCCTCTTCATCTAAAACATTATCACGGAACGACTGAAGAAATTCCTTGTTATAAAGGAAAAGTTACCAAATTGCGATGTCAGAATACGCAAAAATGCCATTTTACAAAGCACGGGTTAAAAAGCCAGCAGATTCTTCATTCCACTCCGCTACGCTACGCTTCATTCAGAATGACACTTGCTTCGAAAAAACTTTACTAAAAAAATACGCACTTAGCCCCTCCATGCGAAGTAGGGAGGGGTTGTGGTGGGAAAAAAAACCGTTTCATCTAAAACATTATCCCTAAACAACTGAAGAAACTCCCGGCAAAACAGAAAAACTCTGCTAAGAACTTATTTGGCATCTGAATATTTTTGTACAAAACAAGGAATAGGTTTTGTGCGATAGCCCTAATAAGCATTCCCGAAGTCCCGAAGGAAAAACTTAGGCGAAAAAACAAATAACAAAACATCGGGACGGCTTGGAATGCGTGAGAAAACCTATTACGTAGTTTTTGTAGAAAATTTTCAGCAGCCTTGATTTTTTGTTACTTTTTTATCAAGAAAAAAGTAAAAATGATTGTTATTCTCTCATGTTTTCCGCATTGGGATACCCTAAACACAAATATTTATAAAAGATTTTTTTGTTCTTTTGGCTTGAACCAAAAGAACCAAAAGTTCAAGACTTCTTATAATTCCCATAAGAATCTCTAAGCAGCAATAAAACCCCGCAATCCAAGCCGCTTACTTTTTTCACAAAAGTAAATCTCAGGATATTTTAATTATTATATTTGCATATTTCTAAAACTAACCATTAAGCTCGCTCAAGGATTGCTTAACACAATGCCCTCGCTTTTTATTGCAGCAAGAGATTCTAAGAGAATTCTAAAATGTCGGGGTGGGTATATTTGAGGAATAGGCCTATTAAAATCAACGGACGTAAGGAAAAGCTTTTAAAATTCAATATCGGAATACGCAAAAAACTCTGCGAAGAACTTATTTGGCCTCTGAATATTTTTGTACAAAACAAGGAATAGGTTTTGTGCGTTGGCCCTAATAAGCATTCCCGAAGTCCCGAAGGAAAAACCTGAGCGATAAAATAAATAACAAAACATCGGGACGGCTTGGAATGCGTGAGAAAACCTATTCTGTAGTTTTTGTAGAAAATTTTCAGCAGCCTTGATTTTTTGTTACTTTTTTATCAAGAAAAAAGTAAAAGAAAATAAATGTAAAATATCAAATTCCGAATGTAGAATTTAGAATTAAAAAGAAAGTGTCATTCTGAAGTATTTCCGTCTTACAAAGCTCGTTACATATAAAACATTATCACGGAACGACTGAAGAAACTCCTTGTTATAAGGAAAAACTTTTAAACTGCAATGTCAGAATACGCAAGTTTATATTAATAGATTTCTCTATTCTGTTGAAACGACTGTATCTTATTCTATTTCGCAAATTTATTCTCATTAAAAATATAATATTTTGTTATATATTCTCACTATATCGAGAATAATTTGTAAATTTGGAGCTATTGATCTATAGTAATATCATGGAGAAGAATTATAAACAAATAGTTTCAGAACAACGAGAGGAAATTCCTTTTTACAATCAACTTGGGTGGGTGCCACGTGAGCAGGAATCGGCCATCAATATTAATAGTCGTCTAACACAGATTATTACAGGTGTGCGACGATCAGGTAAATCTACCCTTGCCCACAGAGCATTGAGAGGAACCAATTATGCCTACGTAAATTTTGATGATGAGCGGCTTGCAGCACTTGATGCCGACAACCTTAATCAAGTGCTTGAGGCACTTTATACTGTGTATGGTGAATTCAGCCACTTGCTCCTTGATGAGATTCAGAATGTTGAACGCTGGCATCTTTTCGTAAACCGCCTGCTGCGGAACAACATAAAAATTGTTTTAACAGGATCAAATTCAAAATTACTGAATCTTGAAATGGCTTCACATCTCACAGGTCGTTATTCCACTATTGAACTCTTTCCCTTTTCTTTCCATGAATATCTCATTGCAAAAGGAAAGAAATGGAATGATACATGTACAGCAAAAGAAAAAGGTCTGTTACAAGGTTTGTATAACGAATACATCAAAAATGGTGGCTTTCCTGAAGTAGTTGCCGGTGAATCAAAACACAGCTATATTAACAACCTTTTCGATGCTATTGTTACTCGCGATGTCATTTACAGACACAATATCCGACACATCCGTACTTTTCGTGATTTGTCCATCTACCTTGCCGGAAATTTTGCATCTGAGATCAGTTTCAACCGTTTGAAAAATATTTTCGGACTTGGAAGCGAAAATACTGCTAAAAACTACCTTGCTTATCTCAACGAAGCATATTTAGTGGCCTGTCTTTCAAAGTTCTCTTTCAAAAAACAGGAGAGCCTGCGATACCGCAAAATATATTTAATTGATACTGCTTTCTCTTTGGTAGCAGAAAATAGCTTCACACCAAACTATGGTCGTTTGCTCGAAAATGTCGTTTTTCTTCATCTAGCCAGAAAAGCTACTCGCCACAGACTCGAACTTTTCTATTATAAAAAACTATTTGAGGTTGATTTTGTAATTTACAGTAACCGAAAAGTACTTGAACTCATTCAAGTTGCACAATCAATCTCCGACACCAAAACATTGAAGCGAGAGCTCAGGGCGTTGCTCATTGCCGCTGTTGAATTAAAAGCAGAAAAACTTACCATAATTACACTTAGTGAAAAAAAAGAATTAATTGAAGAAGGTAGAATTATTCAGATATTGCCTGTAACAGAATGGTTGCTTAATGATGTGATGT
>Ga0265596_1000451_pt1 | contig 24970 bp, 27 predicted proteins | sample saktaG_FD_190143 | JGI IMG/M metagenome (GOLD analysis project Ga0265596, IMG submission 190143) | Saline water microbial communities from Sakinaw Lake, British Columbia, Canada - sak_2013_06_06_60m | ecosystem: Environmental > Aquatic > Non-marine Saline and Alkaline > Saline ...
GAAATTGATAGAATAATTCTAATTTTGAAAAAATTAGCTAATTTCATATTAAAATTTTATTTGGGATGTAGCTGCTAAAAATATTACTGTCACCTTCGGCAATTTTTTCTTGCAGAAAAAACGTATAACAAGGATTTAGAGATTCCGCCTTGCAGGCTCCATCCAAATTTTTGCTTCGCAAACTTTTTTTATCCCCGATGTTAAATCTCCAGACCTTAATTCAAGCCCCAATCTTTTCATCCCCTCAAAGCATCCACTGGTTTTAATTTACTTGCTTGATAACTTGGAATAACTCCAAATAAAATCCCAATTAAAAATGAAAAACTAATTGCAGCAGTTATTAAAGGCAAGGAAATATTAACTGTTATAATTTCAGTTCCAAAATAATTATTAGCAGCAGAAGCTACACCTAAAGATAAACCAATTCCAATTAAAACTCCAATTAATCCTCCAACTAAACCTAATAAACCAGACTCAATTAAAAATATCATTAAAATATTAGAATTCTTAGCACCAATAGCTTTCATAGTTCCAATTTCTTTTTTTCTCTCTAAAACAGAAGTATACATTGTATTTGCAATACCAATTCCTCCAACAATCAAAGAAATCATTGCAATTCCAACAACTACAATATTTACAGAAGTAAGAACATCATTTACAGCCTCAATAGCTTCTAGAGGAGTTTCAACAGAAAAATCTTCTTCACTTAAATCTAAATTTCTATCTTTTCTCATTACTTTTTCAATTCTTTCAGCAACTTCTCGAATTTCTTTAGGTTCTTCAACTTGTGCAACAATCATATCAATTTCATCATCAATATCTAAAAGATTTTTCATATCTTCATTAAGCATTACAACAACATCATTAACTTGAAAACTACTTCCTTTTTTTAAAATTCCAATAACCTCAAAATCTTTTCCTTGTATGTTAATCTTCTTTCCAACTTCTATCTCTTTTCCAAATTCATCTTTTTTAACAATATTACTTCCAAGAACAACTTTTCCAGAATCTCCAGATTTTAATAATCTACCTTCTTTTGCTTTCATATCTCCTGCTTCATAAACAATATCTGCAAGTTCTGAATCTTCAGGAATATCTCCAACATATTTAAATTTTCCAATTTTATTATATTTAATATTAACAACTCTAATTAATCTTGGAATTGCATATTTAACTCCATTAACATTTTTTATTATTTTCAAATCATGTTCATTTAATTTTTCAACTGCAGTACTCCCAGGAGGTCCAAATCCAGTTCCTGCATTTTGAATAGTTAATTTATCAGTTGAAAGAGTAGCAAACTGAGAAGTAACAGCTGTTTGCAATCCTTGTCCTAAAGAAATCAAACCAACAACAGCAGCAATTCCAATAAAAATCCCAACCATAGTTAACCAACTTCTTAATCTCCTTATTCTGATATTATTCAAACTTAATTTAAAGAAATCTGCTATCATTTTTTGTTTTCATTTTTTATATTTAATTTTATATTTATCTTAACATATATTGTCAAAAGGGCTTTTAATGTTTTTGATAGAAGCATTTGAAACCTTTAAATATATTTTGGTTTGGATAGTTTATACTTGGCTTTGTCTAACATTCGATAAAAGGTTAGTTTCACTCTCCCAAATTTATCTATTATATTGAAATAATCTTTCCGCCCCAATGACTTAACTTCTTTTTTTCAACCAAAAAAATCCTGCGAATAGGCCAACAAATAAAAATAGACCTCCAAGCCAACTAATTGAATTTGAAATTCCAATAATATTTCCAGTAATTGTTTGCGATAAAAATAATAATCCTAAGCTTATTTCCCCAATACTTATAATCCCAAAAATTCTTTGTTCAAGATTTTCTTTTTTTTTGTTCTTCTCTAATTTCTTTACCTATTTCCCTTCCCCATTTTCTTAAATGCTCTATTCTTTTTTTAGCATATTCTCTATCTCTTTTACTTTTTACCTTATGATAAAACCTTCCCCTCTTTTTTTTATATTCATAAGAAAACATCCCCCTACGCCAAGGGCCTCCTTCTTCTCTCTGTTCTCTTGCTAAACCTAAACAAACAACCTTTGAATTAATTCTTAAATTTTTCACTGCTTCTCGTAAAACCACTGTAGAATAGCCTAATGTTCCTCCAGAATCCAGATAATAACCTTTTGAGTTTATATCTTTGGCGTTTGGATCTGGTTCGTAAACTGGAAGTGTTTTAAATCTATGAGTGACTGACTTATGAGGCTTCCCCTTAATTGAGTCAACATAAAATCCTCTACCTTCGTCAATAACTGCTATATCACCTTTTATATTATGCCTTTTAAGTTTTTTCCCTACTTCCTTCTCAACACTTAGAAATTCATTACTTTCTAAATTAACAGACAATTCTGTAGGTTTATCTTTATGAGAGCCACGAGGTCTTAGTTTTAATGGATGAATGTCTATAGTTAATATCTTTGGTATCTTTTCTTCTGGCCACGCTTCTTTGTATATCTCCTTAATAGCCCAACCATATAATGTTGATCCTGTTTGCGTCATAAATATCGCTTCTGGATGGTACTTATCATGCAATTCTTTAATTCTTCTTTTTGCAACTTTTGTATCTATATCTGCAGACAAATTTGTTTCTGTAACCATACTTTAAACAGATTTTTAATATATTAATATCTTTCCACCCCTCAGATTATTTCATCTTCTTTTTTAATATCCAAATCTTCTCTCATAATCTTTATGATCCATCCATTCTAATATAATTGAAAGAACATTAACTTCATTATTTGTTACAGAATAAATTAATCTCCATCCTCTAGGCATATCATATTTCCAAAGATTATCAATTCCATATTTATCAAGGTATACTTTTGGAATAAGTTTTTTTTGAATCTGTATCCCACAAAAAGCATTTTCTTCCAAATCATCCATTGCCCTATTAATCCATTCATACAACTTTTTATCTTCAGTTTTTGAATCTTTAAGTTTGTTTAATGTCTCTTTCAATTTTTCATCAGCATATCTGATTATAGATTTCATCTTGATAATTCAAGTTTATTTAGATATTTTTGAACTAATTCTGGATTCCAAATCCATGCAAGATGACCTTCTTGATCTTGTGCAATCTTTCCAGATTCTATTAAATAATTAAATATCACACAAAATGTCTGATACATCATTTTTTTAGGAAGATTCTCCCACAAACTTCGTTTTTTATATTCTCCTGAATGATCTCTAATAAATTCTTCTACCATTAAGACTGTATCTAATTGTGGATAATGTAATATTCCTTTTGGTTTTAATTTTTGTTCCATATTGTTATATAGACTTATATAACTTATAAATGTTTTGGTTTTAAGATTCTTTCCCAAAGATTATTCCATTTTTTTTAGAAAAAGAAGTTCACTTCCCAACAATTTTTCCATCTCTTAATCTATATATTTTATCAGCATGTTTTGCAACATCTATATCATGTGTAACTAAAATAACTGTTTTTCCTTCTTTACTTAATTTAACAAACATCTCTGCAACTTCTTGCCCTCTTTTTGAATCTAAATTTCCAGTAGGTTCATCAGCTAAAATAACCTCAGGATCATTTGCCAAAGCTCTTGCAATTGCAACCCTCTGTCTCTCTCCTCCAGATAACTGATTAGGCAAATGTTCCATTCTTTCACCCAACCCTATTTCAGTTAATAATTTTGTAGCTTTTTCTTTTCTTTTCTCAACATCTACTCCTTGAAAAACCATTGGCAACATAACATTTTCTAAAGCAGTTAAAGTAGGAATTAAATTAAAAGTTTGAAAAACAAAACCAATCTTTCTTCCCCTAACTTGTGCTAATTCAGATTCTTCTAAATGTTCTATATTAATATTATCTAAAAAAATATCTCCTTTTGTTGCCAAATCTAATGCCCCCACTAAATTCATAGCTGTACTTTTTCCACTCCCACTTGGCCCAACAATTGCAACAAAATCTCCTTTATTAATTACAATATCAATCCCATCAACAGCTTTAACAAACTCATCCCCCAGATGATAATATTTTGCAACATTCTTCAATCTAATTATTTCATTATTTTTTTCAGTTTTTTTTCTTACCATAATTAATTCAGAAAACAATACTTTATAAGATTACTTATTAATTATTTCTTCCATCAACTTCTCAATCTCTTCCCATTTTCTTGCCTTATTCAACTCTCTTCTCAACTTAGAACTTCCACTCAAACCCTTGGTAAACTCCTGAGCTTTTAACTTGGCATCAACTACTGAAAAAATCTCAAATTTTTTACATAATTTAATATACTTAAAAAAATCTTTAATTTTCTCTTCAACTGTCTGTTCAACAACTTTTCCACTTTTCAAATAATCATTAACAGCCTTAAAAATAAAAGCATTACCAATTGCACATCTTCCAATCATTACATAATCACATCTAGTTTCTTTAATCATTCTCAAAACATCTTCTCCATTCCAAATATCTCCATTTCCAATAACAGGAATCTTAACAGCTTTCTTAACTTGTTTTATTATATTCCAATCAGCTTTTCCAGAATATTCTTGTTCAACAGTTCGAGCATGAACAATCACAGCACTTGCTCCAGCATCTTCACAAATCTTTGCAATTTCAACAGCATTTATCTTTTCTTCAAAACCACTTCTTATCTTTACTGTAACAGGAATCTTAACAGCTTTAACAAGAGCTCCAACAATCTCTTTAATTTTATTAGGTCTTTTTAACAAGGCACTTCCACTTCCTTGAGACATTATCTTTTTAGAAGGACATCCACAATTAAAATCAATAATATCAAATTCCCCTTCTAACTTCTTACCTGCTTTAACAATGTTTTCAATATTCTGCCCAAATATTTGAACAACAACAGGTTTTTCTTTTTTATTAGTTAATGCTAATTTAAGAACAGCGTTATTACCTCGAGCAATTGCATTTGCACTAAGTAATTCAGTTGAAACAAGTCCAGCACCATATTCTTTACACATTAATCTAAAAGCAAGATTTGTTATATTATGCATTGGTGCAAGAATCACTTTGCTTTTTAGTTTAGGGAAAGGTTTCATTTTACATTATCTAAAAGTTTTATATAAAAATAATATTCTTCAAATCCTCCAAGATTTTCCTCAAGAAACCTATATGCACAAGAATCTGACTCTAAATGAGATTTTTGAGTTCCACAAAATAACCTTCCAGAGCTTGACGAAACAACCATGCCTGATAATCCCAATTGCTTATTGCAATAAGCACATTTAAACTCTGCCATAGGATTTAAATAATTTCTTTATTTAATAACTTTATGAATCCAAAAAAATCCTTAAAACAAGAAACAGAAAATCAAATTCAACAAATTTTCTCACAAAAAACTATCCCAACTCCAAAACAAATTAAAAAAATAAAAAAACTAGCAATGTCGAAAAACATTAAACTAGGTTCTTTAAGAAAAAAATTCTGCAAAAAATGTTTTACTTTCTTTACACCGAATAACTCTGAAATAAGAATAAAAAAACCTTTTAAAATAATTAAATGTAAAATCTGCAATCATATTTCAAAATATAAATTAAATTAACTCTCACTTTCCAACCTCTTTATCTTCTCAATCAAATCTGTTGATGAATAACCTTCAATTAACTCCAAACAAACCATCTCTCCCCCATAACTTTCAACCAATTCTTTCTCCTTTTTAATTCTTTCACATAAACCAGCACCCCCTTTAACATGAACATCTGGTTTTAAAACTTTAATTATTCCCAAAGGATTATCTTCCCCAAATATTACAACATAATCAACATTCTTAATATTCTTAATAACAAATGCCCTATCTTTTTCATTATTATAAGGCCGAGGATATCCTTTAAACTTTCTAACACTTTCATCAGAATTTATAGCAACAATAAAAACATCTCCCAATTTAGCCATTTTTTGAAGCATATGAACATGCCCTGTATGGATTATATCATAACATCCATTTGTCAGAACTATTCTTCTTCCTCCATTCCTCAGTCTCTCAACTATATCCTTCAACTCTTCAAGAGTCTTTAAATTATCTTGTTCCATAAAAATATTAGTAATAAGCAATATAAAAATAAATTGGTGATTAGAAATGTTATTAATCTAATAAAAAAATTAAACATATCAAAACTTCAAATTATAAATTTCAATTAAAAATTATTTTAAAACTTTTTAAATCTTTTAAATGTACGTTTAGAAGAGTCAAAAAATTTATCAGAATTTTTTAAATTTATTAATTAATTCTAAAGTATCAACTTGTCCTAAAAACATAGACCTACAACAATATCTTTCTAATCCAAGTTCATCTAAAACTTTTTTAGAATCCTCATCTTTTTCAGTTCTTTGTTTAAACTCATTCCATAAATGTCCAATAGGTTTTCCACAGCTAAAACATCTTATAGGTATTTGCATTTTTTGTTTTTTCTTATTTAAATTTATTTTCTTTCTAAAAAAAATAAATAAAGACAACTTATAAGCTTCACTTCATTTCTGAAACTAATACCTATAACATAACCTGCTTAACTTCTGAGTTCAGAATGGGATCAGGTGTGACCAGATTATTATGGTTGTCTTCAGTTATACTTAAAAATATGTGTTTATAAAGCTTTTTATATAGATAATTATTAGAGTTTTTATAAGCGGGAATGCCGGAGTGGTCAAACGGGACGCGTTCAAGCCGCGTTAGCTTAGTGCTTTCAGGGGTTCGAATCCTCTTTCCCGCATAATTTTAATATTACCCTCGATTAACTAAACATACTAAAAAGCCCTTTTTGTAAAAGAAACAAACTTACAATTATTACAACTAAATTTGGCAAAGCAATGCCTACTCCAACAATTATAACAATTGCAGCAACAATATCTAAAACACTTGCAACATCCAGATTAATTACAAAAACAAGACCTTTTACTAATAAAAACAACCCCAATATTAAAACAAATCCACTCATAAAATTAATATTAAAAATTCCATATATCCAAAAAACTAAACCTACAAAAATATCTAAACTTCCTAATACTTTCATTATCATGAATTGTTTAAAAAAAAAAGGTTTTTAAAATTATTGTCAATCTTCTTCCAATATCTCTTTATCTCACTCAGGATTCTCTTGCCCAATATGTCTCTCTATCTCATCCATGCTCACAGTCGCAGTTCCATATTTTTGAACAACCAATCCAGCAGCAATATTTGCTATTTCAGTTGATTTAAAAATATCTAATTTTGAAGCTAATCCACACAACAAGACAGCTGCATAAGTATCTCCTGCACCTGTAGAATCAACAACTTTTTTTGCAATTGTTTTTTCCATTTTTGATTTCCCATCATAATAAACATATGCTCCATCTTCTCCACAAGTAATAATAATATATTTTGAAGAAGTTCTTTGTTTTATTCTTTCTCCAATCTTAAACAAAACATCTTCATTATTAAAATAAGAAATTCCAGTAATCTCTTGAGCTTCTTTTTTATTAGGGCAAACAACACTGCAATTTTTAAAAAAATCAATATTAGCAGGTTTTGGATCTGCAAGTATTGGAATATTATGTTCATTAGCAAGTTTAATTATTTCTTGAGTAAAATAATAACTAAAAATTCTTTTATTATAATCAGATAAAATAATGCCTTGATAATTATTAATATTTTTTTTTAATTCTTCAAGAATCTTTTCTTGAGTCTCAAGACTAATTTTTTTTAAATCAGTTTCACCTAAATCAGACCTATGTTTATATTCTCCATTAATAAATATTCTAGCTTTTAGAATGGTTGGTTTGTTATCAAAGAATAATTTTAAACCAATATTTTCTAAATCACATAATCTTGCTATTTCATGGCCATAAAGATCATCACCAACCATCCCATATAAATCACATCTTGCACCTAATGAAACAATATTTCTTGCAACATTTGCAGCACCCCCAAGAAAAAATTTTTCTTCAGCTAAAACAATTGGAACATCTGGATTTTCAGGATTTTTTCTAATAGCTATTTTTCCTTCTTCAAACCTGTCTAACATAATATCTCCAATAACAGCAATATTATTTTCAAACTCCATCTTATGAATAAATTCTTTAGTCCTCCATTAATTTGTTATAATGGATACTAATTTTAATTTATAAAATTAATTACACTCTAAACAACAAAACACAAACTTAAAATAACCTTGTTTTTTACTTTATCTGTAACTAAATGCTCCTGTAGCTCAGTTTGGATAGAGCGCAAGGTTCCTAACCCTGAGGTCGCAGGTTCAAATCCTGTCAGGAGCATTTCAATAACTTTAAAAATACATTAAAACTACTAAAATTATGCGCTGGTGGTCTAGTGGTTATGATCTCTGCCTTCCAAGCAGATGACCCGGGTTCAATTCCCGGCCGGCGCATTTCAAAAAACAAAATGTCAGAACAAGAACAATCAGAAATCAGAGAAGTAAGTAAAAAACAAAAACTAACAACTTGGTATAATAAGAACTACAAATTATTGCTGATTATCCCAATTTTTCTTTTTCTTTTTTCTTTAGCATATTTAGGATATTCTTTTTACACAACAGGAGATTTTATCACTAAGGACATTACATTAACAGGAGGAACATCAGTAACACTTTTTTCAGAACAAGAAATTAATACTAAAGAAATTTCAGATTTTCTTTCAGGAAAAATAAATGATCTTTCAGTAAGGGAGTTATCAGATTTTAGAACAGGAAGACAAAAAGCAGTAATTATAGAAACTATTTCAGAACCCAATCAAGTAAGAGATTTATTAGAAGAATTTTTAAAATATGAGTTAACTAGTGAAAACTCTTCAATAGAATCTACTGGCTCTTCTTTAGGAAAATCTTTTTATAATCAATTAAGAATTGCTATTTTAATTTCTTTTATTTTAATGGCAATAATTGTATTTATTCTTTTCAGAAATTTTATTCCAAGTTTTGCAGTAGTTATTTCAGCTTTTGCAGATATTACTATGACTTTAGCTTTTGTTGATTTAATAGGAATGAAAATTTCAAGTGCAGGAATAACTGCAATTTTAATGTTAATTGGTTATTCAGTTGATTCAGATATTATGTTAACAACAAGATTACTAAAAAGACAAGGTGAAACAAATAAGAATCTTTTAAGTGCATTTAAAACAGGAATCACAATGACTTTAACTTCTATAATTGCAATAACTCTTGCTTTATTTATTATTCAATCATTTTCAAATATTTTAGAACAAATATTCTCAATTTTAATTATTGGTTTAACTTTTGATATTCTTAACACCTGGATTACAAATGTTTCAATCTTAAAATGGTATTTGGAGTCAAAACATCATGATTAAAATAAAATTAAATTCAAAAAATATAAAATGACAAAACTAAACTGGAAAATATGGCTATTAATATTTTGTATCTTAGGTTCTTTATTAGCTATTTTTCCATTAGATTTTTCAAAAGGAGTTGAAATAGTTTCAGTAGAAGAATTTTCAGGAGCATTTGAACAAGGTTTGAGGCCAGGACAAATTATAACTGCAATAGATTCTCAATCTACTCCTAGTTTTGAGGATTATAAAAAAATAATAAATGAAAAATTTCCCAACATTAACCAAGAGAAACCAGATATAACTCTTAATATAAAAACAAAAGATAAAGATTATAAAATAATAACAAAAGAACCCTTAAAAATAAAACTTTCAGAAGTTTTTGAAACTTCAGAAAACAACAAGTCAAAAACAATTGAAATAAAAATAGATAGTATGCAGGAAAATTCTATTGCTTATGAAACTGGATTAAGAGTAAATAATACTTTAGTTTCAATTAATAATAAAAAATTAACCTCAATAGAAGATTACAAGAATTTAATAGACTCTTTATTTCCTCAAGAAGACAAAATAAAATTATCAATAACTACAAAGTCAGGTGATTTTATTTTATTTACAAATAAGGCTCCAGAAATTTCTGTTAAAGATATTCAAAAAACAAGAATTAAAACAGGTCTAGATTTATCAGGGGGAGCAAGAGCATTAGTTGATGCAGAAGAAAAAGAACTTTCAGCTTCTGAATTAAATGATTTAATTGCAGTTACAAATGAAAGATTAAATGTTTATGGATTAAAAGATGTTCAAATACGGCCAGTAAGGGACTTATCAGGAAAAAATTATATGTTAATTGAAATAGCAGGTTCAACACCAAAAGAACTTGAAAGTTTAATTGCACAACAAGGAAAATTTGAAGCAAAAATTGGAAATAATACTGCTTTTCAAGGAGGAGAAAAAGACATAACCTATGTTGCAAGAACAGGTGAACAATCAGGAATCTATTCTTGTTCTGCTCAATCAGGAAGTGAAATATGTAGTTTTAGATTTTCAATTTCTTTAAGTGAACAAGCAGCAAAGAAACATGCTGATATAACCTGCCAATTAGAATTAAATACAGAAAATCCTCAATATTTAGAAAAAAAACTGGACCTTTATTTAGATGAAAAATTAGTTGATTCATTATATATTGGAAAAGATTTAAAATGCAGTGAAACAACACAAATTGCAATTTCAGGTTCAGGCTCAGGAACAACTCGTCAAGAAGCATATGACAATGCAGTTAAAGAAATGAAACAACTTCAAACAGTTTTAATTTCAGGAAGTTTGCCATTTAAATTAAAAATAGAAAAACTAGATACAATTTCCCCATTATTAGGAAAAGAGTTTATTAATACAATCTTTATTGCAGGAATAGCAGCAATTCTTGCAGTTGGATTAGTTGTTTTATTGAGGTATAGAAAATTAAAATTATCTCTAGCTGTTTTATTGACAAGTTTATCAGAGGTTTTAATTATTCTTGGTATTTCAGCATTATTTAATAGAAATCTTGACCTTCCGGCAATTGCAGGAATAATTGCAGCAATTGGAACAGGGGTTGATTCTCAAATTATAATTTTAGATGAGTCCCAATTAACAGCCATTTCATTAAAAGAAAGAATCAAAAGAGCCCTTTATATTATTTTAGGAACTTATGTAACAACTTTATTTGCCCTACTCCCGTTATTATGGGCAGGAGCAGGATTATTAAAGGGATTTGCAATAACAACAATAATTGGGATTTCAGTAGGAGTTTTTATAACTCGTCCTGCATTTTCAGAAATAGTTAAATTGATTTTAAAGGAATAAACTATGGATCTTTTACTATAAATAAATCTTAAAAAAAACTTCTTTTTACAATATTCCTTTCTTTTCCTTTAATAAAACTTAAAACATTTTCAACGGTTTCATTTAAAACTTTTTCTTCTGCTTCCCTAGTATTGGCTGCATTATGAAAAGTTATAATTACATTTTTTCTTCCTAAGAACATATTATCATCTCCTTCCCAAACATCTAATCCAGCACCCTTTATTTTTTCTTTTTCTAAACCCTTAATCAAAGCTAGACTATCGACAACCTCTCCTCGAGAGCAATTAATAAAAATCACTCCTGATTTCATTATTTCTATTTTTTCATCATTAATTAAATGATAAGTTTTTTTATTTAGAGGAGTATGTAAACTTATAACATCACTATCTTTTAATAATTTGTCTAATTCAACATATTCAAAACCTAATTTTTCAGAAGCTCCCACATCTTTAAAAATATCATAACAAATTGGTTTCATTCCAAATGCTTTGCCTATTTCAATTACTCTTAAACCAATTCTCCCCCCTCCAATAACCCCTAAAACTTTTCCATGTAATTCCGAAGTTTTAATATTTTTTCCAATAAATATTTTTTTTAATAAACTTAAAATTAAGGCAAAAACATGTTCTGCAACAGAATTTTCACAATAACAAGGGACATTGCAAACAACTATTCCTCTTTTTTTGCATTCTTCTAAATCAATATGGTCAAAACCACTTGACATTGTAGTAATCATTTTCAATTTAAACATCTTATCTAAAAAATCTTTATTAATTCTAGTAAATTTAGCTCTGCAAATAAGAATTTCTGCTTTTTCTAAATCTTCAACAAACTCTCTTTTAATTTTCTCTCTCAAAAATTCTTCCCATTCTTTTTTAATGTCTAAAAAATAAATCTTCATCATTAAAAAATAAATGTAACCTTTTTAAATAATCTTCTATTCTAAAATATATGTTACCCAAATATCATTTAATCTTTGGATTAATATTTACTTTAATCATCTATCTTATCTTCCAAATAACCCCCTTTCAAGTGATAATTTTATTTACCGCATCATATTTAATAGATTTTGACCATTATCTTTTCTATTTTTTAAAAACAAATAATATATCTTTAAAAAATGCAAAAAATTATTTTTTAAAATTAAAGAAAAATTTCTTATCCTTGAGCCCAAAAAAAAGAAAAGATTATAAAAGGCCTATCTTGGTTTTTCATGGAATTGAATTTTGGATTTTTTTAATTTTTTTATCCTATCTTAATAAAATATTCTTATTTGTTTTAATAGGAGTAATGTTTCATATGTTTTTTGATTTTATAGAAATAATTTATATAAGAGAACCCCTTGCCATTAAATTATCTTGTATTTATGTATATCTAACTAATAAAAACAAAAAAGTTTTTATTTAAATCATTTTTCAATAAAACGATTCGCATACTCTTCTAAAACAACCATCATAAACTTTTCTGATGCTTGAAGAATCTCACAATCTTTATAAATTATTTCATAACAATTCTCTTTAGCTTCTCTTATTCTTGTTTCATTTCCAGGCATAACTTTTATTACAGTATTAACATCAGAATCCCAACAATTAATAAAAGTTTCATTATTTTCTTTAGCATATGTCTTATTTAAAACAGCAGATTTAATTTTTAATCCAGAATCTCCTAAAAAACCTGAAAGAGAAGCCATAGCAATAATAGCATCATCACAATCAATTATTTTATCATCTATTGAAATATAAACATCTCCATATTTCCCAAAATTTCTTACAAATTTAACAGTTCCATTTGTAATATTAACATCAATATACTCTAAATCTCTTGGATCATTTCTAAAATTAACTGCATAATCTCCAATAACTTCTCCAGTTCCACTAATAACTGGAAATTTTACAGAATAAAAAATTAAATCACCCATTTTTGTTTTTTGAAAATCTAATCCTTTATAATCAAATTTATCAACATAATTTTTCATAATAAAAGGAACAACTAAAATAATTAAGAGGGCAGCAATCATTAAAAAAATAGCCCATTTTATCTGTGAATTTTGTTTTTTTTCAATTTCTTTTTTTTCTATATTCAAATCTCCAGAAGATTGATTTTTATGCTCTTCTAATTTTTCATTGTTTTCAGAGGTTGATTTTTTATCTTCAACAACATCTTTTTCAAGAACTTCCTTGCTCACAGGTTCAGTTCTTACTTCCTCCTCAGACATTTGATTCTTTTTTTCAATAATATCTTTATCTTCTTCAATTCTATCCCTTTTTTTCCATTCTTCCATTAATAATAAATAACAAAGTCCTTTTTAAATTTTTATAAAATAGATTATATTCTTTAAATTACTTAATACCTAATAATTTAAATAAATAAGCATCTGCATACTTTGTTTGATTAACCTCATTCGCTTTTATAAATACACAATTCTCATCAATTAAAATGTTTTCTCTATCTTTTTCATAATCAATTTCTTGGATTATTATAACATTGTCTTCAGAGCAGTTTTTAACAGGATATGCCATAGAACAATTTTCATCTAAACAAGCATTATTAAATCTCAAAACAAAATTATTAAAGTTTCTTGATAACTCATAAATAGGTTCTTGAAACTCTCCAACAAAATAAAGAGGCTTATTCATATAATCCTGAAGAGTAATTGTATTTAAAAAATTAATATCTTCAACTTCTTGAGGATTATATTTAGTCATAAATTCATAATTTTGAATATTAAATATCCAATAACCTGAACTATCTTGAATAAATTTTATTCCCCCATACTCTTTCTCTTCTGTTTTTTCATCATCTCCTGTTAAAGCATAACCCAAGGTACTAAAAATCATTAAACCTATTAAAAGAATTCCAATAATAAATTGATTTCTACGAACTCTTCTCTCTCCTTGTTCTTTAGTTAATCTTCTTTGCATATTTATATTTATAAAATTTAATATTTAAATGCTTTTATTCAAAAAAACAGGAGTATCTATAAGATGTAAACCTGTTCCTTGCACATAAAAAGCGAAATGTTTTTAACCTTTTAGAAACTTATTTCAAAATGAAAAAAAGATATTTATTTATTATTGCAATAATTTTAATTATAGTTTTTGCAGTTTATTTATTAAACAAGGGTAATAAAAATGATTCTATTCTCTCTTCTATATGTAATGGAAATCTTGAAAAAATGAGGTATGAAAATCCAAAAGAATTCTTAGAAATATATAATAAAACAAAAACTGAAACTTCAGGAGTTATATCTGGCAAATGCAAATCTGGAGAGGATATAACTGACTGCATAAGTAGAAATGAAGAAATTCTTGAAAAAATGAATTGTATGGCTAAATTTCTTAATCAATCAGATTTATCAGAAAAAGAAATACAAGAATTAAGAGAACTTACAGGTGTGTAAAACATAAAAATTTATTGCTCCAATTGGGTCTAATACTCCGGAGCTTGCTCCGAGGGGGGAATATCCCAATTGGTGTTTAAAAAATACCTCGCAGCTTGCTGCGAAGTGAGCTCAAAGCGAACAATAGGATTTTTTATTTTCAAATTTGGCATTATTTTTCCACTTAAAATTAATTCTCTTAATTATTATCCTTATTTGATTAGTAATAAAATATTCTCCCACAAAGCCCCAACTACTCACTCAATAAAATAAAAAAAGAAAAAAAAGAAAAAGAAAAAAATAAAATTATTCTTAAGCAGTAGTTGTAGTAATTGGATATACTTGACTAAATCCTACATCACTTGTTACTCCTTCAATAGCTTTTGTTACAGCATTTGTAGTATCTGCAGCTTCATAACCAGCAACTAACATAGCAACTTTATTATCACTATAAGGAGAAGTAACTACCTTTATTAGGTATTGACCAACTCCAACATCAGTTGCAGTAGTAAACTCAGATGTACATAATGGAACCTCGCTTCCTAAGATTTTAGCAGCAACAGTATTAATACAGCTTCCACCAACAACAAACAAATTTTTGCTTGCAACATTGCTAACTTCAGAGTCTTTTGCAATCATAACCTGCCCTCCACCTCCTCCACTTACTAATCCAGGAGTGATTGTAGCAGCTTCTTCAGCCATATATACTTGTGCATAAATTTGCTCATCAGGATAACTAATTGTAGCGCTTGATTGATCAGAATCAGAAGAATCAATAGTCATTAAAGTACCATATAAATCTCCTCTGTCTTCCATCTTGCTATCGCTTGCCCTTGTGGACTTCCATCCAGTATCTGCAAAAGACCAAGTATCTTCTACTGTGTCAACTCCAATTCCATCATCACCTGTTGAACCTTCTTCAATCTCAACAATAATTGCCTCATATTGATTATTATCATCTTCTTCTTCAAAGATAACTAATGCAGGTTCAATTATATTGCCAGCACCATCTGCTTCTAATAAGTAAAGATCAATTGTACTGTTAGCTCCAGAAGATGTAACATTGAATCTTAAATCGCCTATTGCTAGGGTTCCTGAAGAAACTAACACTGGAGCAGTTGTATTAACCTCTCGTAATGTGTCTCCTGTTGCAGTAAAATTCCAATACATATCTCCTGAATCTGGAGATTGAGTTGCTCTAATATCTGTGTATCCACTTCCATCAGGAATTTTAATATCATTGCCTGATAGGTTATTATGTCCATCCCATTCTCTTAAATCAAAATCAAGCAAAGCTTCATAAAACATAACCTTTGCACCCTTTGAAGTCTGTATTGTTGGGTAAATTACCATATCATCTGAACTATCAGGATAATCAAGGTTGACTGTATAATCCTCTGCAGCATCAGTATGAAGTCCAGTCATTGCAACTGTGAAAGATTTTCCACCCACAGATAAAGTACCAGAACCATCTTTAGTCCAAGTAGTTTCATAAACATCTCCTGAAAAGACATCTGTAAACTTACAAGCATCACTTGAATAACCAGAAGACTGATTCTTTACACTTGAAAGTCTTAACAAATAACCTTCATCTTCATTACCAACAACAACATAGTCATTTCTAGATAAATTCTCCATTTCACGTACTGAAATATTATTAAAGTCATCATTTCTCATTAATTCCAGTTTTGTCAACGAATCATTCTTAGCCCATGTAATTGTTTTTTCATATCCTCTATGGTCTGTAAATGTTACATCCATCTTAGCATCACCATTTGGTGTAATACTAATTGTCTCTCTTGATGAAGTTTCATCACCAACAGCAGAAGGGATATTAAATCCAGAAAAATCAAATTTCACAGTTTCAAATACAGAATCCACATATGCTTCTCCAGGTTTTATAGCATCTTTATCAGATTCAGAAGCATAATAACTAATAGTTATTTCAGTTGCAGCAGTTGGATTTCCTACTATATCAATTAGAGTTCCATCAACAACCGTATTATCAGAACCTCGTGTAACAGAACTTCCATCTTCTAAAGTAAACTTATCAGAACCCGCAACAATACTTGCAGATAATTTAATATTTGTTTCATCTGCAGTAGTCACTGCAATTTCAATGCCATTAACTTTTTTTGAAGCAGCTTCATTAATTTCCTTACTTTCAGTAGTTCCAGAACTATCTGTTACAGCAACTGTAGCAGCAGTATCTGAAGCTGAAATTAACTCAATAGTATAAGTCTCACCATCAATAAAAACATCTGCAGTAGGATTATCTGGACTAGTTAAACTTAATTTTTCTGCACTTTTTAAAAGAACCAACGTATCTTCATCAGTAGCAGCTGCAATAGTAAATGTCTGTCCAAATAATTCAATTGATTCGCCTTCTGAATCAGCATGACTTAAATTCACAGCTTTATTAAAAGTAGCAGTTAAATTAAAAATATAATTTTTCTGCGTTGTACTTGTTGTTAATGCATACAAAGGGTCATCTGAACTTGTTGGTTGCTTTGCAAAAGTTATTCTAGGATTTGAACCAATATCAATTGTTTGAATAATAGTTGCATCCACATTACCTGAAAAACTTCCATCAGCTAAAACAGTAGGCAAATCAGATTTTGTTATTACTGTTTTTACAGTATTCAAAGTGTCATTAACATAGAATTTTGTACCTCCACTAAATAAGGCAGCAGCTTCTCCTGTTACCGAAGCACCAGTAGTTGCACTTCCACTTGTAGCTAATTTCCCAAGTTTTTGCTGAACATTAATAGCAGCAGTAACATCACTTATAGCTGCATTAGAACCATAAACAACAGCAGCATCAGCCAATCCACTTTCTATAAAAGGAGAAGGATAACTTGCAGCCATTGCAAAGCCCATAGTACTCGATAGCATAATTGCACTAGCTAGAACACTTGCTATTTTTTTAAAATTAAACATATTTTTTAACCTCCTTTTATTAATCATAATTATTATGTCTCTTTTTTTAATAACATATAGGGTATGTTATTTTGGACACCACTTTCTGTAATCCCTATTAGATTTCTGTTTTATCTGGCCAGTTCACTAATCTTTGATTAGTGATATCTATAATTATAAATTTTCATTTAAAAACCTTTCGAATATAAATTAAAAAAACAACAAAAAAATACCTTTAATTTGATTTTAATTTATAAATACTTCGTTACTATTTTTAAATTAATACTAGTTTTAAAAAATTATTTAAGATTCTAAAACCCTCTCAATTTTTTGAATAGTACATATTTTTAAACATATATGGTAAAAAATAACTTATATCTATGAAATATATATTTTGCATATATGGAAAAATTTATATACTATTAATTCTTAGTTATTTAGAGGTAAAGTTATGGCAAAAAATATTAAAACAAGAACAATAACAATAACTGAAAAACAAGGTGCTTTTTCAACAATTTTTAATAGATTTAAATCTGCAAAAAAGCAAGAATCAGATATCTCAAATTTAAGGCATTTATTGAGTAATGAACGAGCCCGTATGCTGCACATAATTAAAACTAAAGAACCTTCATCATTATATGAATTAGCTAAATTACTAAGCAGAGATTTTAAAGCAGTTAGGCATGACATTAAATTGCTGGAAAAATTTGGTATTGTTGAACTTACCTCATCTCATAAACAAGGTAGAGAAAGATTAAGGCCTATTGTTGATGCAGACCAATTGATTATAACTATAAACTTATAATTTACTAATCTAGCACTAGTAATTTTGATAGTCATTTGCAACCCAGTTGCTTGATTAAGTATTTTCCAGAACTTGTGCACTGTCTTCTATCACCATCCTATTACAACATCCTCCCGATATACTTATCTCTTCAACTCTCCACCCTAAGGATAATCTTCATACACCCTATAGTAGCCCTCCTGACTTCTATTTAGATACTCTATGAACATATTAATGATTTCAGGTACAATTTTATACTATTAAAATTATATTTTCACAATAGATTTATTAGTTCAATCCTACAATAATCAATAAAATTCATTTTGTGATTGATTTATCCATAGAGAACTTTGCATAAGTGCGATTTCCGAAGGAAATTTGGGAAAAGTTCTTCTTAGAGAATTTTGATTTTTGAAATTTTTCAAAATTCTCTATACACAATTATTAGCCACACAATGTGTATTAGTTCCTTTATTTTATTCAACAATCAAATCCTAAACTAATTAATAAAAAGAAAATAATGCTCATTAAAAATTTTGATTACTGGAGATATCGTCAGAAGATACCAATAATTATTTAATAAAAACTAAATCTCTCCAAGAAAGTATTTCTCTATCCATTTCTTTTTTTCAAAACAATAAATACAATAACAATAATCAAAATAACAATTACTATCCCAACAATCCACCAAATTAAATTTGATGTTTCTTCTTCTTCTATTTCAGGTTCAACTATCTCTCCACTAGTATCAACAGAAGAAGCATCTTCACCTTCTTCAGGTTCTGGAATTTCTTCATGTAGATAATTAATAGTTAAATCTGCATATCCATTTGTAATGGAATTTAATTTTACATAAATATCATAAAAATTATTCTCATTAATATCTACTTTTGCATCTTCTCCAATATCTAAGATTATCTGAACAGGGTCACTTGCAATTTCAATTGTTGCAGAGGTAGTTATTACCTTTTTAACACCCACATAATGGGTTTCATCATTGATTTTAACCCTCACTCTTTGTTTTTCTCTTAATTCTTGACCAACAGTTTTTATTTCACTAAATTCTTGTTCTAATCTTGAAATTGTTTTTGTATAAAACTGAGTAGTTGTTCCTCCTCCACCTCCACTACCTCCAGAAGGAGTTTGCTCAACCACATAAGAAGTAGTTGTACTTTTAGAATTTCCTGCTCTATCAAAAATTGTACAAGTTTCTACAAAAGTTCCAGTATTGCTTGTAGAAGGACTAGCAGTAAAAACAGTTTCATTAACCCCTGTAGCTCCATCTGTTCCAGAACATACACATGTTACTCCTTGCCCTGTATAAACCTGAGAAGGAGTACATGAAAATGAAGGAGTATTTGGAGCAGTATTATCAATTGTAAAATTTATAGATTCTGAATTGTTTTGATTTCCAACCTGCGTATCATTTGTATAAGCAATTAAAGTATAATTTCCGTCAGGAAATAAAACAGTATTTAGGCTTATATTCCAATTAGTTCCATCAATAGACGAACCTTTTGTAAAATTATGTTGCCCATAAGTAGAGTTAGTAATATTAAAATATGCATCTCCAGTTCCAATTGTTGCATCATCAGAACTAATATTTAAAACAACAGTTCCTGAAAAGTTTCCAAGAGCTCCAGTATTAAATGTAACCACCGGAGCAGTTTTATCAAACTTAACAGTGATATATTCTGTTCTATTAAGATTACCTAAAGAATCATTTGCTTGAGCATAAATATAATAGGTTCCATCTGGAAAATCACTTATATTTATAGTATAATTAAAATAACCTCCGGCACTATAGTTAGTGGCCCGTGTGATGTTTCTTTGAGTCCCATTAGAAAAAGAAAAGTTAAAATCAACAAAACCCCTACTCATTCCAACTGTTGCATCACTAACACTCACATTTATAGCTAAAAGGTTTGCATCAGCATTATTAGTATAATTCCAATTATCTGTTGCATTAGAATAATCAGCAGCAGCAGTTGTAACTACAAAAGCAGAGACATTTGGAGGAGTGTTGTCAATGGTTATGTTAACTGAATTTGTTAGTTGGTTTGAACCATTATCAAAATAACAAGTAAAATTATAACCTCTTGCATCTGTTAAGGTAGATATATCCACAGTAACATTCTCAAAAATAGACCCATTATTAGGAATAGACTGGTTTGCATATGATTGAACATATAATAAATCCCCTGTTAAGAAGTTAATCTCGTCCCCAGTCATATTGTAGTAAACAGAAACATTATAACTCAATGATGCATTTCCTATAACTCCTTCTTCAGTAACATTGCATGAAAAATTCATAGTTCCTGAATAATTTCCACCATCTGGTGTAAGTATTGTAGGATTTGCAAATGCAAAAATAAATCCAAAACTAATTAATAAAAAAAGATAATAATAATGCCAATCGCAGATTCTTTTTTGTTATTCATTTTCACCACTCTTTTTTAATAATGTTTATAATATTTTTCTATTTATAAATCTTTCTCTCAAAAAAAAAAGAAATTTTAATTAGTTTAATAAAAAAATTAAATTTATCGTCGACAATTAGCATGTTTATAAAATCATCTATGTAGTTTGGTTTAATAATGTTTATAAAACCAACTCTTTTCCTACTAAAATGAAAATAAACACTATGAGGAATATTGATTATTATTTTGGAATATTAATTTGTTTTTTTTTAACAATTATAGATAAAATTTTAAAAATATTTAAATCTCCTAAAAGTGGAGAAATTAAAAATGTTTTATTTATTCAACTTACAGAAATGGGTAGTACTGTTTTAGCATACTCTTCCATTAGAAAGATGAAAGAACTCTATCCAAATGCAAAACTCTTTTTTTTAGCTTTTAAAAAGAACAGATATTGTATAGAAACTCTTAATATAATAAGCAAAGAGAACATATTAACAATAAGGGATGATTCCTTTCTTATATTTGCATACGATACTCTAAAAGTTTTATTAAAACTCCGAAGAGAAAGAATAGGTGTTAGTTTTGATTTTGAACTTTTTTCTCGTTTTTCAATGATAATCAGCTATTTAAGTGGAGCAACTAACACAGTTGGCTTCTATAATTATTATCAGGAAGGACTTTATAGGGGAAATTTATTGACTCATAAGGTTTATTATAATATCTATCAACATATGACTCTTAATTTTCTATCCCTTGTTTACTCAATTACTTCTAAAATGGAAGTTCCTCTTCTTAAAATGGAAATTCCAGAAGAGGATGTTATTTTGCCAGAAATTAAAATAACAGAAGAGGCAAGAAAAAATATATGGGATAAATTAAAAAAACTTAATCCTGAAATAAATCCAAACAACAGGTTGATTATTGTAAACCCTTATGCTGGAGACATTATCCCGATTAGATCGTGGCCCATTGATTATTATATAATGCTTATCCGAGAATTATTAAAGAATAAAAATGTCTTTATTATTATAACTGGGGGTGGTGATACCAAAAACTGGAAAGATAAAATTATAGATGAGATTAAAGATGAGAGAATAATTAGTCTTGTTGGAAGCACTGGTTTTAATGAGCTGATAGATTTATATAATATTTCAGATATTCTTATTACAAATGATAGTGGACCAGTTCACTTCGCATCTCTGACTCCTATAAAAGTGTTTGCCTTTTTTGGTCCAGGACATATTATTTATGGACCTCTTGGTAAGAATACAACAATCTTTTATAAAAAATTTTCATGTAGCCCTTGTGGAACTGCTTTTAATCATAGAAACTCCCCTTGTAAGGATAATAAATGTTTGAAGGCAATTAAAGTTGGAGGGGTTTATAAGGAAATCTCTAGATATTTATAGATATTATTAAAGGATGGAATTAAAACAGGTAAACTGCATTTGCAATTCAGGTAATCATAAAATTATTCTGAAAAAAAATGGATTTAATATTGTTAGATGTAATGAATGTGGACATGTTTATGTTAACCCGAGATTAAGATTTAGTACTTTATTTAAGATGTATAACAGCGACGAGATTTCTTCGAGCAAGGATCATATTAGGACTAGAAAAGAAGATATTCAAACCTTTAAATCTAGATTGAAATTTATAGAAGAATATTTGCATATTAATAATGACATAGGTCTATTAGACATTGGTTGTGCAACAGGGAGTTTACTGGAGATTGCAGAAAAGAAGGGCTGGAAAGCTATTGGCATAGACTTAAATAAGTCTTCAATTAGAGAATGTAGAAAAAAGAATTTTGATACAGTATGTTCAAGCTTTGAAGATTTTGTTTCTAATAAAAAATTTGATGTAATCGTTATGAATGATTTTATTGAGCATACTGAAAATCCAAAACAGGCTTTATCAAAGGCAAACTTTTATTTAAATGAAGGAGGCATATTATTTATAACAACCCCGGACATTGGTTCTTTAATAGCAAAATTAACCAGAGCTAAGTGGCTGCATTTAAAACCCAATGAACATTTGCACTATTTTACTAAAAAAAATATAATAAGGATATTGAATGAGACAGGGTTTAAGGTTCTTAAGATTAAATCTGCTAAAAGAAAAAGGAGTTTAAGGGTTATTATCTGGAAATTAGAAACCTATTCAAGAGCAGTTTCTAAGTTTTTAAATAAAATTATCCCTAAGTTTATGTTAGAAAATATCTATTTTAATGTAAATCCGTTTGATGAAATGATGGTGATTGCAAGAAAATGAAAACAACAAAAAGAGCTATTCTTTTAATTTTATTCACCTCTTTCTGTGCAGGAACAGGACAATTATTCTTAAAGTATGCAATGAGTTTGCCCTTTTTTTTAAACTTTTACTTACTCGAATGGTTTTTCCTTTATATGATTGCAATAATCTTAATGACTCTTGCATTTAGGGAAGGAGAAATCTCAGTTCTATCTCCATTTTTAGCAACAAGTTATGTTTGGGTTATTTTAGTTTCTCCTTTTTTTATAGTAACTGAAACAATAACTTCATTTAAAATAATTGGCTCTGTTTTAGTATTCATCGGAGTTTCTTTAATAGGAATAGGAGCAAGAAAATGACAACAAGCACTTTTTCAATAATCTTAGTTGTAATAGCATCAGTAATAGGAGCAACAGGAGGATATTTTTTTAAAATAGCATCAGGAAAAATAAGTTTTAAAATATCTTTATTAATTAAAAATTTTCAATTATATATAGGATTTTTCTTTTTTGGCATTGCTGCATTACTCTCTATTATAGCATTAAGAAACGGAGAGCTAAATGTACTCTATCCAATTTCCTCCTTATCTTATGTTTGGTCTTTATTTATCGGAAAAAAATTTCTAAATGAAGAAATAAATATTTATAAATGGGGTGGAATTAGTTTAATAATAATGGGGTTGATTTTTATTGTGAATTAAAATGGAAATTTTTTATAACAATCTTTAAAAAGATATTTTTTTATATTCAAAATGCAAGAGACAGATGAAAAAATAAAAGAAAAATTAATAGACTTTGAAAAAAGAATTGGCCAAGGTAAGATTCCCTATTTAATTCATCTTTCTGGAGGTAATGAAGATCAGCTCATTGAAATATTTAAAGAAATTGAAGAAGGAGATTATATCTTTTCAACTCATCGTTCTCATTACCATTATCTTTTAGCAGGAGGTTCTGAAGAAGAATTGGAGAAAAAGATTCTAGAAGGAAATAGCATGTTTGTTTTTGATAAAAAATTAAATTTCTTAAGTTCTTCTATTGTTGCTGGAACTCCTTCCATAGCTGCAGGAGTTGCATGGGCGTTAAAGAGAAAAGGAAATAAAAACAAAGTTTGGTGTTTTGTTGGTGATGGTGCAGAAGACGAAGGGAATTTTTGTGAGGCAGTTAGATATGTTGATGGATGGGATCTTCCATGCATATTTGTTATTGAAGATAATGACAGGTCTGTTAATACTCCAAAAAAAGAAAGATATGGGAAAGGAAAAATAAACTGGCCAGAATGTGTAAGAAGATATATTTATACTCCAACATATCCACATGCTGGAACTGGAAAACAGATAAAAAACTTCAAGCCTGCTAAGATAGAACAAGAGGCTACAAAAGATTTAGAATCCATTGAAAATAATGATTTAATAAATTTAACTCAAAAAATAATATACAAAGATGCTTTGAAACAAACCATGGAAACTTTGGCTCAAGACCCAAGAACTATTTTTGTAGGGTATAATATTAAATATGGTTCTGCTAGTGGAACTTTGAAAGATGTGCCTGAAGATAAAAGATTAGAAACTCCTTTGGCAGAAAATTTAATGACTGGTTTAGCAATGGGAATGTCTTTAGAAGGTTATAAACCGATTCTATTTTTTGAACGACAAGATTTTATTTTATGTGCTATGGATGCTATAATAAACCATTTAGATAAAATTAAAAGATTGTCAAAAGGGCAATATCAATTCCCTGTTATTATCAGGGCAGTAGTTGGAGCAAAAAAACCAATATATCCTGGAATAACTCACACACAAGATTTCACTAAGGTATTCAGAGAATTATTATCCTTTCCAGTGTATGAACCAAAAACTTCATCTGATGTTTTGAGTTCTTATAAAAAAGCTTTCTCATCAAATTCTCCTTCAATGATAGTAGAAAAAGTAGAACTTTATGGAGAGTCTTAATCCTTAAGAGAACTTTGAATAAGTCCTTTTTCATATGATTTTTTAAAATAATTAACTTTAATCAGAATTCTAAATCTCTGTTTATCTCAATCTATCTTTTTTATCTTCTCTCCTTATTTTTTCAAGTTTGCA
>Ga0265596_1000455_pt1 | contig 24913 bp, 17 predicted proteins | sample saktaG_FD_190143 | JGI IMG/M metagenome (GOLD analysis project Ga0265596, IMG submission 190143) | Saline water microbial communities from Sakinaw Lake, British Columbia, Canada - sak_2013_06_06_60m | ecosystem: Environmental > Aquatic > Non-marine Saline and Alkaline > Saline ...
CCCCGCCTACGATTCGTGTGTATGACTGGAACCCGCCAACCGTTTCTTTTGGATATCATCAAAAAATAAATGAGCATATTCTGCCAGATAAGGTGAAAGAGTATGGTTTCGGGCTTGTGCGCAGACCAACAGGTGGCAGAGCTGTGCTTCATTATGATGAGGTTACATACGCTGTTATTTCAAGAACTGATGGAATACTTGCGGGTTCTGTTTTGGAATCGTATCAAAAAATTGGAGAAGTTCTGCTTGCCACACTTCATGAGATCGGCATCGATGCAGCAATGCAGAACAGTATGCCATCCGAAAAAGAGCAGAGAACGTGGGTGAACCCTTGTTTTACAAGCGCGTCTAAATATGAAATAAATTATAAGGGCAAAAAGATTATCGGCAGTGCGCAGATCCGCAAGGGAAATGCGTTGCTTCAGCATGGTTCGATTTTACTAAATCACAATCAGGAGCTTATGGCGGAATTCATACCAACTAAAAGTGATAAAGAAAAAGAAACGATAAAAAAAATATTATCAAAAAAAACGATCGCAATAAATGATATTATTGAAGAACCCGTGCTGTTCGATGTTTTTGCACACATCTTAAAGAATAATTTTCAAAAATATTTCGGAATATCGTTCTCAAAAAATGGAGAATTGACCAAATATGAGAATCAGTTGTATGAAGGTTTCAAAAATAAGTATAACATCGATGAAATGTAATGCTTTGTTGATGCAAAAAAAAGTTGACATATGTTTTACTACGCTCGAAATTAGCCCCGTGTCTTAGTACCTAAGACCAATTTTTTATGAAGGGAGAAGCTATGAAAAGGTACGTATTTGCTTTTATATTTGTTGTGCTTTTTCTCCTGGTAGGTGTGCTTAATGCAGGTACCACTGGTAAACTTGCAGGCCGCGTTATTGATGTAGATTCAGGAGAACCAGTTATTGGTGCAAGTGTAATCATTATTGAAAAACAGATTGGTGCAGCCACGGACGACAAGGGTCGTTTCATGGTTATTAACATTCCTCCTGGCACCTATGAGATTAAAGCATCCAGTATGGGATATCAGGCAGTTACACTCACTGATGTCAAAATCAATCTTGATTTGACGACAACTCTGAACTTTGAACTTAAAAGTAGTGATACCCAAATCGAAGGTATTACTGTGAAAGCACCGGATAATCTTGTTGAAAAGGACGTTACCGGTTCAGAGAAGATCATTACAGCTGAAGACATTAAACAAATGCCGGTCCAATCCATTCAGGAAATTGTTGCTGTTACTGCCGGAGCTGTCGGAACTGGAGAAAATCTCCATATCAGAGGTGGTCGCGCGAATGAAGTGGTGTATACTGTTGATGGTATGTCCGTTTCCAATCCCGTCGATAATGGCTTCGGAATGCAGCTCGATATGGACGCTGTGGGAGATATGTCTGTTCAAACAGGCGGTTTTACTGCAGAATTCGGCAACGCACAGTCAGCCATTATCAATCTTATTACCAAGTCTGGTGGTCCTGATTATTCAGGTAAATTTGAAGTAAGTTCAGACCACATCTTTGATGAAGGAAATAATGAAGACCAGATTAAATTCTCATTAGGTGGTCCATTAATTCCAATCTCTACTACGATCAGCATTTCCCCAGCAGAAAAAGGGGTAATAAAAGTAGCAACTGCTCCAATTTCACGTATAGATAGAGATAGATTTACATTCTATTTGAATGCAACAGGCGCATGGGCGGATGGACGATACAAAGATTATTATGCCATCGAAGAAGATAATCCTTTATACAATCCATTGGGTCAATCGTCCTATTTTGGTTTTGGTGATTCATTATATTACGCTGACCAAATCAATTCTCTTACAGAAAATAGAGACAAAGTTTGGCTTTTTGATGTCGGAGACAGATACGTTAATAACTATCAGGCAAACCTGAAAACAAAATTCCAGGTCAGCCCCACTGTTAAATTGACTGCTGCAGTTCGTGGTGACAGAGAAACCAATCTCCCCTTTAATTACTTAAATAGACTGTCTCTTCGTTACATGGACCACTGGACTACCGAGCATAACCAATTAGCTTTCACATGGGATCATACACTTTCTCCCAAAATGTTCTACACAATCCGTGCGAGCCGCTTTGAGACAAGCGTCGATCTTAATTCCGGCGTAGATAAAGATTGGTATTTTGAAGATCAAAACACCAACTGGAGCAATGCTACATGGACAGATGACCCTTCTTCAAATAATTTCGGAGTTCATATACCCGGACTACAGAATGATGAAGTCCTTGAATACTTAGACCAATTCAATAATGAACAGCCCGTTCCTCTATTCTCAAATCCGGGAACCAATGCTGGTAATTTCCGAGAGGACAGAACAACCACATATACATTAAGAAGTGATTTCACTTATCAGATCAACAAGATACATCAAGCCAAAACAGGTCTTGAAATTATGTTTAACGAAATCTATAAAGACCACCTAACAACTCCATGGGAAATTGATGATGTAAAACGTCTTCCGAATTACCTTTCCAAACTACAACCCGCAATTGATATTGCTGACACTTCTCATTACGACCCAACTACCATGGTTGCTTATGGGGATAAGGTGTACTGGAAAGATGACTTTACAGATGCCATCAAATTTGCGGGTGGTGAAATCGACGGCTATAAAGCATATCCATGGCAGGGCGCTTATTATCTCCAGGATAAAATGGAGTGGGAAGGCATGATCGTAAATGCCGGTATGCGTTTTGACTTCTGGTACCTTGGAGATAAGTATCAGGTAAAAAGTGATACAACCGGTGAATATGTCGATGCTACATGGGATGAAGTAACCTATATCGTTGATGACGGTAGCGGTGGATTTATGACCAAAACAGAAGATGTTAAAAAGTTCCAGATCATGGTCAGCCCCCGTTTGGGTGTGTCTCATCCTATCACAGAAAAAGACGTACTGCATTTTGCATATAATTATCAGTCTCAGCTTCCTCCTATGCAATATGTGTTCACAAGTGCAACTCCAGAAGCGGGTGAAGTTGGCACAAATGTAGGGAACCCAAATCTTAAACCCGAAACCACTATTACCTATGAAGTCGGTGTCGAACATCAGATGGGTGAGGATTACCTCCTTGATGTAACTCTTTTCTATAAGAATATATATAATCTTGTCAGTATTCTTGATAATGATTACTCGCTCTTACCTGATAGTATTGCTCAGGCAGGACGACAATACTGGCTGTATATATCCGAAGACTATGGCAGTGCGCGCGGTGTAGAACTCACTCTTCGAAAACGCTTCAGTAATTTCTGGGGCGGCACAGCTGGTTATACTTACTCATGGGCAAACGGACGTAATTCCGGTACTCACGAAGCCCGTGACAACCTGCGAGAATTCCCACTTACATGGGATGTTCGTCATAATGCATCTGTGAATGTAGATTTCAGAATTCCTGAAGATGAAGAATTTTATCTACTTGGCTTAAAAATGCCCGATAAATTCTATGCAAGTTTGCTTTGGAGAATCCAATCAGGCGCTCCATATACTCCTGTTACACCTGATCCTGACAGCAATGTTCAGCTAGAAACAAATTCGGACAGACTGCCCTGGACAAATTCAGCAGACTTGAGAGTCAGCAAATCCTTCAACCTCTTTGGAGATACACAATTCAGTATCTTCGTTAATATATCAAATTTATTTAATACGTTAAATATCAATTATGTAGACGCAAAAACTGGCGAAACACAGGATAAGGGAACCCTCACCTATTGGGATACCTATGACTTGAACCACGACGGTAGAATTGAAAGAGAAGATGGTGAAGATGTCGATGGTGCTGCAATCTACCTTGCAGGTCTGTCTAATCCCAATATTTATTCTATAGGTCGCAGAATTTCCTTAGGCGTTAAATTTGAATGGTAAAATTTAAGGAGGATATACAAGTGTATACCAATAAGAAACTCAGAATTCTATTCTTGGCATTATTGTTAGTTGGCATGTTTGTCGGCAATCTTTGTGCACAGGAAGCAGTGACAGCTGAAGATACAACAGCTATAGTTGAAGAAGAAATAGTTGTGGTTGAAGAAACAGCACAAGCCGGGGGCATCGAAGCCTTTGCGCGAAAAATTATTGGAAGCGGCTTAGTTGACCTTTTTATTAAGGGCGGATGGGTTATGTACCCTATGCTCATTTTGGTTATCTGGGCATTAGCCACTTCAATTTGGAAGATCATTTCCCTTCGCTATGCAAAAATTTCTGTTCACGATTTCTTAGAGAAGCTTCTCCCCTTAGTGAAAGAAAAGAAATTCGATGAAGCAATAGAACTTTGTGCAAAAACCCGCGGTCCTGTAGCCAGCGTTCTTCATGCTGGGTTACTCAAAGCAGACAAGGGTTCCGAAGAAGTGGAAAAAGCAGTCGAACATGCTGCAATCCTCGAAATGTCTTTCCTTGAAAAGGGACTTATCGCTCTTGCCACGACCATCAACCTCGCACCCATGCTTGGTTTCTTGGGAACAGTTGTCGGTATGATCCAGGCGTTTGAAGCTATCGCAGCCGCAGGTGAGGTTGAACCTACTATTGTAGCGAGCGGTATCTCAGTTGCTTTGATCACTACGGCTTCAGGTTTGGCTGTTGCTATCCCGATTCAGTTATTCAACAACTTCTTTGTTTCAATTATTGATGGTCTGATAATAGATATGCAGACCGGTTCGGAAAAACTGACCGAAACATTATCAGAAGTTAAATAACAATGTACAAAATTGAGTTAACATGAATATCTTAAAATCAAAAAAACCTCGTCTCAATCCTAAGATTCCGACGTCATCAATGGCTGATGTAGCGTTTCTATTGCTTGTCTTTTTCCTGGTTACCACAAAATTTGATGTGAAAGAAGGACTTGGTCTCGTACTTCCTCCGCACACCGAATCAGGGGGTCAAAAGGTAAAGATCAAGCAGGAAAATCTGACAAAGATCAAGGTGAACAGAAGAGGAGATATTGCTGTGAATGATGAGATTGTAACTCCTGTGGAACTTGAACGTATCGTAAATGAGAAAATCACAGAGAATCCTAAAATGGTATTTGTGCTTGAAGCTGACAGAAGAGCAAAATACGAAATGATGGTACGCGCACTTGATAGATTGCTCGCTGCCGGCGCACAAACCGTTTCACTTTCTACCAGATAAGAGGCACTATGGCAAAAATAGTAAGAAAAACAAAAGTCGATTCTGAAATACCTAATGCTTCAATGTCCGATATCGCTTTCCTGCTGCTGATATTTTTTATGGTTTCCACGACCTTTGTAAAAGAGAAAGGTCTGAAAGTCGATCTTCCGCGCGCGGAAACCATTCAGAAGATCAACAGACGAAATGCAGCCACTATTTATGTCAGCCGTTCAGGTCTTATATCTGTTGATGATTTTGCAACACAGGTCGATCAGATCCAATTCGTGATGCAGAATAAAATTGCAGAGAATCCAGCACTGATCACAAGTTTTCGAACTGACAAAGATACTGAATACGGCATAATGGTAGATGTGATGAACGAACTCAAAAGAGCAAATGCTTTAAGAATATCCTTTGAAGCGCGGAAATTTAGGTAACGTAACATAAATTAAAGGTTCTATATTATGCAAAAGAAATCTGTTAATGCTCAGTATGATTGGAAAGATGTAGCGAGTTCTTTTTATGAGAAATCATTATCGCTCGCACTTCTTTTGCTGCTTTTCACTTTCATGGTGTTTCCGAAGATCGAAGTGAAGCCCTATCAGCATACAGCAAAAGAAATCCAAACCATTGAGATACCACCTGAAGTTCGCCAGAAATTCAAACCTCCTGAAGAAGTAAGACCCATTATTCCTATAACAGTTGAAGAAAGCGATATGGATGATGACGAAGAGATTGAAGAAATCGAAACAATCGGTTCCACCACTCTTGACCTTACCAAACCACCCCCTGTTTCCAGAGAAGGTACTACTCCTACATTCGTTATTCACGAAGAAGAACCTATTCCTATGAAACAAAATGAACCGGAATATCCACAATTTGCACGAAACGCTGGTATTGAAGGTAAGGTGACTGTCCGTGCAGAAGTCTTCGAAGATGGTTCTGTTGGAGCTATTGAAATCGTTAAAAGCTTACAATCCGGTCTCGGTGGTCTCGACGAAGCTGCAATGGTTGCAGTCAAAAAATGGAAATTCATACCTGCAAAGAATCAGGGTAAACCCGTGGCTGTTTGGGTAAGTTTTGATATTGAATTCAAATTATAAATAAATAATCATGAAAAATAAAATTTTAATGAAGAAAGTAGGAGGTAATATGCGCTCTAAAATTGGTTTCCTACCTGTTTTTCTGGTAGTGCTCCTCATGCTGATGCTCTCAAGTACTTATCTTTTGGGTCGATCAGTAAATGGCGGCTCTGGCGCAAACAAAAGACTTGATATCGTTCACTATCACAACGTCGGAAACATATGGTTGCGAATAAGTAACTATGGTTTCTTTGGATCAGGAGATGACGCTAACCCGCAATGGCCCTCCCTGGAATATCCGGGAGGATCGGGTATTGACTATCTTTACCAGGGCGCTTTGTGGTTCGGTGCCTGTAAACAACGTAGAAATGACTTCGGGCAGATGCTTTATTGGCAAGAGCCCCCACCACATGACCATAACAGTGAAACGGGTATAAATCCCATGGGGTATGGAAGGGTAATTGATACATTAGCATCCGTGGGATTTGATGGTGATGATGACATGATGGAATTTCTTCCAGCTTATAATCAGTTAGAAGAAAATACTCTTGGTGCTTTGTATGATGCATACAATCTCAAGGACGGTGTATTGGAATCATCTATTAGAGAACAAAACCAAGGTATTGATGACGATGGCGATGGAAGGATTGATGAAGATCCTGCCGGTTTTGCTTTCCCCTATAGAAATACTGTACCCTCACAGTTCAGCACCTTTCTACCTGGCTATAATGAATTCAGAGGAATTGTTGATAGTACGCAATGTGATCCAAACGAAATCTTAGCTAATAGTGATATTTGGTTTCCCCTTGGATTCATAAAATTGGGATATATTGATCCCGACAGTACATATAACTTTGCTCAACCACAGGACGATGATGCGGACGGTTTGCGCGATGAAGACGGTTACCCCATCTCTGAGCAGGACTATCTTGGCTATTACTATGATTATAGTCCTTTTAATACTCCCGGAGAACGTGTATGGGGTACTCATTGGACAGCTCAAAATCATACACCTCTTAATGTTCGTGTCCGTCAGGTAAGTTTTCAGTGGAGTTATGAATATATAAAAAACTTGGTCTATGTCGAGTTTGACATCACTAATATGAATCCAGTTGATACACTTTTCGACTGCACTATGGGTATATATATGGATAGCGATGTTGGTCCCCAGTCTTGGTCAGCACAATCTAGAGCTAACGATGACATAAGCAGTTATGTTCCAGGTCCGGGTTATGAGTTTGCCTACACCTATGATGCTGATAAGGACGGTGGACTAACAACAGGATACGTAGGTTCAAGAGTGTGTTCACCAGACCCCGACCAATTAGACTTTGCATGTTGGACATGGGGGGTTGGTGACGGTCCCCGTGATGGAGATACAGCCAAAGATAGAAATGAAAGATATTGGTTGATGACACATAATGAAGATCCTTTCGATTCAAAGTTCACATCTCTCAGGGATGATCCACACGCACAAGAGGATGATCCTATAGATACTCGATATCTATTCGCATTCTACGGTAACCAGGATGGATTTGCTAACCCTGCTGATTCATCAAATTGGAATCTTTTACCCGGTGAAACCATGAAAATCGTCATTGCAGTCTTTCCTGGAGACGATGTGGAAGAACTTAAAAGAACTGCGGTATGGTCCAAAACACTCTATGGAGAAGCTCAAACTCTTACAACAGTGATCGAGCCTGATACCTTTAGACACTATGAGGCACCTGGTCCACCAGATATTCCCAGTATGACACTAGCTCAATCTTTAAACGGTGATACTATATTTGTTTACTGGGATAACAGATCTGAATTTACAGTTGATAGAATGACACTTACAAGAGAATTCGTCGGCTGGCAGGATGATATAACCTTCCTCGATAGCAATGTGCTTAAATATAACGAACAATTAGCTCATTATGGCTATTTCCCTGAAGAATACAGTCCAGACGTTTGGATAGAAAAATACGGTGTTAATGTAAATGCTAAGGTAAATCCATGGACTGCATATCGATTACGACATGATTTCCAAGGGTATTCACTTTGGAAAGCATCAAATTCCGGTGAACAAGATGCGTATATGAGAATCACTCGTTGTGATAAGATCGATACACCCCAGGATATAAGGGATTATAATGTATGTATGGGTTTAGAAGATCCAAACATGGACGTTTATTATGGTGGTCAGTTAGGTATTAACAATGGAATCCCAATGAAATATCTTGTTAGTTCTGATCCAGCAGAAAACATTATCTATACTGCGGATAGTACTGTATACTGGACGGACTATTATCAGCTTGATTCCCTCTATTCTTTTGTGAATATTATCACAGGAGAAGAAGTACATGGAATTCCCCTTTATAATATTCTAGACAGCGCTGATGTGGTTCCACCTTATGCTCCTAGTCCTGCTCACCCCATACTTACAGAAAGTGAAAAGCAGGCAAATGCTCTTCTATTAAAAAATCCCGCAATTGATGATGCTCTTTATCTCGATCTCTATAATGATCAATTAATCCCATTCCCCGGTCATTTTGGACAGTCACATCCGGAAGGATTACTTGAGCTGAAAAAGAACAGGCTTTCCCGCAGGTATTATATCAGTGAAATACTCTATCCTGAAAAGGGTGTTGAAAACTACTTTGCCGTGACCTCCTTTGACAGAGGTATTCCTTCACAAAGTCTTCAAGCTCTTGAATCAGGGAAAGATGGAAATCGAATAACTGTCTTTGGCGGTCCATCTGCTGCCACAAATCTCGATGATATCTATGTCGTACCAAATCCATACCTCGGACAAAGTAAATTCGACGGGAGACGCGACAAAGATGAGAACGGTGACAGAAGTAAACGTATCTGGTTTGTAAATCTACCTCAGAAATGTACTATTAAGATATTTACTCTTGCTGGTGACCTCGTTGATGAGATCGAACATGACGGCGTATCCACTGTTGACGTTATCAATCCTAGTAAAGCAACTCATACCGGTATTGCTCCAAGTGGAACGGAACCCTGGGATCTCCTCTCGAAACATGATCAGATCATTGCGAGTGGAGTGTACTTATATTCTGTTAAAGATCATGCGACTGGTGATGTTAAAGTCGATAAACTTGTTTTAATTAAATAAAGGTGGTTAACATGAAAAGGATAATTTTTGTAATATTGGCCCTTTTACTTATACCAACCTTGGTTCAAGCTGATATTTTTGCTAAAGTCGGTACTACTGGCCTTCAGTTCCTCAAAATCGGTGTTGATGCTCGCGCTATCGGAATGGGAGAAGCATATACAGCATATACAAAAGGTGCTTCCTCAACCTACTGGAATGTTGCCGGTCTCGCATATACAAATGGTACTGAACTATTTGTAAACCACACTCGTTATGTTGCGGATATAAATTATGATTATTTGACCTTTGCATTTCCGACTTCTCTCGGAGTGTTCGGAATCAATGGTTCAATATTATATATGGACTGGATGGACGTGACGACTGATGATGAATTCGGACCCAATGGAGAACAGTTCACCTGCAGTGATATGATGGCTGGACTTTCTTACGCAACCATGCTTACTGACAAATTCTCAATCGGTATCTCGTTCAAATATCTCAGAGAAAATCTTGATGAATATGATGTGAATGGTTGGAGTGTTGACCTTGGTTCTCTCTACAATACCGGCTGGAAAGATCTTACGATCGGTATGAGCTTACGAAACTTTGGTCCCGAGATGAAGTACACATTGGATAATGACGAAGACGGTCTTATTGATGAAGATCCTTATGATCTGCTTGATAATGATGCTGACGGACTTGTTGATGAAGACAGAGAAGAACTCTCCTTTGCGCTTCCTATGAATTTCTCTCTTGGCATTGCAATGAATATTCTCGAAACCAAGATGCAGGCAATTAACGCAGTATTCCAGGTTGATAACTGTGTTGACCGACTCGAAACGTATAATGCCGGGCTTGAATACAGAGTCGGAACCTTCTTCCTTCGCGGTGGATTTCAATTTAATCTCGATGCTCAAACAGCGTCGTTTGGACTTGGCTGGAAACTTCCTACTTCCTTTGCTATTATGGATATTGATGCTGCATATACTCCTTTTAAAGACTTAGAAGAAAAGATGGATGGTAAATTTCTTACCGGACTAATACGTCTATCTGTAAAAATGAAATTTTAATTTAACTGAAGAAACATGAAAGATATTTTAATTGATAGGCCGAATTTCCTTTACATTTTGTTTAGGAATTTCCATATTATGTTAACTTCATTATTAATAATAAAATAATAACAAAATCCATTCTATGGAGGATTACATGAAAAAAACTTTAATTATTGTAATTATTGCAATATTTTGTTTAAACATTGCATTAATTGCTGACTTGCAAAAACCGCTTCATGACCCTAATAAAACAACTCATGAAGCTACTCTACCTGAAGGTAAAAATTATTCAGGACAACTTACACGTGACAATACAAATCCAGGACCACCTGTATGGGAATTCACACATTATCCTGAAGTAGTGGGACCAATTAATTACTATGACTATATGCCCGGCAGTTATTGTAGTCATCCGCTGATGAAACAAAAAGGTAATATTATTCCCTTTTCTGGAGAGCCTTACGGCTATGGAGTATATCTGGTATATCACGGAAGAGCAGGCACAGATCCAGATATAAACAGAAGAATTTATTATGGGTATGTAGATTCTCTTGGAGCTATTTCTTATGCAACTGTCACTGCAACTGATGAATGGCAAGGTTATCCGGGAATGTCCATACATCCTGCGTCTGGAAGTTGTCTTGCAAGCTGGCATGTAGAACACTCAGGTCATTACGTAACGTCTATGGTTTATGACGACATTCAACTTTTAGGAGTACCAGGATTCTGGAAAACTCCTATTTACTTTGAACCCCCTGCTGATACTTTGCTTTATCTTTGGCCTTATGTGTTTGTGGGTCCTTCACCAACTTATGATACTGATGGAACAGTGAGAATATATCATGTCTCTCATGCAGATAATGATAACACAATAGAAGATGTTTTGTTTAGATACATGGATGTTCCTGATGAATATCATGTTTATGGTGATCTTGAACAATTACTCGTATTAGGCAATTGGTCATCGCCAATAAGATTATTCAATGATTGGCATGTAGGACCTCCAATTTGGCCTTCTAATGCCGCAAGTCGCCCCTATGACTCATTTGCTGTTGACTGGAATAATCCAGGACATGTCTCATTTATGGGTTATGCAGCTTTTCATGCAGTCGATACTTTGACGAATGTCCCTTCCTATGTCGAACCGGGTCCATATGTCTGGGAATCTTTTGATGGTGGAGAAACATGGGATACTAATAATTTCCATAATTGTCCTATCATGGTTAATGAAAGTACAACAGAAAGATTAAACAGATACGCTTTCTATAAAGTTGAAAATACTGCTGGATTTACTTATACTGACTCTCTTGGTCAACAATATAATCCCGATTCCTTAAATGCATATCCATTATTTCCTGGATCATTGGGCAGTGGTCATCGTTCTGTGATGTATGACTATGAAGGTAACATTCGTTTGCCAATGCAATTACAGTATGTAGCTTTTGAGTATGAAGACGGATTGCCATATACGGCTTGGTCACCTTCAGAATATATTTGGTTATTCCAAGTAGAAGTAGTTTTTAAAAACGATGGCACTTGGGAAATTAATCATGTGCCCAAAATGCCTGGTAATGCTTCCGGATATAGTGTTCCATGGACCGTTGCCGGAGCTGACACTACTTGGTACCCATCACTTAGTATGGCTTATTCAAATTTGGCAGACTTAGGTTTCCATGAAAACCTTCAAAATCAAGCAGTTTCCAGGAATTCTGACCGGATGATACAGATATGGGCAGATGGAACAAAACTACTGAAAGCTGAACATCCAGATGCAAATTATCCAACACCAGTTGACATGAATTATCTTAATCAACCAATTATTCATATTTCAGCTAGAGGTGGATTGATTGGAGATGGTAATACTTGGAGTGATCCAATTGAATTTTCAGATATTTATACCGATCCATTTGGAGATCAAATTACTGTCTATCCCTATGTTGCCCCCTATATTCATGACTTAGGAGATGGATGGGGTGAAATATACATATTGTACTTCGATGATAATGATTATGGCAGCTCGATTCAGGGTATAGGTCCAGTTACCGGTGGTTATATGATGTACACTGCGATTAAAATTTATTTTGGTCCACCCGAATCAGTAGATCCAGGGCAATCAAATCCAATCTCTTTAATCAATTATCCCAATCCTTTTACTACTTCAACAACAATTTCTTTCTCCCTCTCCAAACCAGTTGTAGATGCTTCTGTAAATATATACAATATAAGGGGACAATTAGTAAAGACTCTTGAACTTAATTCAACTGAAAATCCTACTATCCGTCAAGCAAATTGGGATGGAAAAGATTCAGTCGGGCGTGATGTTGCCAACGGAATCTATTTCTATAAAGTGAATGTCGATGATTCAGAATATATCCATAAGATGATACTTGCTCGATAACACACAAAAATTTCTAATATACTAAAGCCTGTTCAAATGTGAACGGGCTTTTTTCACTCTTTATTTGACAAAAATTTGATTAAAATTAAATGAATTATAAAAATAATTATCAGGAGGATACAATGTTAAGAAAGAGTGTTTTATTTATTGCTGTTCTCGTACTCTTCATATCGTGTGGAGGACCCACCAAACAGGTGTCCCGAGTTGGCGTTGATACAACAACCGATCTAAGTGGTAGATGGAATGATACAGATGCACGACAAGTTTCTGAGACTATTGTTGAAGATGTGTTGGATGCAAACTGGCTGTACAACTGGATGGGCGATAATGACGAAAAACCAATCGTGATCGTTGGAACAATCGGGAACAAAACAAGCGAGCATATCAATACAGAGACTTTCGCCACAGACATAGAAAGAGAGCTTGTTAATTCGGGTAAAGTCCGATTTGTCGCTGCCAAAGCACAGCGGGACGAAATCCGGAATGAACGTCTCGATCAGCAAAGCCAGGCATCAGAAGAAACTGCCAAGAGATTAGCCCAGGAACTCGGTGCTGACTTCATGCTGCAGGGAACCCTCTCTTCTATCGAAGATGCTGTAGACGGGAAAAAAGTGGTGTATTACCAGGCAGACATGAATCTTGTAAATCTTGAATCGAGCGAGATCGTATGGATGGGATCAAAGAAAATCAAAAAAATGGTCGAGCAATCAAAACTTAAATGGTAGTAACAATGAAAAAAATATTAGTTTCAATCATTATCGCATCATTTCTTATCGGAACTTTTATGGGGTGCTCGAGTATGCGCACATCAAAAGGACAATATGTCGGAGTTGCGGAAAAACTTAAGCAACAGGATTATGACGCATGCCTTGAACAGATCGAGGAATCGAAAGATAAATTCTATAAGGAAAAGGAAAAAGTTCTGTTCTACCTCGATATGGGAATGCTCTATCATTACGATGGTAATTATGAAAAGAGCAACGAATACCTGACTGAAGCCGAGTATGCAATCGAAGATATCTACACAAAAAGCGTCGGTAAAGCTGCAACTTCCATGCTGTTAAATGACAATGCCCTGGATTATTTCGGCGAAGACTATGAAGACATTTATTTGAACGTTTTCAAGGCGCTTAATTACCTGCATATGAACAAGTTCGATGATGCTTTTGTAGAGATAAGAAGGGTGAACAATAAGCTCAATATTCTCGAGGACAAATATGCGGAGATCGCCAAGCAATATAACGAATCCAAGGATAAGAAAAAAGAATTCAAGATAGGCGATAATAAGTTCCAAAATTCCGCACTTGCTCGCTATCTCAGTATGCTTATGTATAAGGCTGATGGTAAGATTGATGATGCGAGACTTGACATGGCGGAAATCGAAGAAGCTTTTGAAATGCAACCGATAGTCTATGACTTTTCACAACCAAAGCTCGATAACTATCTCGATCGCACTGATAAAGCACAGCTCTATTTTCTTACATTTGTTGGAAATTCACCAGAGAAAAAGGCAAACACTCTCTGGATCCATACCGAGAAAGACATGCTCATAATCGCCACTTCTGAGGAAGTCCCCGGCGAGAATAAAAACACAAATCCTAAGAAAGAAGCAGAAGAGTTGGGAAAGGCAACAAAAAATTTCTTTGATGCAGTAGTTGACATTGTACCTTCGAAAAAAGAAGAATCAAGTTCATCGTCTTCAGGTACAACAAAGCAAAAGGAACAAACTAGCTCAACATCTTCTGGAACAACAAAAAAGGAAGAAGTTCAGGAAGAACCAAAACAGGAGCTTGCAACACTCGATATCATTGAATGGGAGGGTATGGAAGCCGGTTATCATTTTAAATTTCCCCTTCCCTACATGGAAAAACTCGGCACTGATATCAGCCGGATTGAAGTCATGATAGATGAAAAGCAGATGTATAAATTGTACCCATTGGAAAGTCTCGAGAATGCGGCATTTGTCACGTATAAGATCAAGGAACCTCTTATCTATCTTAAGACGATAACAAGAACAGTCGTAAAAGGGTTGCTTGCAGAGCAGGGAAAACAGGAAATGGTCAATCAGGTGGGTGATAATCTTTTTGGGAAACTCGCTATGATCGCTACAGATGTTGCGGTGGATGCAACAGAAAATGCTGACCTGCGTATCTCCCGCTTCTTCCCCTCAATGGCTTATATCGGTAATGTGCCCATAGAACCGGGCACTCACAGTATCAGGATCAACTACTTTGATACAAAGAATAAGCTTGTCTTTTCTGATTTTGTTGAACAGAAACAGGTCAGTGAAGATGGACTTAATTTAATCGAATCATATTACTTAGATTAGGAACAATCATGAAAAAATTTATTATATTATTCGTCGTGATTTTTATGTCTTGTGCCCCTTCAATGGTTACTGCCAAAAAGAATAAAGCGCCCGATTGGATCATGAATCCGCAATCAAAATATAAAGATGCATATTACCTCTCTGCTGTTGGCTCGGGTGACACAAAAAAATCTGCGGAAAAGGATGCGTATTCAAATCTTTCAAAAATATTTCAAGCAGATATCAAATCGGATGAAACGCTCACGCAAAAATTCGAAGAAACAACTGTAGGAGATAAGACCTCTCTGACTGCAGAAGAAAAAATGAGAAATCTCACTCAAATACAGAGTGACCAGACACTGAAAAATGTGAAGATCGGTGATTCTTATTTTGATCCGAACAGCGGTGAGTATTATGTCATTGCTTATCTCAACAGGAGTGAAACCGAAGATATCTATCACAACGAGATCATGCAAAATACTCAGAAGATAGATCAATACTACTCTCAATATAATGCCGGCACATTCAAACTCGACAAACTTAAATATCTCAGCGATGCAATTGATCTTGCTGAACAGAATGAGATTTTAAATGCGCAGCTTCGAATTATTTCTCCTTCACATGCCGGTTTAGAGTTAAAACACCCCCTTGAGAAACTTGTGGCAGAAAGAAACACTTTTGCAAAAACAATTCATGTGATTGTGATAGGTTCGGGTGAGTATAAAGATTATCTTGAAGATTATCTCAAAGAAGTTTTCAATAACCTTGGTTTTATGGTATATGCCATTGCGGCAGATGCAGATTATATTGATTTTCGGATAGAAAGCTCTTTATCAATATCCCAGATCGATCTCGACCGGGATGAAGAGTTTGTTCGCTGGGAACTTTCTATCACAATCATTGATAAGATCAGTAATGCTGAAGCCGTATTGTATACAAAGAGTGATCGTGAAGGTCATCTTAATTTAATAGAGGCACAGAATCGTGCACTTCGCACTGTGAAAACAACAATCCAGAAAGATTTCTTTAAGTTCTTTGCCAATAAGTACTTATCATAATTCTTTTCATATAAAAAAGAAGGCGAAATTGTCATTGATTTCGCCTTTTTATTTACTATAGTTTATTTAATTAATTATGAGCAACACCCACTTCGTCAAAAATTATGGACAATATTTCTCTCGTCTGATTAACGTCAAAATAGAAAAATGGGAATCCAAATGTATATACAGTCCCTGTTACTCCAGGGTCCCTTGTATATACTGCTGCAATTGGCAGATCATTATAAGGATCTGGATCAGGGAAATATGGTCCGGAAACACTTGTGAATATAACATCTGCATCATCTATATTTAAATATGTTATACTACCAATTGCTTCTAAGGGAGTTGTTATCCAATACTGTGGGAATGGATTGACCAAAGTAGATACTACATTAAAAGAATCTAGTTCTATACCCGAAAAATCACCGGTACCTGTTGCACCACCTAATGGCGAATTGTTCACACTCGGGAACGCATTCCAGAAAAAATCAGTCGTATTTGAACCAGAGAGGGTATCGGCGAGGCCAGCATAGTTCTCCAAAAAATCTGGTTTTGAATACACAGGATCAGTAATTCCATAACATCCTGTGAAAAGTAAACTACCACCATTTCTTACAAAATAAGTTAAGACATCAGAATTATTTACGAGGTGGACCTTACCTTGTGATGAGGGGTATTTTTGTCGGGGATTATTTGAATGCCATAAGATAAACTTAAATTGTTGAATATCAAACGGGGAAATATAGGGGGCTACAATTTCTTGCTCTCCCCTGAAAGTCATATTTTTATTAAAACAGTTAACGAAACTGTCATCTTCCAAATCAAAAATAGTATAATTTGTTGAATCAATAATCGGATCTATTAACTTTCTATAATACTTATCAACAGAGTCTTCTTTTGCAAAAGTTATCTCGTTTAGAGCACAAAATGTATCATCAATTAACAGTAAGCCCGTTTTCTCTTCTGGATCAATCAAATCAATAAACTTAAATATAAATTCTTCAGGGGTGGGATCAACTGCACTTTGAGTATCGACAGATCTCACTTTGAAAACGTGTTCTCCTGAAGATAATCCAAACAATTTACAGGACTGATCTTCATTAATAGGTATTCTTCTCCAATTTTCACCTGTATTGCCATCAGTAAATATTTCTCCAATAGGGGAAAGAGATGTGATGTCGCCATCTAGCTGTATATCCATATATTCGATATCACAATAATATTTTTCATACTTATTTTGATTTGGATCATACGAGTAAGTTTGGTTTGCCAAACCGGTTGTTTGCTTATCCTGCATATATTGACGTTCACCTAAATATCTCCACTTCATATACACTTCCATATTGCTTGAATAAAAAGCACAGGCTTCATTATTAAGATTAACGTAGAATCGATCTGCAAAATGCTTTTCACCGAGGACTATTCGGCTTGGCACATCATCCTGACCCGAAGACAAATAATTAATATAGCTATTATCCCCAAGTACATAGATATGAGGCGTAATATCTAGGTCAGAACTACCAAATAGCGTCCTAGAATAATTACTTGGCCAATCATAAGTTGAGCTAATAAAGGGACATGTTTCAGGGGTAAAATAATCTCTAACAAAGAACACAAGGCTTGCTGAATCAGGATCAACAATTCCCGCTTTATCAACAGCTTTAACAACTATCTGTGTAAGTTCAAAAGTGCCATCTGCGAATTTCTGATTTACCCTAAGTTCAGGTCGGTCAGGACCATCATCATATTCTTTTCTTAATTCTAGAGAAGCTGGATCTGAAAAACCTTTTGTTGAATACCAGTCAGTAGCAGAAACCAATGTGTCAATTCCAGAAGCAGGAATATCGAGTGTATCTGTCCCTAAAGTTCTATAGTATTTTAAACGATATTTGAAATAAGCTGCTTCAGAACCATACCCAAACGGATCAGAATCATTGATAACTGTAAAAATAAAATTCAATGATGTTCCAACACGTACTGTATCTAATTTACCTTGTGAAGTTGAAATACTAGTGTTTGGCACATCTGACCAACTGCAGAAATAACGTATAGCTGCTTCTGATTCTTCGCCGTAATTATCCTTGCATTTTACTTCAAACTTGCCGAAATTTTTTCGATAATCAGCAGTATCCTTCGCGGTAAAATACACTTGAGTTTTGGGGAATCTTTCTTTAAGGGGTGTCCAGATGCCATACTCACCATTCGGCTGAAGGTGTAGTACCCACCCATCTTCGCTTACATTCACCCCATAGGTTTGATCATATTGCCAATTTTCACTTAAACTATCCCAGGTTCCTATTCTGTAGGCGAATGATTTCACGACACCATCAACATCCCACGCTCTCCAAAATATTTCTTGATAAAAAATCGAATCGTAAATGGCAGGATCAATAAGATTGCCAATCACGTGTGACATAGCAGAATCAGTGAGCACAGTATCAGGGCGAGCAATACCACTATAATCCGAGATTTCAACATAAGGAGCTACATTAGGATTTAATGTACCTTTTCGTCCGCAGCTTAGAACAGTTAAGACTGCAACTAACAATAAAATTACCAAAATTAAAAGAGACCTATTCTTTAACATCTATAAACCTCCCGTCTTTGAACAAAGATTCTTTAGTTAATATTTATAAGTCAATAAAAAATTGCGTTTTTGAAATATTTTTCATATTCGTATTTTTCCAAGTCAAACCTGACTCGCTTCAACGACATTCTTCAGCAGAGAAGCTGTTGTGATCGTGCCTATGCCTCCGGGGACAGGAGTGATCGCCTGAACAGTCGAAAATACGTCTTGATAAAACACATCGCCTACATAGATATTCGTTTTTGCATCAGTATCATAAATTTCATTAATACCGACATCAACCACGATTGATTTACGAGAAATATATGTGTGATCTATAAATCTTGGTTTTCCAATTGCGACGATAAGGATATCCGCATCTTTGGATATGTCCTGAAGATTTTTAGATCGGGAGTGACATACGGTCACTGTGGCGTTTGCACCGTCTTTTTTCTGCACGAGAAGATTAAACAAGGGAAGTCCAACAATTGGACTTCGCCCGATGATGACGACTCGTGCTCCGTCCGTAGAAATTTTATAAAAATGAAGCAACTCCATCACAGCAGAAGGGGTACAGGGTATAAAGCATTTCTGCCCTAAGATCAGTTTGCCGGCATTGATTGGATGGAGTCCATCGATATCCTTGTTCGGATCAATCTCAAGGACGATCTTGTTTTGGTCGAATTGCCTGGGTAGCGGCATTTGCAGCATGATGCCGTGAATCTTTGGATCTTTAATCGCTTTCTGTATTCCATCTATAAGTTCTTCTTGAGGTGCAAGATCTTCGTAGCTTATGAGATCAGCGAGCACTCCGATTTTCTGAGCTCTTCTCTGAATATTCTGAACATAATATTCTGATGCAGGATCGTTTCCTACTTTGAATACACAGAATCGGGGGATTATTCCCTTATCGTAGAGGAGAGCTACTTCTTCTTTAAGTTCTTGATAAATAGCTTTTGCAACCGGCTTCCCGTCTAATATTTTTTCCATATCTCTTCTTTATTCAACAACATAACTTTTCCGTATTCGTTGAATATCTAAAGCTGTACCTTTTTCGTCAACTGAAATTACCACTCCATTGAGCATCAAATTTTCTTTTGCCGGATTGAACCTGTTTGGAATTTGAGTGAGAAACCTTTCAATCCCGTCTTCTTTTCGAAGCCCTATTACAGAATCATGAGGTCCGGTCATCCCTGCATCAGTAATATATGCTGTTCCCTGTGGAAGAATTCTCTCATCTGCAGTCTGGACATGAGTATGGGAGCCGATCAATGCTGCAATTCTCCCGTCAAGGTGCCATGCCAATGCCTGTTTTTCTGCAGTAGCCTCAGCATGAAAATCAACTACAATGATGGGATGCTCTGGCATAAGTTTTTCCAGATACGTATCCATTATTCGGAAAGGGCAGTCCACTGTTACAGTAAAAACCCTTCCCATCAAACAGAGCACTACAATTTTCTTTCCGTGAATTTCGATTTCATAGATATCGTTACCCGGCACTTCAGGCGGATAATTAATAGGCTTCAAGATACGTTCTTCTTTTGCGAGATGTGCGATTATTTCTTTCTTATCCCACAAATGATTTCCTGAAGTGAGGACATCAATCCCCGCTTCGAACATATCATTTGCCGTATCAGGAGTCATTCCAAGTCCACCTGCAAGATTTTCTCCGTTTGCAATCGTCAGATCAATTGAAAATTCTTCCTTCAAACCAGGAAGTAGTTCTTTGACAGTTCTCCTGCCGGGTTTTCCAAAGATATCACCAATGTATAATATTCTTATCATTATTTTGCCAGCACGGTTTTACGTACCTCTCGAATAACAGTAACTTTTATCTGTCCGGGGTACTGCATTTCATTCTCGATCTTCTTCGCCACATCAGATGCAAGCAATTCTGCCTGTGCGTCATCAATAGTATTATGTTCGACCATAATGCGGATTTCCCTGCCAGCTTGAATTGCGAAACATTTATGAACTCCCTCAAAGGAATAGGCAATTTCTTCCAATTTTTCTAATCGCTTGAGATATGATTCAAGTGTTTCCCTTCTTGCGCCAGGTCTTGCACCGGAGATGGCATCGGCAACCTGAACAAGTATTGCATAAACCGATTCAAATTCTACTTCTTCGTGATGCGCCTCAATTGCATTTACTATTATAGGCGGCATTCCATTTCTTCTTGCAATGTCAGCCCCGATCGCCGCATGAGAGCCATCGATTTCATGGTCAACTGCTTTACCGATATCATGCAGAAGTCCCATTTTTCTGGCAAGCGGCTGGTCCAAACCCAACTCCGCTGCAAGCATACCACATATCCATGCGCTTTCAATGCTGTGTTTGAGCATATTTTGCCCGTAACTTGTCCTGTATTTCAATCGTCCGATTATATTCTTAAGATTGTCCGGCAGATCATGAATTCCAAGGTCAAGGAGTGTTTTCCTTCCGGTCTCTTCAATTATCTTATTCACTTCTTTTTCTGTTTTTGCGAGCACATCTTCGATCCTACCCGGGTGAATTCTTCCATCTGAGATAAGTTTTTCAAGAGAGCGTTTTGCGATTTCTCTTCTCACCGGATCAAAACTGGAAATAATGACTGCTTCAGGCGTATCGTCAACTATGATCTCTACTCCCGAGCTGTTCTCAAATGTGCGAATATTACGTCCTTCTCTCCCGATGATCCTGCCCTTCATTTCTTCTGAGGGTAGATCGACAACAGAGACAGTTGACTCAGTCACATAATCAACAGCAGTCCTTTGAACGGCATTTGCAACAATCTTTATAGATTCTGTTTCAGCTTCAGCATTTGCTTTATCAATGATGGATTTTCTGAGTTTTGCCGCATCGATACGTGCTTCGTTTTCATAATTTTTAAGAAGCATTTCGATTGCCTGTTCTTTATTAAGATTGGCAATCTCCATCAGTTTTCTTGTTTCTTTTTCGAGTATATCTTTTAATTTTGCTTCATCATCATCGAGTTTTGTTTGTTTATTTTGAAGATGCCGTTCCCTGTCTGAAATGGACTGCTCTCTTCTATCGAGCTTGCTCAGCCGATCATCAATATTGCTTATTCTCTGATTGTAATTACCTTCAATTTTCCGGAGTTCTTTCTTCCTTTCCTCTATCTCCTTTTCTAAGTTCGCTTTTCTTTTGTACCAATCCTCTTTTGCTTCAATTTCAGCTTCTTTTTTGATTACTTTGGCTTCAAGTTTTGCGTCTTCTTTAATCTTTTTTGATTCTAAATGTGCTTGTTTGATCTTTTTGCTTGTGAGTAATCTGAATGATAACCAGCCAACAAACACCCCTACCACGACACCAACTATTGGTAACAGTATATCTATCATCTTTATTCCTTTCCATAATGAGACCTGCCCTTGCCGTGTAACAACTAGTTTGAACTATTTTTTCAAATAATGGGGATTCTATATGTACTTTACGAGTCCTACTGTAATGTAGGCATTCACGCCATACACAATCGAACACCCTATAGTTCCTGTTTAGCACAAAACAAGATTGCAATCACGAACAGTGCAGGCCTACTGGAAAGAACGATAATTTATCAAAGCTTATAGAACAAAATCACTCTTCGTCCAAGGAATTCAATAACCCGGAAATTCTTTGCACAAATTTTTCTAATTTCTCTTGTTCCTTCTGTTTTCTGAACATTTCTTCGACTATATTGAGACCGCACAAAATTGCGAGATCGTAACGCTTCTGGGGATTATATTCCTCGGATAGTTCAACAAGTTTTTTATCTAAAAAATGAGCATACTTACGAATCTCGTCAGGATCAACATCACCTGCGATCGAATAAGTATCACCCAAAATGTCGACAGAAATATTATTCATATATTTAGAATCTAATCATCATTTCCAGCAGACGGCGTTTCCGATTCTCCAATTATACTATCAATTTCCTGTAGCATCGAATCTACTCTCGAATCAATTTCGCTCGCCTGTTCTGTAAATTTTTGTAATCGCTCTTCTTTTTGAGCAAGTGTATTCTGCAAATCTTGGTTCTGCTCTTTGTAGCGCTCCACAGCGTTCTGGAGTTCGCCTATTGTTTCTTGCGAATTCTCCGTATTGTAGAACATATCTTTATATTTATTATTGAGATTTTCGTTTTCTTTCAGGACCTGAATGTATTTATCCTGCAAAATTTTATATTTCGAAATAAGATTTCTAATCTTCTCTTCAATCAAATCAAGCACATGCGTATCCATCACTCCTGCCTCAATTCTATTTGATGTTCACGTGATAATTTACTGACAATATTGTCAAATAATTTATCCACATATTTATCTGTCAGGGTAGAAGTTTCGGATTGAAAAGTAATATTGAAAGCCAGACTTCTGCATCCCTGCTTTACCTGTCTACCTGTATACACATCGAACAACTGAACGTCCTTTATCATATTCGGATCGACTGATTTTATCAATTGCTCAATTGTTGTCACCTCTATTTCAGATGGTGATATTACCGCAATATCACGAAGCACCGGAGGATATTTTACGATCTCTTCAAAGCGGATTGCCTTTTCATTATATAAAAGGATAATGTTTGAAAGATCAATATCAAAAAGCATGACAGGAGCGTCGACATCAAATGAATGCAACACTTCATCCTTCATGATGCCGCACGAACCTATTTTCTTCTCGTCAAGAAAGATATCTGCTGCTGAATCTTTTTTATAATATGGTTGATTCGATACCTTGAATGCGATATTTCTCATAAAATGTATCTTAGAAAAAACTGATTCAACAACACCCTTCACATCATAAAATGAGGTTGCTCTCTGCTTCTCTTTCCAATAGAATTGCTCGAATTCTCCAACAATAACACCTGTCAGATAAGTGGGTTCTGCAAAAGTATCCTCACCTTCCTTGAGATAAACTCTATTCAATTCAAACAGCTTGAAATTCTCGCATTTATAAGAGAGATTCAGGGCAGCATTTCTCAGAAGATCCGGTATCAGGGTCGACCTCATAATTGAGAATTGTTCACCCATTGGATTGGCAAGCTCAACGAGTTTACGCCTGTAATCATCGTTTGAGATTTTTAATGCATCGAGATCATCGGGACTGGCAAAACTCATATTGTTTACTTCAAAAAAACCAAGTGAGATCAGATAATTCTTTGCAAGCCGGACAACTGTGCTTTTCTGTTTATTATCAATCTTGTTTATCCAGAAATGAGACTCTACCTTATTATATCCATAACAGCGCGCGAGTTCCTCGATAATATCTATCTCGCGTTCTATATCCGGGCGGAAAGTCGGGATCGTTACTTCGAAGCTATCTTGTGTTGTCTTTTTTGTGCTGAATTTAAAATTTTTGAGATAATTTTCTACTTCATCGGCGGACATCTTTGCGTTAAGGATACTATTTGCACGGGACACACGAAGCGGTAAAATCATAGGAATAATTTTATGAGGATAGCAATCCACAATTCCGCTCGATATTTCTCCGCCGCTGGTAAGCTGCATAAGTTGTGCAGCTCTGTCAATGACTTCAGTCAAACCATTCGGATCCATACCTCTTTCGAAACGGTATGAGGATTCTGTCTGCAATCCGTATTCAAGTGCAGATGCGCGAATATTCCTCGGATCAAAATATGCGCATTCGATAACAACATCTTTCGTAGTATCGTTTATTGAGCTATCAAGTCCTCCCATAATGCCGGCAAGTGCAAGAGGATGCTTCTTATCAGCAATAAGCAGATTGTCGGAATGAAGTGTGAGTTCTATATCATCGAGAAGCATCATTTTTTCTTTATCTTTTGCAGTTCGGACAACGATAGTTTTATCTTTTATCTTCGTGTAATCAAATGCATGCAGGGGATGACCATATTCGAGAAGCACATAATTTGTGACATCAACGATATTATTGATAGGACGAAGTCCTGATGAAATCAATTTTCTCTGCATCCATGCCGGTGAAGGTTGAACAGTAATTCCTTTTATCATTCGTGCACAATACCGGGGGCATTTCTCTGTATCTTCAATAATAACTGAAATCTCATCAGCCGTTTTCGTGTCAGATTCTTTAAAAGCAATTTCTGAGGGTTCATAGTCTGTATTGAGCATAACTGCAACTTCACGCGCTACTCCGATCATGCCGAGAAGGTCTGGTCTGTTCGGAGTTACTTCAACTTCAATGATATGATCATTCATCCCCATTGCATCTGCAAAAGGTGTGCCTGGCGCGATGTCCTGCTCGATT
>Ga0265596_1000457_pt1 | contig 24859 bp, 35 predicted proteins | sample saktaG_FD_190143 | JGI IMG/M metagenome (GOLD analysis project Ga0265596, IMG submission 190143) | Saline water microbial communities from Sakinaw Lake, British Columbia, Canada - sak_2013_06_06_60m | ecosystem: Environmental > Aquatic > Non-marine Saline and Alkaline > Saline ...
TAGAATGGAATTTTAGTCTGACAGAGTCGGCTGAAATTGATAAAATAATTCTAATTTTGAAAAAATTAGCTAACTTTCTATTGAGGTTTTATTTGGGATGTAGCCAAAAAGAAAGAAACATTTAAAAAACATACTTTATCAAAGAAAATATGGAATATGAATTTTTAACTGAGGAATTAGAATCAAGTGTAAATGGATTAAGATTTCTTAATCATCTTATTCATAGAGATCACAATCAGACTCCATTAGTAAAACCGATAGCACAATTAGAAAGTTTGTATTCTGATATGCTTGAATTTAACAGAGGTATCTCTGATTATAATTCTCGTGTAGAAAGAGCAAATACTTTGTGTATGGAAAGTCAATATGATCATCCAGATGTAGTATCTTGGTTAGAGGAGAGTAAAACATTACATGAACAAAAAAAAGGATTTGCAAAAAGATTTAGGGAAGTTACTGGAGATTGTTTTATTAGATGTCTTGAAGGGATTAGTATAGCTCCTTATGTATCTGAGTATAAGAAATTAGTTTCTTTAACTTTTAATATTGCAAGATATCTTAATCAAGAAGTTTCACATAATCTTCCAGAAAGTGGTGTAGTTCAAGCAGATGAAAGAGCATTTGCTCAAATGAGACAAAAGATTAAAGAGACTGGCAGATTCTGATAAATTCTTTCATGCACGAAGCAGGAGGTGGGGTTCTCTCTGAATAGTTCTTAAAATAACTAAGTGAAAATTCACAGAGTTTCTAATTCTCTGTAGTTAAAGTGAAAATTACTGGGGGAGAAGTTTATCTCTAAATAATTTAAAATACTAATCCATCTGAATCTATATCCAAAGGATTTTCTCTAGAGTTCCCATCTAAAAACATACAGATATTTAAATATTTTTTAGCTCCTTTTTCTGTTAAGGCGATTATTTTCTCTCTTTTATCATCAAGACTCTGTTCTCTTTCAATAAATCCTTTAATCTCTAATCCCTTTAATCTTCCAGATACTGTAACAGGAGCTTCTCCAAAAATCTTACCTAAGGTTGAAGGATTTATATCTATATCTTGATAAGAACCTAAACAAAGTAAATAATCAGCATCCTTTTTATCAATCTTTCCTTTAACAGGCCCAATACTGTTCCATCTAGTATATTCAATATATAGTCTAGCATTTGCTTTAGCTCTTTCAATTCTTGTATCCTCGTTTGAATCTTCCATATTAAAGTTTCTCAGAATTATATCTGAGGTCATTATCGCCTCAGAATATATGATATGTTATATGTTTTTAAACCTTTCTTCTCTTTCATTTTAAAGAACTGAAGTCCTAGCTTACTACTACTAATTTTCTGTTGGGCAGGGAGATTTTACAATATAACTATTATCTAATCCAAAAGAAAATTAAAAATTTCCATAACCTTAAATTTAACCTATTCTTTTTCTTAATCCATTCCAGGAGGATACATCCCACCACCACCCATTGGAGGCATTCCACCAGGACTTCTTCCACCACTACCACCTTTAGAAGCTAAAACATCATCAATCCTTAAAATCATAACAGCAACTTCTGTTGCAGATGAAATAGCCTGCATCTTAATTCTAAAAGGCTCTATAATTCCTTCTATTAAAGAGTCTTCAATTCGATTATTAAGAATATTAATTCCAACATTTTTTTCACCATTATCATGCCTTGATTTTAATTCAGTCAAAATATCAATTGGGTCTAAACCTGCATTTTCAGCTAAAGTAGAGGGAATAAACTCTAATGCGTTTGCAAATTCTTGAACAGCTAATTGTTCTCTTCCTGATAAGGTATTTGAAAACTCCCGAAGTTTTTTGCTTAATTCCATTTCAATAGCACCTGCACCAGCAACAACTTTTTTATCTTTAATAACTGCAGCAACATCTCCTAAACCATCTTTTAATGCTCTTTCCATTTCATCCATAACATGGTCAGAACCTCCATGAATTAAAATAGTAATAGCTTTTGGATCTCTACATCTTTGAACATAAGTAAAAGATTCATCACCATGTTTTTTCTCTTCAACAATTTCAGCTTCTCCTAATTCACTTTCTATTAATTCATTTAAATTACTTATAATTTTTCCACCTGTAGCTCTTGCTAAATTTTCCATATCTGATTTAGCAACTCTTCTGCAAGCATAAATTCTTTCTTTAGCTAAATAATACTGAACAACATCATCAATACCTTTTTGACAAAAAATAACATTAGCTCCTGAAGATTTTATTTTTTCAACTATTTGTTTTAACATTCTATCTTCTCTATCCATAAAATCCTGCAGTTGATTAGGGCTAGTAACTGAAATCTTAGCTTCATCTGGATTTTTAATTTCCAAAGCATCAGCAACCAAAGCAATTCGTGCATTATTAATCTTTAAAGGCATATCAATATTAACTTTTTCTTTATCAATAACCACGCCTTTAATTAATTCGGTATTTTCAATTCCATTGCTTTTATTCTTAACAATTTTTATACTTCCTATATCTACTTTTTCATTTTCCTGAACTTGCTTAACTGCTTCAACAATAATATCTGAAAATTTTTCTTTAAAAGTTTCAGCACCTTTGCCATTCATTGCAGTCATAGCAATATTTTTTAAAACATCTTCCCTATCTTCAAAATCAATGCTTAATCCTTGTAAAAATTCTTTTGATTTTTCAGAAGCAATATTATAACCCTTAGTTATGACAGTAGGATGTATTTTTTTATCAAGCAAATGCTCTGCATTTTCTAGTAATTTCCCAGCTAACATAACAGCAGTAGTAGTGCCATCACCAACTTCATCTTCTTGAGTTTTAGAAATTTCAACCATCATTTTTGCAGCAGGATGTTCAATATCCATTTTTTCTAAAATAGTAACTCCATCATTTGTAATTGTAATATCACCAACACCATCAACAAGCATCTTATCCATTCCTTTTGGCCCCAAAGTAGTCTTAACAGCATCACTAACTAATTTAGCAGCAAGAATATTATTTCTTTGAGCATCTTTACCCATTGTTCTTTCAGTACTTTCAGGTAATATAAATATTGGTTGTTTGTCTGACATGAGTAAGTTAAAAAAAAATGGTTTAAAAACATTCTCCAAAATCAATATATATGCTGGGATGTATATTTTAAATAATATTTAGTATAATTAATACAAAATGTTTTTAAACTTCTTATTAGCTATTATGAAAATGCCCATAAAAATTGACTTAGATAAAATTGGAATAAGAACATTACCTGATATTCAAGGAAGAACAGAATTTTATAAATCTTCAGAAAATGGGGGAATGATAATTGCATTAAAAGATTGTTTATCTTAGGGCTATGAACCTCAAAGTTCATTAGATATTGCTGAGGATAGAATACCATCAGAACCTAATTCAAGAATTTAGAAAAGTTCATAGGATTCTACTAGCTTAAAACTTTTTGGAAAATATATGGGAAAAAGTTATTTTGTTTATGCCCATAAAATTTATACTTCTTTATTAAACCCCAACAATTTAACAAATGCACTTTTAAATACTAGATACGAGGCAGTTCCTTTTCCAGATTATGAATTTATAACCTTACTAAATAAAAATGGAAAATCAAATAAAGGTCCACAAGGTATAAGAAAATTAGTTTTAGTTGTTGATGCTGATGAAGCTAACAAATGGCCTGACGGAACTTATGGAATAAATAAACCAACTACTTGGCATGAAAAAAAATATATGGGAGAAATTTCTGGATCAGAAATGATAGCAATTAATCGTCCAGCTTTAATTGAATCTTTTGGTTGTAAAAAAAGAGTTACTGGATATTTAAAAAAACAAAAAGAAGTTTTAGAAAAAAAAGGAAGAGCACCTTGGATTTATATTTATAATCAAGAAGATTTTGATATAATTAATGAACAACCTTATGCGCGTTTTTTAGTTCTAGGAGATAACTTGATTATCACTAATGACATTACAAATAGAAACATAAGAATTCTTGGAAAATATCCTAAAATTTTTTAATATATAAATCAAAAACTCTTTTTATTTTTCTAAATTATCTTTTTTTATTTATATTCTTTTAAACATCTTCTCAACAACAACAAACTATAAAAATTCTAGAATCTTATATAAAACATGCAAGATGACATAAAAATTGGAATCAAAGTAGGAGATGTTATGATAAGAAATTTTATCTCTGCAAAACCAAGTATTTCAGTTTTAGCTGCTGTTAATTTAATGGTTAAAAAAAGAATAGGAAGCTTGATTCTTCAAGAAAAAGGAATTTTAAAGGGGATATTAACTGAAAAAGATATAATGTGGGCATTAAGTAAAAAAAGAGACTTGTCAGATATAAAAGCAATTGATATATGCACAAGAAAAATCACAACAATCAGACCTTCTGCAGATATTTATACTGCTGTTAAAGTAATGAAAAAAACAAAATTCAGAAGACTTCCAGTAACTATTAAAAAAAAGGTTATTGGTTATCTTACTCTTAAAGATATTTTAAAAATACAACCAGAATTATTTGAAATTGCAAGACAAGGATATGAACAACATGAAGTAGGTAATTTAATTAAAGAGGGAATTTGTGAAGAATGTGAAAGATTTGATCTTCTTTATAAAAAAGATGATAAATTAGTTTGTGGAGTATGTAAGGATAAATTGTAATGAAAAATAATTTCCACTCTCTCAAACTTTTTTCTTTTTAACATAAATTTTTATAATCTTTATTTCTATTTAGTTATATGAAAAAAGGAAGAACAGCAATCTTTATTGATGGAAGTAATCTCTACAATAATCTAAAAAGATACAAAATTAAAACTAGCTTTGAAAATCTTATAAGAAGGTTAGAAACTAAAAGAAAAGTTGTAAGTATTTACTATTATGCTGCATTATTAGACAAAGAGTATAATGAAGAAAGATTTGAAAAACATAATGAGTTCCTCGAAAAAATTAAACTTATTCCTAATCTTCATGTTGTTTTATGCAATCTAAGGAAAACAAATTTAAAGGATGGTTCTATTGAATTTTCTATCAAAGGAGATGATGTTTATTTAGCAACAGATTTAATTAAAGGATCTTTTAAGGATGAATATGATGTAGCAATTATTGTTTCAGGTGACGAGGATTTTATTCCTGCAATCAAAGTTGTTCAAGAAAATAATAAAAAAGTCATAAATGCCTTTTTCCCAAAAAGTTCATCATATTTACTAAGAAATTGCTATGATGGTTCAATTAATCTTAAGAAAGCATTAACAAAAAAAGAAGTCCTAATATAAAAACATACTAGGACAGTTATTAATATTATTATGATTTTGAACTTTAAAAAACCTTCGGTTTTCCTTCGCAACACTGCACTAAAATTTAGTCTTAACAGAAATTTCAACATCTCCACCCCTAAAAATATTAATCATTATCATTAATGACCAAACAAAAATATTTAAATACACTCTTTCTTTTAATATTATATAAAGAATTTTAAAAAAATAGGAATTCAAAATTATATATAAAAAGAGTTGAATAAACATGGTAGAAAAAGATAAAATTTTCAGGGGTAAAATTAAGCAAAAAGGAATTTTTAATTTTAAAGATTTTTATCAATTTTTATATAGTTATTTAATGGATGAGAATTATGATGTTTTTGAAACAAAATATACTGAAAAAATTGAAGGAGATATAAAAAATGTTGAAATTAAATGGACAGCAACAAGAGAAATTTCTGATTATTTTAAAAATGAAATTACACTGCATTGGATAATTCTTGGAATGAAAAAAGTAAAAGTAAAAAAAGAAGGTAAGGAAATCACAATGGATTCAGGAACTCCTGAAATTAAGTTTGAAGCATATTTGCAAAAAGACTGGGAAAACCGATGGGAAAATAATGCATTTTGGAAATTTCTAAGAGGACTTTATGACAGATATATAATTAAAACAAGAATAAGTGATTATGAAATAAAACTTTTTGAAGAAGTCAATGAAGTAATTTCTCAAACAAAATCTTTTTTAGCAATTGAAGGACAACATGGGGTTTAGAGTTTTTTTGTTGTAAACCATTTATCAAATTATTTCTTATAATAGAATAATACTTATTCACAACTAGCAATAAGAGGACTAATATACTCTACCTTTCTTAATGGAGGCAGTAGCTGTAATATTTGTTTAGAACCTGTTTATTTATTTTTTTAATACTTGCATCATAGGTTTAATTGCCAAAACTAAAGAAGCAACTAAAAACCAAGCCCAGTGAGTATTAATTGCCCAATTAGCAAATCCACCCCAAATAGACACTAAAAACAATGTGGCACTTAAAACAGATAGTTTCGTTAAACTTATATCCCAAAATCCTAAATTTTTAAAATTCATTTTTTTACCTCCTTATAATTAATAACATTTTTTAGTATATAATCTTTTCTAAAAAATGGTCGATACAGGAATCGGACTTATGCCTTCTCGGTATAAACTAATTGACCATAAAAGTTACCTTTTTTAATAGCATTTTTATCATAGGCTTTATTACACTGGTTTTTAGCCCATTTATTTCTTTTTGTTCTTCTTTCTAAAGTAACCTTGAATTAAATAACCGATAAAACAAAATATCAATCCACTTACTAATGAACTAATAATTACTATTCCTGCGAAATCCTCATTAGGGTAAATTTTAGACACTATCCCAATCCAGACAAGAGCAACTATCACACCAAAAATAAATCCAATAGATACCCCTTTTTGATTCTTACCAAAAATCTTTTCTTTAAACATAACATAATAAAATACCCTCTTGATTAACCAATACACTAAACATAAAACTCCTGCCCAAAAGAAACCTGCCATTTCTACATCACCCTCCAATATACCTACAATAATTAAGAAAAGGGAAAACACTACTAAAGAACCGAAGTAAATTAATTGAATTAATTTAGAATACCATTTTTTGTGAAATGTTTCTTTTTTCATTTTAACATAAAAACCTCTTCTATATATTGAAGCTTCAAGGCTTTTTTAATTTTATGAGCTAATTCCAAAGAAGGATTATATCTCCCTTGTTCTAAAGCATTTATAGTCTGTCTAGTTACTTCTACTTTGTTTGCTAAATCTTCTTGCGTCATACTTAATTTTTTTCGATATTCCTTTATTTTTGTTTTCATATTATTAGCTATACTTCAGGAGTATCTTATAAGAAATTACATAAACTAAAATTATTCCACAAACAAAATAACTCATAAAGTAAGAATAAGGAATTGTAATAGGTTTAATCCCATCTGATACCATTACTATAAAAGATACAAGTATAATTGCTAAGAATGTAAGCCTTCCTGCTTTTGAAGCAATAATTTGCATTCTTTCATCAACTATTCTTTTTTTATTTGAGATAAGCTGTAATGTGATTATTGCTAACATAATAAAACCAACATAAATAAGCCATGTCCCAACTGATGAAAAACCCAAGAATTCATTTCCAATATTATAATGCAAAATTAATAGTCCTGCTACGATTAATACAATAGCAAAACTATATCTCCAAGTTAGTTGTTTTTTATTTTTAGTTATCATAAAATGTAATATATTTTTGACTATTTAAATGTTTCGATTTTGTAAGAAATATATTACAATTAAAAATTAGTGTTTATTTATTATCTTATTTTTTATGATAAAATATGGGCCATGGAAGGATCGAACTTCCGAATCCTCGGTGTAAACGAGGTGGTTTACCACTAGCCTATAGGCCCATTATAAAAATCTAAGAAAGAATAGGTTTTTAAGGTTTTGGATTTATAATTAAATATGCAGCCCGGTGACATATGTCACCTGCTTATACACAAAAACTCTCCAACCCCAAGCTTTTTAAATCAACTTTCTCAATTAATTTATATAAACAATCATAAAACAAAAATGTCAAAAGTAAGAATAAAATTAAAAAGTATGAAGATTGAAGACTTAAACAAAATCTGCAATCAAATAAAAGAAATAGCAAGCAAACTCGGAGTTCCAATTTCAGGACCTGTTCCATTACCAACTAAAAAACTTAAAATAACAACAAGAAAATCACCTTGCGGAGATGGCACAGCTACATTTGATAATTATGAAATGAGAATTCACTCAAGAGTTATTGACCTTCCAGCAGATGACAGAGTTCTTCATGCAGTAATGAGAATTTATGTTCCAAAAAACATTACAATTAAAATTGAAATGAAAGATTAATTTCCTTCCTCCTTTTATAAAGATTTTTGATATTCCCAATAAAAAATGTAACCCTTTTTTTCAACAAAATCTTTATAAAACTTTTTAGGAAAACCTGCTTCAGTATAACTTCTAACAGTTGGAATACTCACTCCTACTTTCTTAGCAATATATTCTTTAGAGAACTTTGCATAAGTGCGATTTCTGAAGGAAATTTGTGCAAAGTTCTTCTTAGAGAATTTTGATTTTTGGACTTTTTCAAAATTCTCTTTAGGCAACCCAAAACAATACATTGCAGCCATTAATTCAATTTGTTCACAAGAAATTCTCTGTCTTGCTATTATTCAATTTCTTTCTTAATACCAAAAACATTCCCTGTTTTTTTAAGATTCTCAATCATCTCTTCATTCTTCTCCAAACCCTTACCTTGCAAAACCAAAACCTGCCTTGCTTTAATAAATGCGTCACATAATTTTAAATCCAAAGGACAATTAACTTCACAAGCTTTGCATAAATTACAATCATAAACAAGTTTTTCAATAAAACCCTTTTTTAAAATTACAGCTTTGCCTCTAGGAGAAAACTGCTCTTCTCTAACAATTCTAAGAACAGGACATATAGAATTACACATCCCGCACTTAATACATTTTTCAATAATCTCTTTTATCTCTCCCTTTGCATTAAATTCTTCAACCCCCATTTTTATCCTCCTTTTTTCCAATACCAAATTTATTCATCATTATCTCATCAATCATACTTTTTTCAGATTTAGAAACTTTCCCACGACTTCCTTCTAAAGATTTATCTAAATTGTTCTCAATAATCTTTTCACTTCCAATATCTTTCATCTTTCCCACATCTTCCCCAACACCCCTAACATCTGAAAACTTATTAGTCATTATATTCTTAATAAAATCTTTATCAACAGATTCAGATTTAACATCTTTACCAAATTCAATAATCTTTTGAGGAACTTGTTTAACAAACCCTTCAATCTTTTCACGCTGACTATCTCCTAATTCAGATTTAAATGTTTTTTCATAATCTAATAATTTTCCTTTTACTTCTTCAACCTCTTCTCCCTTAATTTTATCAATAAAACCTTCTATCTCTTTTTCAGGACTTTCTTTTTCACCCCTTTTCTCAAATCCTGAACTTTTTTCTTCAAACTTTTTTTCTTCAAAACCTCTTCCTGAAAAACCATCTGAATCAACAATCTTTCCTTTGTTTATTTTCCAAAAAGGATCATGCCTTAACTTAATTCTCTGAATAATTTTTTTCTCAAGAACCTCTAAAAAAGATTTATGTTTTATCCCAATCCCATTTACAAACTTTCCATTCATTCTATTAACAACATCCACAATTTCTTTTTCCCTATCTTTATTTTTAAAAAAACAATGCACAATTCCCAAACCCAAATCACTAAAATAAGGAACATCAGCTCTTTCTAATAATAAAAAAAACTCTTTTAATTTATCAAAGAAAAATCTCACATCTTCACTATAATAATATCCTTGAGAATAAATAAAATAATAATCTTTTTTAAGAATTTTCAAAAGATGATTATACTCTTCACTTCTTATCTTCCCCCTATCAGAATCAAAACCAATAATTATATGGTATTTTTTAGGAAAACCAAAAAATCCTGAAACTTTTGGATTTAAAAATTTCAGCATATTAATTTCCTTCTCTAATCTTAATCTTTTAGCAACAGTCCAAACCTCTTCAATATCATTTGTTTGAAAAATAGATGCACTTCTCAAAAAAATAGGAATTATTTTTAATTTAACTTTTAAAATAATTCCAGTAATCCCTTCTTTTCCACAAACATCAGATAAATCAGCTTTACCTATTTTAACTAACTCTCCCCTACCATTAATAAATTCGACTTCTTCAACCCAATCTTTTATATCCCCATATTTCATACTCCTATCTCCAATAAAATTCATAGCAACCATTCCCCCAATTGTAGAAATTTCATTAGAAGAATAAATAGGAAATTCAAATCCAACTGATTTTAATTTTTCATTTAATTCATTAATTATAACTCCTGCTTCTGCACAAACAGTTCTGGTTTTAGAATTAAAATCCAAAACCTTTTTCATTTTTCTCATATCAATAACAATAGAATTTTGAGGAACACATCCCCCAACTAAATTACTTCCACCTCCTCTTGGAACAATATCAAATTCAGAACTTGTCCTAACTACTCTTTGCACATCTTCAATATTTTTAGGAAAAACAACTTTAATTGCCCTTCCAATCATTTGAGATGCATCTGTTTCATAAGAAACTATTTCATTTTGATTCATATTTCATCCTCCAAATCCTCATAATAATCTTCTTCTTTTAATTCTTCTTGCAATTGCATATTAGCTTTTGCTTCTTTTAAAACTTCTTTTTCATTAGAATTTTCTTCAAGAATCTCTTCTTCTCCTTCAATAAATTCATCAGATTCTTTTTTGACCCCTTCAATACCTAATGCTAAACCTAAAACCTCAGATAACTCCAAAACCTCCACATCAGAATCTTTAATATTTTTCTTTAATAAATTATAATTATCAAAACCAACAACAACTATCTTTTTAACTCCAATTCTTTTTGCTTGCAAAATTCTTTCTCTTGCAATTTTATTTGCAAGTTCTGGGTTTGTTCTATCTAAACCTCCACAACTTCCACAACAAAAACTATTTTCCCCAAAATTATACATTTCTTTTATTTCATATCCAATTGCCTCTAAAATCTGCCTAGGTTCATCATAAACCCCGCAATACCTTCCTAAATAACAATTATCATGAAAACTCACAACCCCCATTGCCTTATATTTAATCAATCTTGATTTCCCTTTTAATTTTTTTAAAATAATCTCCCAAATATTTCTCACCTTAATATTCCAATCAGGGAGGATTTCAAAATAATTTTGCAAAAACATTTTATAACATTCAGGAGAGCTTGTAATAATACTATCAAATCCCTGTTCTTTAAAAATTTCAAAATTCTTACGAGCTAATTTCCTAGCTTCATTTTCATAACCTCCCTCCAAAGCCTCTAACCCACAACAAATTTGTTCATCCAAAACCTCAAAACCTATTCTAAGTTTGGAAAAAATCTTTTTATACATTTCAAAACCCTCTTTAAACTTAAAATAATTTGTACAACCAGGAAAATACAAAACATTACTTTTTCCAAAAAACGAAAATAAACCCATTTTTAATTCAACCTTTAATTAACAAAAAGATAATCAATCTTTTAAAGCATATATATAATTTAAAACATATAACAAGGAGAACAAGATAACATTAAAAGCAAAACAATAACAAAACAACCAACCCATCACAAAAAACTTAATAAACCCTTGTTTCTACAATCAATCATGGAAAAAGATATTGGAAAAATTAAAAAAAATGAAATAATAGATATAATAATTAGAATTGATGATTTTGGAGGAAGACCAGGATTAACAATTAGAGAATTTACAACTTCTGAAAGATACACAGGATTCACAAAATCAGGAACAAGAATTCCAGTAGATTCTTTTCAAGAATTTAAACAAATGATAAATTCAATAGATGAATCTGATTTTCCTGCACAATCTGCTCCTACTAAACCACAAGAACCTTCTGAGTCAAAACCAGAAGACAAAGAACAACAAACCATAAACAAATCTTCTGAAGAAAGCTCTTCTGAACAAACAAATAATCCAAAAGAAATTAAAGAAGAAGTTTATTAGATTTAATCTAAACACTATTACTAATTACAATAATTCTTAAAAACAAACATTCTTTTTAATTATAATTAAAAATGAAATCAAAAGGAGCTTCAAAAACAAGTGTTACTCTTTCAAAAGAAGAAGGAAGAATTGTTAGAGATGTCTTAAAAGAAAAAAGATATTCTCAAAATCAAATTGCTGATATTTTTTGTATTTCTCTCTCAAGTATTAACTTAGCTCTTTATGGAAGGAGAGGCATTCAAGCAAATTACTTATTAGACATTTATCATTTAACAGATAAAGATTCTAGATTATCTTTTTTACTAGAATATATACCTCCTATTGAAAGAGAACAATATAATCCTCAAGCTATTCAATTAAATATTACTTATTCAAGAAGAAAAAAAGAATTAGACAAACTATTTAAAAAATCACCAGATACTAAAAAAGAAAGAATTGTAAGGGCTCTTGAAGAATTATGCAAACAACATGAAAATCTAGATAAATAAAATCTAATTCTTCACACTTCTTATTTCCACTCTCTTCTCAAATCCTTCATCAAACCAACAATATTATAAAAATAAAAAAAATAAAAAAATTATCCTAACCAATACCAAAGTCCTGCTCCAATTAACACTAACACAACAATCGCTATCCAAAACCACAACTTCTTAAAGATAGGTTTTGATTCAGATGATTGTCCAACACCTGATTGCATTTGATTAGCTTGCATATTTACTGGACTTTGAACTTGTCCTTGAACATTAGCCATATTAATACCTCCTTTATCAGTTATTTAAAAAAGAAATCTCCATTAATAAATGTTGTTGTTCTTAATTTCAACTATGTTATCTAAAAATAATCTCCTCACAACAGAATAACATTAACTTTAAATTCTAAACTTCTCTAATAAAAAAATGAAACTCCTCTCCTCATCTAAAAAAAAGAAAATCTTAAAACAACTCAATCAGCAATTTGGAATCCAAAAACTTCCATATCTCCTTCTCCAATTTGGACAAAACAAAATAAGATTTTATTCAAGAGCTCTTTCAAAAGATGAATTAATCCAGCTTGATAAAAACATAAACATCAAAAACATTGGTCTTTATGCACTAAAACATGAAAAAAATGAGATTTGTTTAACACTAAACGGAATCCAACTCTTAAAATCTCAAATAACAAAAAACATTTTAAAAATAACAGATTCACAAGCAGAACAATGGTTAAAAGGAAATGACCTTCAAATACAAACAACTCAAGATTATAAAATTTTAAAAAATAACAACGAATTTATTGGATGTGGAAAATCAGATGGGGGAAAAATAACAAATTCAATTCCAAAAGAAAAGAGAATTCCAAAAGAAAGAAAAATTAACTAAAAATTATTTTATTAAAAATCACTCTTTTTAATAAATCATACATTCTTTTATATTTTTTAATAAGTTTCCCATTTCCAATATAAATACAATCAACAAAATTATATGCAGCTCTATCTTCTACAATTCTTCCTTCTTCATCTAAATCTCCCCAATTTTCAGCATGTCTAATCAAAGACCTTTTAACAATGCCTTCTATTCCTGGAATATATTCTCTAACATCTTTCATTTTAATTCTTAAAACTTTAAATACTATAAATATTTTTCTAATTAATGAACAACCAAGAATTACAAGATTACAAAAAAGCAGGAGAAATATCAATAAAAATAAAAGAGTTTGCAAAAAACCTGATTAAACCCGGCATGCCTCTTTTAGAAATAGCTCAAAAAATACATCAAGAAATTGAAAAATTAGGAGCACAACCTGCATTTCCAGTTAATCTTTCTATAGATGATATTGCAGCTCACTACCACCCAACTTTAGAGGATAAAACAAAAGCATCAGGTTTACTAAAAATAGATTTAGGAATTCATACAAATGGATTTATTGCAGACACAGCTATAACTCTTGATTTAACTCCAGATAATAAATACAAAGAACTTATTCAAGCTTCTGAACAAGCACTAAACAATGCACTAAAACTTCTCAGCAAAAACCCTTCACTTCACGAAATTGGACAAAAAATTCAGCAAACAATTGAATCAAAAGGATTTTCACCAATTATTAATTTATCAGGCCACTCTTTAGACAAATATCAAATACATGCAGGAATTACAATCCCAAATTATGCAAACAATAATAAAAATAAATTACAACTAGGAGCATATGCAATTGAACCTTTTGCAACAACAGGACAAGGAAAAATTTATGAAGGTCCTCCTGGAAATATTTATTCAATAATAAAACCCAAAAACACAAGAAGTCCAACAGCAAGAAAAATCTTAGATTATGTCTGGAAAAAATACCAAACACTTCCTTTCTCACTTCGTGAAATCCAAGAAAAGTTCGGACCCATGTCAAGATTAGGAATTAAAGAATTAGAACAAACAAACATCCTCCACTCTTATCCTCAACTAATTGAAAAATCTCATCATCCTGTTTCACAAGCAGAACATAGTTTTGTTAAAACTAAAGATAACAAAATCATCATAACAACAAGAAAAGATTAAAAACATCAAACTTCTATTAATATAAAGAGGAAACAAACCCCTAAAAGAGGAATAATAAAAATGAACCTTAAACCAACAATCATAAAAACAATTACTGCAATAATCCTCTCACCAATAATCCTTTACATAATCATAGGACTAAGCTGCACAACATCAATATTCTGTTCTATTAAAACAACTGAATTCCTAATAACCATTTTCATGTCAGAATTCTCTTTTTATTTCTTATCTTTAATAATAATTATTTTTATAATAATTTATTTTATATGGAGTTGGTTTCAGAAAAAACCCTAAAAATTATTTTATTTCAACTTTTTCTTTTTTATTTTCCTTAATATCTTTATTAATTGATTTTGAAACCTCAATTAAGGACTCATCAAAATCTTTTTTAAGTATCTTAAATTCATTTTTCTCATTTTCTTTATAATTTCTTTTTACTGCACTAATTCCAGCATTTCTACAAACAGATTCTATCTCTGCTCCTGTCCATCCATCAGTTTTATTCACATAATCAATTATTTTAACAGAATTATCAAGAGGCATATTTTTTGTATGAATTTTAAATATCTCCTCCCTTGTTTTTTTATCAGGGATTCCTAATTCAACAATAGAATCAATTCTTCCAGGTCTTATTAAAGAAGGGTCAATTAAATCTCTCCTATTTGTAGCAGCAATAACCACCACTCTTTCTAATTCTTCAATACCATCTAATTCAGTCAATAATTGATTAACAACTCTTTCAGTAGAATCAGATAAAGACATTCCTCTTATTTTGCTTATTGAATCAAATTCATCAAAAAATATTATCGAAGGAGCAACTTGTCTTGCTTTTTTAAAAATATCCCTAATATGTTTTTCACTTTCTCCAACCCATTTTGAAATTAATTCAGGACCTTTTATAGAAATAAAATTTGCATTTGATTCAGTTGCAACAGCCTTAGCTAATAAAGTTTTACCTGTTCCAGAAGGACCAGTTAACAAAACCCCTTTAGAAGGTTTTATTCCTGCTTTTTTAAATAAATCAGGTCTAACCAAAGGCAATTCAACTAATTCTCTTAATTTATCTTTTGCTTTATTTAATCCTCCAACATCATCCCAAGAAACATGAGGTTTATTAATTAAAACCTCCCTCATAGCAGAAGGTTCGATTTGCTTCATAGCATCTACAAAATCTTGCCTTTTAATTTTAATCTTATCTAGAATATGTGTTGGAACTTTTTCTTCTAATTCTTTTTTTAGTTCAGAAAAATAAGGTTTTATAGACTTTAATCCAGCTTCTTTGCACAAAACTTCTATATCTGCTCCAGTATATCCAATTGTTTTTATAGCAATTTCATTAAAATCAACATCTTTATCTAAAGGCATTCCCCTTGTATGAATCTGTAAAATTTCTTTTCTTCCTAATTCATCAGGAGGATTTATTTTTATCTCTCTATCAAATCTTCCAGGTCTTCTTAATGCCTGATCAATATCTTCTGGTCGATTTGTTGCAGCCATAACAACAACCTGGCCTCTTGATTTTAAACCATCCATTAAAGTTAATAGCTGAGCAACAATTCTTTTTTCTGTTTGATCTATCCCTTCTCCTCTTTTTGGGGCAATAGAATCAATCTCATCTATAAAAATAATACTCGGAGCATTTTTTTCAGCTTGTTCAAAAATATCTCTAATATGTTTTTCACTTTCACCATAATATTTGCTCATTATTTCAGGACCTGCTATTGAAAAAAATGCAGAATCAGTTTCAGTTGCAACAGCTTTTGCCAGCAAAGTCTTACCTGTTCCAGGAGGTCCAGTAAATAAAACACCCTTTGGTGCTCCAACTCCAAGCTTTTCAAAAACTTCAGGATGTTTCATTGGTAACTCTACCATTTCTCTAACCAATTCAATTTCATTTTTTAAACCTCCAATATCTTCATAAGTTATCCTTGTTGCTTTTAAATCTCCAGAATAAGGAATATTTGAAACAATAATTCTTGTAGAAGGAATTACAATAACTGCTCCCTTAGGATTTGTTTTAGAAATTACATATGCTAACTTTGTTCCAAAAACATCAATAACTATTTTATTGCCTAAAACAAGGGGTTTATGTAAAAGTTTAGTATGAAAATATTCAGTAGGGTCATCAGAAAACCCAACCTCTTGCATAGGAGAAAGAGTAATAGATTTAGCTCCTTCAATTTTAATTGGTCTTAATTTAATCTTATCCCCCATTGATGCTCCAATATTTGAACGAACTGTTCCATCCAATCCTATTGTTTTTTTATTTTCATTATTTTTAATAGAACGCATTGCTTTAACAACACTAAAATTTTTAGCTTGGATTTCGATTAAATCCCCAGAAACAACATTTAATTCATCCATAATTTTTGAAGGAATTCTTGCTATAGCTTTATCTATATCTTCTTGCAATGATTCTATTATTTCCAATTCTAAAAAGTTTTTTTCGTTTTTCATTTTTTACTAAACATAATCTCCAAAACTCCATTCTTTAAATGATATTTAAATTTTTTAGTATTAATAAATTTCGGAAGAGTTTTTCTAATAAAAATTCCCTTACATAATTTCTGAATTAAGTATGATTGAACTTTTTGCAAATCACAAATTTCTTCATTTTTTTTAGTCTTTATTTCTAATTGATTTCCTTTAATCTGCACTAAAACATCTTTTTCATCATAACCAAATAATTCAAATACTAAATAAATATAATCTTTATCTTCAACAAAATCAATATTTCTATCTTCTTCTTCGCCCCTAATAATTGCATTTCTTCTTCCATTACTAATGGAATTCCTTCCAAGAAAATCTCTTACAATACTCTCAAAAGGATCTCCAAAAAACTCATCATCAAAATTTGTCATTTTATATTTTTAACCCAAATAAGCACTTGGAACTTCCAAAGCAGCCTTAGCACTTTTCAAATATTCTGTCTCAATCTTTCTATACCTGTCCATATCACCCCGTGTAACACTAGCTCCAACTTTTTTCAAAGCATCTTCAAAATGTTTCATTTTAACTTCTTTGCTTTCAATATTTTCACGAAGAGCTAACATTGCAGCCTCTCTAACTAAACTTTCAACATCAGCACCAACATAACCTTCTGTTTGCTCAAGGATTTTATTAACTTTAACATCTTTAGCTAATGGCATATTCTTAGTATGAATCTTAAAAATCTGTTCACGACCTTCTTTACTTGGAGCACCAGCTAATAAAATTCTATCAAATCTTCCAGGTCTTAACAAAGCACTATCTAACATATCAGGCCTATTAGTTGCACCAATAACAATTACATTACTCAAATCTTCAATTCCATCCATTTCAGCTAACAACTGATTCAAAACTCTTTCAGTAACCTTCTGCCCATGTTCTAATCCCCTTTTACCAGCAAGAGAATCAATTTCATCAAAAAATATAATACAAGGACTGACTTGTCTTGCTCTTTCAAAAATTTTTCTAACTCCTTCCTCTGACTTTCCAACCCACATTGACAACAATGAGGGTCCTTTAATTTGAATAAAATTTGCTTCTGACTCTTTAGCAACTGCTTTTGCTAACAAAGTCTTACCTGTTCCAGGAGGCCCATAAATCAAAATTCCCCTAGGAGCTCTAATTCCTAATCTATTAAATGCATCAGGATATTTCAAAGGCCATTCAACAGCTTCTTTTAATTCTCGTTTAACTTTATCCAAACCACCAACATCTTCCCAACCAATATTAGGAGTTTCAACCAAAACCTCCCTCATTGCAGAAGGTCTAACAACTTTCAAAGCATCATCAAAATCTTTTTTCCTAACTCTAAGCTCCTTCAAAACTTCTTCAGGAATCTCCTCTTCTTCTTTTAATTCAAGTTTAGGCAATAATCTCCTTAAAACAACCATTGCAGCTTCCTTAGCCAAAGCACTTATATCAGCACCCACAAAACCATGAGTAATTCCTGCAATTTGTTCTAAATTAACATCTTTTGTTAAAGGCATTCCACGAGTATGAATTTTCAAAACCTGCAAACGACCTTTTTTATCAGGAGCTCTTAATTCTAATTCTCTATCAAATCTTCCAGGTCTCCTTAAAGCAGGATCAATCGCATTAACCCTATTTGTTGCAGCAATAACAACAACTTTTCCTCTTGAATTTAAACCATCCATCATTGTTAACAACTGGCTAACAACTCTTCTCTCAACTTCTCCCCCAACATCTTCCCTTTTTGGTGCAATAGAATCAATCTCATCTATAAAAATAATACTTGGTGCATTTTTTTCAGCTTCTTCAAAAATATCTCTAATTTTCTTTTCAGATTCACCATAAAACTTACTCATTATTTCAGGTCCATTTAATAAAATAAAATTAGCTTCTGATTCATTTGCAACAGCTTTTGCTAACAAAGTCTTACCTGTTCCAGGAGGTCCGTGTAATAAAACTCCTTTCGGAGGTTCAACACCTAATCTTTCAAAAATCTCAGGATGTTTTAATGGAACTTCAACCATCTCCCTAATTTTCTTAACTTCATCAGTCAATCCCCCAATATCCTCATAAGTAACTTCAGGAAGATTTTCTTCAGAAACTTCAACTGCTTTACTTGACAAAACAACCTCTGTATTCTCAGTTATAATACAAGAAGTATTTGGACTTGTATTTGAAATAATAAATCTAATTTGCTGCAAACCACCTAATCCTCCAAAACCCATTCCATTAAAAATATCTCCAAAAAAATCATTAAATTCCCCCATATCATCATTCATTAAATCCTTTCGTCTATTAACTGCTCCTAAAACTAAAATATCTCCTTTAACAACAGCTCTTCCCAACATTCCAGGTTTTAAATCACCTTGAATTCTTATTCCTTTTTGAGCAGGAGCAACAATAACCTTTTTAGCCTTCCTAATATCAGTTTTATTTATAATAACATTTTCACTAACACCAGTCCGAGCATTTTTCCTAATGATACCATCTATCCTAATAATTCCTTCACCAACATCAGCAGGATAAGCTTTATCAGCAATTGCAACAGTCTCTCTCCCACCTTTAATTGTAATTACATCTCCTCTTCTAATACCAAGTTCTTTCATAATTTCAAAATCTATTCTTGCTATTCCACGATAAGCATCATCTTGTAATGCTTCTGCAACTCTAAGTTTTATTCCTTTATTTTGCATTTTATTTAATACTCTCAATATCTTTTAATTTAGAATTAACAAAACTAGAATCATGCTTATGACATCCAAAATTTAAACTAATTCTTCCAGAATCTTCAAAACACAATCTAACCATATCATCCATAATTTTTTCTTGCTCTTTCATAAATTTAACAATTTCTATAGGAATAGAAACAGCATAAGAATTTCCAACAAACCTCATTTTAACATTAAATTGTTTCTTTTTTAAATTTACAAAATCATTATATTCTTGTTCATCTTTAGGATGAATAATTCTATTTCCACATTTACTGCAATCAATAGCCCTTAAAACAAAACCATTTTTTGTAATTTCAAAAGGTTTCATTTCAACACTGCATTTATTGCATAAAATTTTGTTATCAAAAATATCAGTTGTCATTTTAATCTAAAAAAGCCCCTGAAAATTTACTAGAAAAAGAATCATTAAAAAAATCATTAAAAGAAAGAGAAGTAGAAATAGAATTAATAGAACTAATAATATGAATCTGAATAATCTCTGTTTCCTGAAGTTTTTTATTAAGATTCATTTTGTTTATATTAATTTTTTACTTTTAGTTTTTTACTTCTTAATTTTAAACCCTAGAAAAGCAGTTTCATACAAAACTGCATGTCTTTACTCTTCCAGGGGAAAAGAGGTGTTGAAAATAAATACACACAATCTGAAGATTGATGTATATACTTTCAGTATATACAAGAAATATATACTTTATAAACTTTTATATTCTTGACTATATATTTGAATATAATTATTTCTAAACATCATCTACCTTTAACCCAATCTTCTTTTAACAAACCATAGATATTTGTATCTACTATCTTACCAGTAGATTTAGTTCTTTTATATTGTTTTCTCATTCCCTCATACTCAAAACCAAGTTTTTTAATTAATCCATTAGAGCCATCATTACCAGTATATGCTTCTACATCTATTCTTCTTAAATTTAAATCTTCAAATGCAAACCTAATTATTTCAACCACTGATTCAAACATAATTCCATTTCTCCAAAACTCTTCACCTAACCAATAACCAAGTGTGGCAGTTCCATGAAAATCATCAACTTCTCCTAATCCAATAATGCCTACTAAATTACCTTCATATTCTATTACTAACCCATAATTTTCTCTTGGTTCTTTTTTTGAATCTTTTTTGCATTTATTAATAAACCATTTACCATCCTTTTCAGCATAAGGATAAGGCATTTTCTCAAGATATTGAGAAACATTCAAATTATTTGCAAGCTTAACTAATTTTGTTAAATCTTTATTATTTAATTCTCTTAAGATTAATCTTTTTGTTTTTAATTCCATAATCTTACATTTTTGTTAATCTTTTTAAATCTTCCCATAACTACTTCATCACACAAAAACCCACCCCAAACAATTTAAAAACCCTTTCAACTATTATCATTTATGGATTTTCAAAACATCATTAAAAACATAAAAAAATTTTGGAATTGGACATGGAACTCTGATTCTTTTCTTAGCTGGATTGTTGCTCTTGCATTAATTTTCATAATTGTAAAATATATTTTCTTTCCTTCTTTATCTTTAATAATGGGAACATCCTTACCCTTAGCAGGAGTTGAATCATCATCAATGGACCACCAAATAGTTAAAGATGATTTTGGAAACCTTGGTCTTTGTGGAGATTTATATTCAGAACAAAATAAAGAACATATAGATTTTAATAAATACTGGGAAAAATGTGGAACATGGTATGAAAACAATGATATAACAAAAAACCAGTTCTCAGATTTCTCTTTAAAAAACGGATTTAAAAAAGGAGACATTGTTGTTGTCTGGGGAAGATTCACACCAAAAATAGGAGACATAATAATTTTTAAACCAAATCCAGAATCAATAGCCCCAAGACCAATTGTTCATAGAATTGTAAATATGGACCAAGAAAAAAATATAATGCAGACAAAAGGAGACCATAATGAAAGACAATTAATATCATCAAATAATATTTATAAAACAGATGAAACAAACATTACAGAAAACCAAATCATTGGAAAAGTTATTTTTAAAATTCCATATCTAGGATGGTTTAAAATCTGGTCAGTAGAATTATTAAAAAAGATTTTTTAAGTTTGATTTAATTAGTTTAATTTTATTGTTTTATAATTCTAAAAACCCCTACCAACCCAACCTAAAGACAAGAGATTCTCTAAGTTTAAAATTTGCACACTTTCAAAAAAAATTAGAAAATTAGGTTAGCAAAGCTTCTTAATTCTCTATAAACCAAATTCAATCTTCAACTCAAACACATTTATCACCAAATCCAACACCCCTCCTTTATTATACCACCCCTTTAAAATCGTAACCTTATAACAGAAACATTTTTAAATAACCTTTATTAAAAGAAAAGGTTAAAAAAATAAAAATAAAAATAAAATGGAATTTTGTCCAAAATGCGGTTGTGTACTTATAGAAAAATCTAAAGATTTTAAATGTCCTAGATGTAACTACAAATCTAAATCAAAAATAAAAATAGAAGTTTCTGAAAAAATAAACAAAGCACCTGAAATCGGAGTTATCACTGACAAAGACACAGATGTTTTTCCAATCACAAATGCAATATGCCCAAAATGTGATAACAAAGAAGCATATTTTTGGACCTCACAAACTCGTGCAGGTGATGAAGCAGAAACCAAATTTTTTAGATGTACAAAGTGCAAGCATACTTGGAGAGCGTATCATTGATTTTTTGTGAATATCCTTACATTTTAATTAAATTCTGAATTTAACTACTTTACTTTTAATCCACATATTTCTATAAGTCTTTTTTTAGTAACTTCATCTCCTACAAAGTTTTCTGGATTTGCAGAATAGTGATCTAACCATTTTTTCAATCGTACAGGATCATTTAGAGCTATTAATCTCTCATAGTGTAATCCTTTTTGTTTATTTCTGTGAATCCCTCTGCTTAATATTTCTTCTTTAGTAAAGATAATTGGAAAATGAGATAAAAAATAATCTTCAGAATTAGTAAATTCATAATAGTCTGAATGATCATCGTGGGAGTCATCTTCTGAGACTGGAGAGAAATCCCAATTTCCATCATATTTTTGCATTACTGGAATCATATCCAAGTCATTTGGTTCGGGTTTGTCTGTAACAAAACTCCCAAAAATTACTGCACCTAAAAAATTTGGAAATTTCTCATGAGTATTTTCAACTGCTCGCTCTAAAAGTAATCTATATTCATTTCTATCCATATTATTCATCAAAACTCTCTTCCCATAGGGACATAATAATTATAAAATCTTCATTTATAAACATTTCCTTGCAAGCATACTTTATTCAAACTTGGCGAGAGTATCATTAGTTTTCAGAAATAAATAATCAATAGTTTTCACTCATATCATCTAAGGACAAAAATAAACTGGGCATTGAATACTAAATCTTTCTTCAAATTATCTAACCTAAATTTATCTTTTTCTACCAGAACTCTTCTTAACAGTTTTCTTAGCTTTCAACTCACTAACAACAACTTCAATTTTCTCCAACCCTTCAGCTAATTTCAAAACCTGATTTTTTACCTCTAGAATCTCTTTCTTAACTTCTGCAAAAGATCTTCTTAAGTTATGTTCTAATTGACTCATTTTCTTTTCTTTGTTTTATTTAATTTAGAAAGTTTTTCTTTTACTTCATTAAGTTCTTCTCTTAATTCAAAAAGATCTTTTCTAACTTCTGCAAAAGACCGAACAATATTAGCTTCTATTTTTTTCATTTTTAACCTCATAAAATTATTATAAAAAAACAACATATAATCAGTATTTAAATGTTTTGTTTGTTGTAATTATTTAATGACAATCTGATAAACCCTTATTCAAAGAAAATACAAAAAAACCCACCCATCACTAGATTTTTAAACTCTTTATTACATAAATATTTATGCTCCAGTAGCTCAGCCTGGTTAGAGCACCTGCCTCTTAAGCAGGGTGTCGCAGGTTCAAATCCTGTCTGGGGCATTCAATATTAATCTATGATTATATTGTCTTGAAAAATTTAAACTACTGTATCAGGTTCAAATACTTCAAAAGCTATGCTTTTGAATGTCCCAGAGATTTTAATCTCTAAGCCTTTAAAGGGCATATTTTCAAAATTTCATAAAACCAGCTACATCCCAAATAAAATTTTAATATGAAATTAGCTAATTTTTTCAAAATTAGAATTATTCTATCAATTTCATCTGGCTCTGCCAAGATGAAATTTCCTTTCATACTATTAATTTAAAATTTAATAGAGCAACAGCTAGTAACTTTCTCTTTTAGACTAGTCGTCACTGCTTAGCTCGAACCCACAAAGGAAGACTATGTTCATTTGCATATTGATAACAGATCACAATCCGAATATTATAAGCTAAAAATCTCATAGCCATTTCTCGTCTTCTCATTCTTGCTCCTTTAGAATCTAACCTATCCCCATAACGTTTTTTTAAAGCAGCAAAAACAGCTTCAACTTTTGGGCGTTGGTTGTAAATGCTTTTGCATAGCATTGGTAAAACTTTCCAAAGATTAAACAAATATTTCCATGCTGGATGGCTCTTTGGTTTTGCAGTATTCCCTTTCTTGAATGGAATAAACACAGCTCCATTTCTGTCGAAAACATACTGCACGTTTTTACGTGAAAGATATCCAACATCTGCAAGAACAAATCCAAGAAACTTAAACGGTGCTAACAACCTTTTGAAAAATGGAGAGTCATGTCTCTTTCCTTCTGTAATAAACCAGTTCAAAATTACATGCACATCACTGCAAACAGCAATGTGTATTTTATCGCATTCTCGTCGAGAAATTGGTCTTTTTGCTCTTAATGAAAACCAAACACTTCTTCCAACAATTCTGATACCAGAGGCATCAAGAAGAATGTTCAATTTTCTTTTCATCCAATCTTCTAATAAGATTGAGTTTATTGTCCTTAACATATCCATTTTTATTTGTGCCATGCATCTCTGAATTGTGCTTTTTCCTGGAAGAACCTGCAAGTCCAAAAGTTTGCAAATCCTTTGATCTGTTCTCATTTCAATTTCGTAATCAGCATATGTCTTCCGCAGTAGAATCCGAAAGATACATAAAGATAAAACCACACGATAATCATATGGTTTGGGTCCAGGGCTTACATGGATTCTTTCTGGTAAAATCATAACGATTTTCAGAATGAGTTCAATTGCCTGAACAAATAGAATCTTTTGTGTTCTGGATTCTACTGTTGGGTTGAGCCGAGTAATCGGCTCTCCCATGTGCAACCTCCTTTTTATTATTAGAATTATTAAA